>Ga0209125_1001736_pt1 | contig 18993 bp, 13 predicted proteins | sample BarGraIncub1131A_FD_184503 | JGI IMG/M metagenome (GOLD analysis project Ga0209125, IMG submission 184503) | Arctic peat soil microbial communities from Barrow, Alaska - Barrow Graham LP Incubations 11-31A (SPAdes) (version 2) | ecosystem: Environmental > Terrestrial > Soil > Wetlands > Peat...
TCATGGGCGATACCGCCCGCCAGCTGGCCGACGATATCCATCTTCTGGGACTGGTTCAGCTGGTCCTGGAGCCGTTTCTGCTCAGTTGTCTCCATGACCGCGCTCAGGACGCACGGCCGGCCGGCGATTTCCAGCAGTACGCCGGAAAAGAGCACGGTAATCTCCTCGCCCCCCTTGCGGCGCATCCCGGCCTCGAAGTTGTGAATATGCCCCTGTGCCCGCAGCTGCTGCTGATAGCTTTTCCGGTCGGATTCAAGCAGCCAGACTCCCAGTTCGAGGGTGGTTTTCCCGATCGCTTCCTCCCGGGAGAAACCGAACATATCGGTAAACGATTGATTTACCTCAGTGAAAGTGCCCGTCGAGAGGGTGGTTAGGGCAACCGTTATGGGCGAATTTTCAAAAACGGCCTTGAATTTCTGTGAGCTCTCTTCAGCCGACTCCAATTGAACCCGCAGCATCTCCTCGGTTGCCAGCAACTGGTCGTGGGTGGTCTGGTATTCCTCGACCTGCTCGCGCAGCATCTCCTCGGTCGCCTGCAGTTCCTCCTGCGACTCCTGGTACTCGTCGATCTTTAGGCGCAGCATCTCTTCAAGGCGCCTGCGTCTGCGGATATTCAGGGTCAAAACCAGCAAACCGACGAGACAGAACAGGGTAAAAAGGGATCCCAGCCAGACCGCCGTCTTGTTGATGGCGAAGGTCGAAGGCGGCTGGTTGATGAGAACCGTGCCGGGAGGGAGCTGTGCGGGATTTATACTGAACTTTTTCAAAACGAGGTAATCGAACATGGGGCGTGAAAGATCGCCGGTTAGGACGGGCAGCATTTCGGGGCGCTCCCCGCCGATGATGCGCGCGGCCAGTTCAGCCGCCTGGTGCCCCTGTGCCTCCCCCTGCATCATCCGGCCGCCCACCACCCCGTTACCCAATTCCGCGGCGTACACCGAATAGACCGGAACCGGGCTGGCAGCGCTGACTAGGCGGGCCGCCTCGGCATGACTGAAAGCACGCCCGCCTTTTTCGACCGTGTAGGAAAGCATCAGTACCAGGGAACCGGGGGTGATTCCTTTCAGTTTTCGCACAGTTTCTTCCAGCGGCATTTCCTCGACAAACTGGAGTTTCACGGCGGGGTAGCGCCGCGCGGTCTTTTCCAGTTCGCGACGGGTGGCCAGGCCGGTGTCGGTGTAATCATGAATCACGATAACGTCGCGGGTGGCCGGATGCAGCTGGAGAGCCAAAGCCAGCGTACCGGCGGAGTCGTGGTCTTCCGCCACCCCGGTGACGCGGGCCTGCCCCGAGATCAGGGACGGTTGGTAGTCGTTGATGCCGCAGAAAACCAGGGGGGTGCCGGGAGAGATGCGCTCACGGTACTGCGAGGCAAACTCCAGCGCGGCATTGTCAAAAGCGATGATTACATCGAGATGACGTTTCGCGTACTTGGTTTCCAGCAGGTCGGCCAGGCGGGGAAAATGTTTTTTGGCGGGGAAATTCTTGGTGTCGAGGTATTCGACGAACAGCTCAGCGCGCGGGAAAGCCTTTGCAAGACCCTCACGCACCCCCGCCATCTCCTCTTCCGACCAGTCGTAACCCATGCCGTAGGAATTGAGCACCAGCACGCGGGGAACGTGCGGGGCGGCATGAAGCGGAGTAACGGCCAGACAGAGCAGAAATCCGGCGAGAAAAATGGCAGTCAACGCAGCTGCGGGTAAAAAGCGTCCTCGCGAAGATCTCATCAAGACCCCATGACTATGAAAGTTAAGTTGCGCAGCAGATGTATATAACCATGGAGAAGTTCAAAGGTATTCGGCAGTTACCGCGCGGGGTCGCCAGCTACCATGTAAAGGATAGGGATTTCTAAAGCAGCATCCATAGTACCTTGAATGCCGCCGCCAAAGCAACGTTTATGGACGGGCAAGGAGGTACGAGAGACATCCGGCGCGGGTTCTTGCCTGTCATTGGCCCGAGCAAGCCGGCCCGCGGACGAGCGACGCCCTGAACGGCGGCTGACTGTGGAATCAGCCGGGAAGGAGGTTTGAGGTATAGCCTCCCCCGCTGGCGGGCACCAGTTCGATGCCGTTGGTAATACAGGGTATGTTGTCCTCGGGGTGGTGCGTCACATAAAGGATTTGCGTGGTGCCTGCCCTGCCGAGGTGGTCGATGAGTTTCAGGACCATTTCCCTGTTGAGGTCGTCGAGACCCTGGCAGGGCTCGTCCAGTATGAGCAGGTCGGGTTGTTTCACCATCGCCCTGGCCAGGAGGACCAGCCTCTGCTCGCCGTAGGAAAGATCGCGGAAGGCGTCATCCCTGCGCTTTTCCATGCGCAGCATCTCGAGCCATTCCAGTGCGATCTCCTGCTGTCTCGGGGTGTACTGGGTATAGACGCCGATGGAATCGAAAAACCCCGAAATGACGACAACCTTCACCGTGCCAGCGACCCGGTAATCCTGCTGCAGCGAGGTGGAGACCAGGCCGATACGCTTTTTAATATCCCAGACGCTTTCTCCGGAGCCCCTCTTTATGCCGAACAGGCTGATATCGTTGGCGTATGCTTGCGGGTTGTCACCGTTCACCAGACTCAGGAGGGTCGACTTCCCCGAACCGTTCGGCCCCGATATCTTCCAGTGTTCCCCGGGCCTTACCGTCCAGTCGAGCCCGTTGAGGACGCATTTCCCGTCATAACTCACGGTCACCTGTTTCATTTCGATCAGCGGAGTTTCCGCCGGCAGCGCAACAATCCTGCCGGGGTCGTCGATCTCCGGCAGTTCCGAGGGAAGGGTGTAGTGAAAGGCGTGGAATCTCAAAAGAGCCTCGGAATCCAGCATCTCATCCTTGGTTCCCGACATGAAAATCCTGTTGTCCTTCAGGTACGCGATATGCGTGGTTTCCGGGATGATCTCGCTGAATCGGTTCAAGAGCAGGATCACCTTGATCCCATTTTCCAGGCATCGGGTTATCAAGTTCCTGAGCACGACGGACGATTGCTGGTCCAGTCCGTCGAAAGGTTCGTCAAGAACGATAAGTTCCGGTTCCTGCATCAATACCTTGCAAACGATAACCTTGCGCATTTCTCCCGTGGACAGGAATTTGAGGCCCCGGTCGAGAATCCCGGTGAATTCCATTTGGCGGGCAAGTTCCAAAAGCTTGGCTCTCTCCGCGACAGCATCTCCGAGAATGAACGTGTCGACCCTGGTTCCCTGGCTGACAAAACCCAAGAAATCCGAATCGTCATGGTATTTTTCGATTTCCAGTATCTCGGAAACCTTTTCAAAAGAGACATATCCCGAGTTAACAACGGTACGGCAACTGCCCGATATTACCGTGAGTCCGTTGCAGAGCAGTCTGCCCAGTGAGGATTTACCAGATCCGTTTGCTCCGACAATGGACCAATGTTCCTTGGCGCCGATCCTCAGACTGATCCCTTCCAGGTTTTTACTGTCGTTGATTCTTGCAGTCACGTTATCTAATAGTATTTCCGTCAATCCAGGCTCCATAAAATGTGCGATATATAATACAATTTTTCGATGCACCATAACCCAAATGGCATCAACTCACCTTTTTATACTTTATGCCTGAGTTTGTCAATCTATCAGCCCGGCGGCGCCCCCTGATACGGTATCCGCGCCAGGATTCCTCGCCCCCTATTCCAGTCACCGTAAAAGGGTGACAGCATCAAAAAAACCTCAATTCGGCCCGCCACCGGAGCACACCAGCTCCCATGAATGGGATGAAACCGGGCAGTTCCAACTTATAGCGCCACCTCCCATTTTTATGCAGCGCAAAACATGCTTCTGTGTTAGCCTTAATCCGATTTTTCGACCGACCGGAGGCAGAGCGAACACCATGGAAAAGGTTGGAATTGAAAAGATCCTCCGGGCCGTGAGCGAGGGGACCCTGGAGGTGGCGCAGGCGCTGGAAAGCCTCAAGCACTTCCCCTTCGAGGACCTCGGCTGCGCCACGGTGGACCACCACCGCGCCCTGCGCCAGGGTTTCCCCGAGGTGATCTTCGGCCAGGGGAAGAGCATCCCCCAGATGCGGACCATCATCACGGCGCTGCTGCAAAGGGGGGGGAACGTCCTGGCGACCAGGGTGAACGGCGCCAAGGGGGCGAAGCTCAGGCAATCGTTCCCCGAGGCGGTCTATCACGAGGATGCCCGCGCGCTCACCATCGAGCAGCACCCGGTAAAGATGCGCGGCAAGGGTAAGATACTCGTGGTCTGCGCCGGCACCTCCGACATCGCGGTCGCCGCCGAGGCGGTCTTGACCGCGCGGCTGATGGGAAACGAGGTGGAGCAGCTAAACGACGTCGGCGTCGCCGGGCTGCACCGCCTGCTGGCGCGCAGGGGACTCCTGGACCAGGCCTCGGTCATCATCGTCGTCGCCGGGATGGAGGGGGCGCTCCCCTCCGTGGTAGGGGGCCTGGTGGACAAGCCGGTGATCGCGGTTCCGACCTCGGTCGGCTACGGCGCCGCCTTCGGAGGGGTGGCCGCCCTCCTCGGGATGCTCAACTCCTGCGCGGCGGGGGTCACCGTGGTGAACATCGACAACGGCTTCGGCGCGGCCTACGCGGCGAGCCTGATCAACAGGGTGCACGCATGAAGATCCTCTATTTCGACTGTTTCGCCGGCATCGCAGGCGACATGACGGTGGCCGCCCTCTTGGAGCTCGGCCTGCCAATGGCTATCCTCCGCGAGGGGCTCGCAGCCCTCCCCTTTTCCGGCTACGCCCTGGAGAGTTCGAAGGTGGAGCGCCACGGCATCGCCGGGACCTCCTTCAGGGTGACGCTGGCGGGCGAGGACCAGCCGCACCGCCATTACGGCGGGATCAAGGCGCTAATCGAGGCGGCCCCCCTCAAGGAACGGGTGAAGGAAATCTCGCTGAAGATCTTCCGGCGGCTGGCCGAGGCCGAGGCCACGGTGCACGGGGTGGAACTGGAACGGGTGCACTTCCACGAGGTGGGCGCGGTCGATTCCATTGTGGACATCGTCGGCACAGCCATTGGCCTCGACTACCTCGACATCGGCCGGGTCTACGCCTCCGGCCTCCCCTACGGGCGCGGCTTCGTGCAGACGGAGCACGGCCGTCTCCCGGTCCCGGCCCCCGCCACGGCCCTGCTCATGCAGTGGATCCCGCTTACCGGCGACATCGGTGAGGGGGAACGGGTCACCCCGACCGGCGCGGCCATCATCGCGGCGCTGGCGGAAAGTTTCGGCCCACCACCGGCCATGGTGCCGGACCGGATCGGCTACGGCGCCGGCGCCAAGGATTTCCCGGAACTGCCAAACCTGCTCCGCCTGGTCCTGGGCGACGCGACGAACCAGGCAACCTCGGAGGAGGTCCTGGTGATCGAGACCCAGGTGGACGACATGAATCCGGAGCTGCTCGGTTTCCTGATGGAGCGGCTTTTGGGCGCCGGAGCCCTCGACGTAGGGTTCTCGGCGCTTCAGATGAAAAAAAACCGCCCGGGAACGCTGGTCAGCGTCATTGCTCAGTCCGCCGACCTGGACCGGCTCTCCGGCATCATCTTCGCCGAATCAACGGCGATAGGGCTGCGCTATCATCCGGTGCGGCGGGTTACGCTGGCGCGCCGGGTCGAGGAGCGGGTTACCTCCCTTGGGCCGGTGCGGGTGAAGCTGCTCGAGGGCGGACGGGTGGCGCCCGAGTTCGAGGCCTGCCGCGGCATCGCCCTTGCCAGCGGCCTGCCGCTCATCGAGGTGTACCGCACCGTGGAGCGGGAGACCTGGCAAGGATGAGACGCTTCGTGATACTGTGCGCAACATGGGGAGGGACCGGCTTCTCCCCCTTTGCCTCGGGGACCGTCGGGACCCTGGGCGCCATCCCCTTTTACCTGGCGCTCGCCCGGCTCCCGCTGCCGCTCTACCTCCTCTCCACCGTCGCCTTCACCCTGTTCGCCTGCTGGGTGTCGGGGCACGCCGAGGTGATCTTCGCGGAAAAGGATTCGGGAAAGATCGTCATCGACGAGGTGGCGGGCTACCTGGTCACCATGATCGGGGTGCCGCTCTCCTGGCAGGCGGTCAGCATCGGTTTTCTCCTGTTCCGGCTCTTCGACATCGTGAAGCCGCAGCCCGCCCGCTGGTTCGACCGGTCCGTCAAGAACGGTTACGGGGTCGTGCTGGACGACGTCGCCGCCGGGGTCTACGCCTGCACGGCCACCCACCTGATCCTGAGGTTTTTATGAGGATAGCGACCCTTTCCATAGGCGACGAGCTGCTCTGCGGCGAGGTGCTGGACAGCAACGCCAGCCAGATCGCCGGCAGGCTCTACGACGAGGGGCTGCACGTGCTGCGGCACCTGACGGTCGCCGACGACGAGGAGGCGATCGCGGCGGCGCTTCGGGAACTCTCCTGCGTCTACGACGCGGTGGTCGTCACGGGGGGGCTGGGACCCACACCCGACGACCTGACGGCGGCGTCCGCGGCACGGGCCGCCGGGACGACCCTGGAGCCCTCGCCCGAGGCGCTCGCCCACCTGGCGCGCTTTTCCGATCGGATACCGGGCGGACTGCACCCGGCGAACTCCCGACAGGCGCTGATCCCGAAAGGGTCCTCCCTGATCCCGAATCCCCTGGGGACCGCCTGCGGCTTCACCCTGCGCCTGGCGGCCGCCGAGTTTCACTTTCTCCCCGGAGTCCCCAGCGAAATGACGCGGATGCTGGAGGATACCGTGCTCCCGGCGCTGGTGCGGAAACAGGGAGGCCGCCAGGGGCGGCGCACCACGCTGAAGCTCTTCGGCATCTCCGAGGCGGCGGCCGCGGCGGAGCTTTCCGGGCTGCTTCCCGAGGGGTCGCCGGTCCAGCTCGCCTACTGCGTGAAGTTTCCCGAGATCCACCTGATCCTGCGCTCTCCCGCCCAGCACGGGACCCGGCTTGAGGCGGCCGCGCAAGCCATCCGGGTGAAGCTCGGTCACTACATTTTCGCCCAGGACGAGCAGACCATGGATACGGTGCTCGCTTCCCTGCTGCGTGACAGCGGCACCAGCCTCTCCCTCGCCGAGTCCTGCACCGGCGGGATGATCGCCGCCAGGATCACCGCGGTGGCCGGAAGTTCCGCCTGGTTTCTGGAGGGTGCCGTCACCTACAGTAACGGGGCCAAAACCAGGATGCTGCAGGTCCCCTCGGAACTCATCGAGTCCCGTGGTGCTGTCAGCGCCGAGGTGGCGAGCGCCATGGCGGTCGGCGCGCGTGCCGCCAGCGGCAGCGATCTGGCGCTCTCGGTCACTGGTATCGCCGGCCCCGACGGGGGAACCCCGGAGAAACCGGTCGGCACCGTTTTCATAGCAGTCGCGGACAAAAGCTCGTGCCATGTGAATCAGTACCAGTTCCAGGGAGACCGGGCCGGCGTAAGAATCGTCACCTGCTTTAGCGCCCTGGACCTGTTGCGCAGACACCTCCTCACCCTCCATGAAGCGTCAGGCCGGCGCTAACCCGGCTTTAACGGAATCGCTGTCAAAGGTGAACACCTTGAACTTCGCGACCCTTGCCATTCTCATAGCCTGCAACCTTCTACTCCTTCTGGCCGAGGGGATCACTTCCCTGCCGGGATGGCTCCACCTTGGGGCCGTGCTCCTGCTTGCGGCGGCGATCCTCGGACTGTGGGCGGCCTTCCACAGGCGGGAAGAACGCCTGGGCGCCGGACTGCGCAGCGAAATCGCCGCGATGCAGCAGGAGATGGCGAAGGCCGCCCGCCGCTACAAGAGCCTCCTGGAGGGGGCGGGAAACGCGATCTTCGTCTTCAACGCGGAGACCGTCGTTCTGGAGGAGGTAAACCGCACCGGGACGAAACTGCTTGGCTACAGCAAGCTGGAGCTATCCTCCATGCTGGCACGGGACCTGCTGCACGAAAGCGAGCACGAGAAGTTCCGCTCGCTGGTCTTCCGGCTGAAGCGCCACCGCAGGGTGGACGCCGAGGGTTTCACCTTCCAGCGAAAAAACGGCTCACTTTTTCTGGGCGAGATAGACGCCAGGCTGATCGAGCTCGTCGAGGAGCAGGTGGTGCACTGCATCGTGCGCGATATCACCGCGAAGGTGCGCACCGAAAAGGAGATCGGGCAGAGAAACCAGGAGCTCTCCATCCTGAACAACATACTGACCGGCATGAACCGGGGACCCAAGCTGGAAGGGGTGCTGGAAGGGGCCCTCAGGGAGACCATCGAGCTGTTCCAGGCCGGCGGAGGCTCCATTCATCTGCTGAAGGAGGGTGGCGTACCGCCGTTGCTCGCCGCCTCGCAGGCGGTCTCCCAGCACCTCGACGGACTCATCGCGGCGGAGCTCGCGGCCGGGGCCCTCCCTTTACGGGAGGTCACCGTGCAGTGGGAAGTTCCCGGGTCCGGCCTCTTGGCGGGCGCCGAGGCGGAGGGATGGGGCGCCCTGACCGCAGTCCCCCTGGTCGCCCAGAGCGGCGTGATCGGGGTCATGCAGCTGATGCATCAGGGCCGGCACGACTATACCAGTGAGGAGCTGCGCTTCCTGGCAAGCGTCGGGACCCAGATGGGCAACGTCATCGAGCAGACCAGGCTCTTCGCGGAGCTGAACTGGAAAAGCGCCGAACTGCTCCGCTCCCACCGCCTGCTGGAGAAAAGCAGCCACAACCTCTGCCTCTCGGAGATCAAGCTGAAGCAGAACCTGGCGCTCGTCGAGCAGGCGAACCTGGAGATGAGCCGGCTGGACCGGATGAAGAACCAGTTCCTCGGCATGATATCCCACGAGTTCAACACCCCGCTCACCAGCATCATCTCAGGGGCCGAGCACCTGCTGCGCGAGGGACGCGGGGAAGGGGACGACATGGTGCTTGATATGGTCCGGGGTGGGGGGTTGCGGCTGAAGGAGATGGTGGCCGACCTTCTGAAGCTGGTCCGGCTGGAGGCGCGAGGCGGCAAGCTTGACACCAGCGCCCTGCACCTGAAACTCTCCCTGGAGTACCTGAAGGATCAGCTCCAGCCGCAGCTCTCCCAACGCGGGCAGACCCTGAGGCTCACCGAGCTGGACGCCCTCCCCTTCTTCGAGGGGGATTGGAAGTACCTGGAGCGGGTCTTCGGCGAACTGCTCCTCAACGCCATGCGGTTCACCCCCGACGGCGGCGAGATCGAGGTGACCGGCAGGGTGGTCGACAGCGACGGGCTGAGGGAGCGCCGGGGCACCCTGGAACGCTTCAACAGCGAGTTCCTCGGACGCTGCGGCGACCGTTGCTACCTGGAGGTGGAGGTGCGCGACAACGGCATCGGCATCCCGGCCGAGGAGCAGCAGGGGATCTTCGAGATTTTCTACGAGGTGGGGGAGATCCGGCACCATTCCAGCGGCAGGAGCAGGTTCCAGGGGAAGGGTGCGGGCCTTGGCCTTGCCATCGTCAAGGGGATGGTGGAGGCCCACGGCGGGATGGTCTGGGTGGAGAGCGGCGCGGGGAGTTCCTTCTTCCTGGTGCTGCCGCTGGAGCAGGAGGCGATCCAGCCGGCGCTGTTTTAAACAGGTTAAGGCTGAGGTTAAGGTTAAGCAGGCCTCAACCTCAACCTTAACCTGTAATTTAGAGGTTAAGCTTGAAAAGGCGCTCATGGATGTGCTATGTGTGAAGGGATTTGACAATTAAAAAACGACGGCGACACCAACATACGCGATAGGAGATAGCAAGCGATGCTCGACAAGGAAAAAGCGCTCGACCTGGCCCTGAGCCAGATAGAAAAGCAGTTCGGCAAGGGTGCCATCATGAGGCTCGGCAACGATGAGCCGCTTCCGGACGTGGCCGCCATCCCGACCGGATCGCTCTCCCTTGACATCGCGCTCGGGGTGGGCGGGGTGCCGCGCGGCCGGGTGATCGAGATCTTCGGCCCGGAATCCTCCGGCAAGACCACCCTCGCGCTCCACATCATCGCCGAGGCGATGAAGCTTGGCGGGATCGCCGCCTTCGTCGACGCCGAGCACGCCCTCGACATCGGCTACGCGCGCAAGCTCGGGGTGCGCACCGACGACCTCCTGGTCTCCCAGCCGGACACGGGCGAGCAGGCGCTGGAAATCACCGAGACCCTGGTCCGAAGCGGCGCCATCGACGTGCTGGTGATCGACTCGGTGGCGGCCCTGGTCCCCAAGGCGGAGATCGAGGGGGACATGGGGGACTCCCACATGGGGCTGCAGGCGAGGCTGATGTCCCAGGCCCTGCGAAAGCTTACCGGCATCATCTCCAAGTCAAACTGCTGCGTCATCTTCATCAACCAGATCAGGATGAAGATCGGGGTGATGTTCGGCAACCCCGAGACCACCACCGGCGGCAACGCACTCAAGTTCTACGCCTCGGTCCGGATGGATATCCGCAAGATCGCGGCCCTCAAGCAGGGTAACGACGTCATCGGCTCGCGCACCCGGGTGAAGGTCGTGAAGAACAAGGTAGCCCCCCCCTTCAAAGAGGTGGAGTTCGACATCCTTTACGGAGAGGGGATCTCCAAGGAGGGTGACGTCCTCGACCTCGCCGTGGACCGGAACGTAGTGGACAAGGCCGGCGCCTGGTTCTCCTACGGCAAGGAGCGCATCGGCCAGGGACGCGAGAACTCCCGGATCTTCCTGAAGGAACACCCGGAGATGCTCGCGGAGATCAGGGCGAAGCTGATGGCCCCCCCCGCAGCCGCGCCTCCAGTAGAGGCCTAAGCGGTGGAACTTAACGAGATCCTCGGCATAGCCATGAAGGCGAAGGGCTCCGACGTCCACCTGAAGGCGGGCATCCCCCCCATCGTCAGGATCGACGGGAAACTACGGGGCATTCCGAACGCGGAGCGCCTCTCCGCCGACGCGGTGCGCGGCATGGCCTTCGCCATCATGAACGAGCGCCAGAAGAAGATCTTCGAGGAGAACTTCGAGGTGGACCTCGCCTACGGCGTCCCCGGTCTGGGGCGCTTCCGGGTCAGCGTCTTTTCCCAGCGCGGCACCGTCGCCATGGTGCTGCGCGCCATCTCCATCGCCATCCCCTCCCTGGAGGCGCTGAACCTTCCGCCGGTGCTGAAAAAGCTCGCCATGGAGCAGCGCGGGCTGATACTCGTCACCGGCACCACCGGAAGCGGCAAGTCCACCACACTCGCCTCCATGATCGACTACATCAACGAGAACCGGACCTGCAACATCATCACCATCGAGGATCCGGTGGAGTACCTGCACAAGGACAAGAAGAGCCTGATCAGCCAGCGGGAGGTCGGTTTCGACACCCTCACCTTCGGCCGCGCCCTGACCTCCGCCCTGCGCCAGGACCCGGACGTCATCCTGGTCGGGGAGATGCGGGACTTCGAGACCATCGAGACGGCGCTCACCGCTGCGGAGACCGGGCACCTGGTGCTCTCCACCCTGCACACCCTCGATGCGGCAGAAACCATCAACAGGATCATCTCGGTGTTCCCACCCTTCCACCAGAGACAGGTGCGGATGCAGCTTTCCGGGATCCTGAAAGGGGTCGTTTCCCAGCGACTGGTGTCGCGCAGCGACGCCAAGGGGCGGGTCCCCGCCGTGGAAATCATGATCGGCACGGCGCGCATCAGGGACTGCATCGACGACGAGGCGAAGACCAAGCAGATCCCGGAAGCGATTTCCCAGGGTTTCACCAGTTACGGCATGCAGACCTTCGACCAATCCCTCATGCAGCTGTTTTCCAAGAAGCTGATCAGCTACGAGGAGGCGCTTCGCCAGTCCAGCAACCCGGACGACTTCGCCCTGAAGGTTTCCGGCATTTCCTCCACCTCGGACGCCAGCTGGGACAACTTCAGCTCGGACGAAGCCGCCCCGGACGATGACAAGCCGGACATCGAGAAGTTCTAGATGAAGCGGGGCTCCGCCTTCGACTGTTCCCTCAGGGTGCTTGCGCTGCGCGACCACTCCGAGGCCGAGCTGCGCCGCAAGTTGAAGGAAAAGGGATACGACCAGGAGGGGATCGAGGGCTGTGTCGCGAGGCTCAGGGATCTCGGCTACCTGGACGACGCCCGCTTCGCGCGCGTTTTCGCGGCCAGCGCGATCCGCAACGGCCGGGGGTACGGGGTGCGGCTGAAGCTCGAACTGGCGCGCCGCGGGGTCGACGCCGCCACCGTCCAGGAAGTGCTCGCCGAGCTGGCCCAGGAGTTCGGCGAGGCGGAGATCCTGGCCCAGACCATGGCCCGGCGCTTCGCCGGGTACGACCCGGATACCGCGACCGACAAGGAAAAACGCAAGGTGATCGGCTACCTGCAGCGCAAGGGGTTTTCGCTATCCGCCATCTTCGCTCAACTGAACACACATTCCACTTTTTGATTTTTTGAGGTTTTTTTTATGACAGGCAGAGAGATCCGGGCACAGTTTTTCAACTTCTTTCAGGCAAAGGGACACACCCAGGTGGAGAGCTCCAACCTCGTCCCTAGGAACGACCCGACGCTTCTTTTCACCAACGCCGGGATGAACCAGTTCAAGGACACCTTCCTCGGTCTCGAGAAGCGGGAGTACCAGCGGGCGGTCAGCTCCCAGAAATGCGTGCGCGCGGGGGGGAAGCACAACGACCTGGAAAACGTCGGGAGGACCGCGCGGCATCACACCTTCTTCGAGATGCTCGGCAACTTCTCCTTCGGCGACTACTTCAAGAAGGAGGCGATAGCCTTCGCCTGGGAGTTCCTGACCGTCGAGCTGGGACTTCCCAAGGAGCGGCTCTACGTCACGGTCTACACCGACGACGACGAGGCGGCGGCCATCTGGCACGACCAGGAGGGGGTGCCGCTGGAGAGGATCTACCGTTTCGGCGAGAAGGACAACTTCTGGTCCATGGGCGACACCGGCCCCTGCGGCCCCTGCTCCGAGATCTTCTGGGACAACGGCCCGGGAACCGGCTGCGGGAGCGAGGATTGCGCCGTTGGGTGCGACTGCGACCGCTACATGGAGATCTGGAACAACGTCTTCATGCAGTTCAACCGGGACAAGGACGGCACCCTGAACCCGCTCCCCAAACCCTCGGTCGACACCGGCATGGGCCTTGAGCGGATCACCGCGGTCATGCAGGGGGTAACCTCCAACTACGACACCGACCTTTTGCAGGGGATCATCCGCCACATCGAAAAGCTCTCAGGAAAAGCATACCGCGCCGACGCCAAGGACGACGTCTCCATGCGGGTCATGGCGGACCACGCCCGAGCGGTCACCTTCCTCATCTGCGACGGGGTGCTCCCGAGCAACGAGGGGCGGGGATACGTGCTGCGGCGCATCATGCGCCGGGCCGCCCGGCACGCGAAGATGCTGGGAGTAGGGGAACCTGTACTGTACCGGATCGTCGACGCGGTGAACCTGATGATGGCGGACGCCTACCCGGAACTCCTGGAGCGCGAGCACTACGTGAAGAAGGTGATCCAGGCCGAGGAGGAGCGCTTCGCCGAGGCGCTGGACCGAGGCCTCGCCGTCCTGAACGAGGAGACCGCGCGGCTCAAGTCGGATGCCCAGAGCGTCATCTCGGGTGAAGTGATCTTCAAGCTTTACGACACCTTTGGCTTCCCGGTCGACCTGACCGCGGACATCGTCGAGGCGGAAGGTTTCACCCTGGACGAGGACGGCTTCGCCCTCTGCATGGAGCGCCAAAGGGTAAAGGCGCGGGAGCACTGGAAGGGTTCCGGCGAAGAGGGGCTGGCCCTGATCTACAAGGAGCTGCACGGCTCCGGCATCAGGAGCGCCTTCGTCGGCTACACAAAGCTGTGCGCCTTCGCCCCGATCGCCGCCATCATCCGCGACGGCATCCTCGTCGAGGAGGCCAACGAGGGGGAGGAGGTGGAGATCGTCACCGTCTCCACCCCGTTCTACGGCGAGTCCGGCGGCCAGTCCGGCGATACCGGGACCATTTCCACCGGCCGCGGGCACCTCACGGTGACCGCCACGGCGCGTCCCTTCACTGATCTCATCGTGCACCGCGGGACCGTGGATTCGGGGAGCCTCACCGTTGGAGAGGCTGCCGACCTGAAGATTTCCCTGCCGACGCGCTCGGCCTGCGCCCGGAACCATACCGCGACTCACCTGCTCCAGGCGGCGCTGCGCGAGGTGCTGGGCGAGCACGTGAAGCAGGCGGGATCCCTGGTAACCCCGGAGAGGCTCCGCTTTGACTTCACCCACTTCCTCCCCATGACCGCCTTGGAGCTGCGCCAGGTCGAGACCCTGGTGAACGGTCACATCATGGCGAACGCGACGGTCGAGTCGCTCGAGATGCCGGCCGCGGAAGCAATGGCTGGGGGCGCCACCGCCCTCTTCGGCGAGAAGTACGGCGACCTGGTCCGTGTGGTGCGGGTGGGCGAGGTGAGCAGCGAATTGTGCGGCGGCACCCATGTCCGGGGCGCCGGCGAGATCGGCCTCTTCAAGATCGTCTCCGAGGTCGGCATCGCGGCGGGGGTGAGGAGGATCGAGGCGCAGACCGGAACCGGGGCGCTCGCCTTCCTGCATGGCCTCGATGACGAACAGCGCGCCATCTCGGGGCTGCTGCGCGCCGAGTCGGGAACCGTGATCGACAAGGTCGAGAAGCTCGTGGCGGCCCAGCGGGAGCTGAACCGCGAACTGGAGAGCCTGCAGGCGCGTCTCAACGCGTCGAAATCGGCCGACCTGATCCAGGAAGTTCGGGAACAAAACGGCATCAAGATCCTCTCGGTAAAGGTGGAGGGTGGCGACGCCAAGGGATTGAGAGAGCTCTCGGACACCCTCAAGGAGCGCATCGGCTCCGGCATCATCGTGCTCGGCACCAGCGACGGGACCAAGGCGAACCTCCTGGTGGCGGTGACCGCCGACCTGAAGGCGCGCTGGAAGGCGGGCGATATCATCAGGGCGATAGCGCCGATCATCGGCGGCAACGGCGGCGGCAAGCCGGAACTGGCCCAGGCAGGCGGCACCAAGCCGGAGCATCTCGCCGAGGCGCTGGAAGCGGTATATAGAATCATAGGTTAAGATTAAGGTTAAGACTCAACCTTAATCTTAATCTTAATCTGTTTATAGGATTGCGATGCTCGAACTGATCCAAAATTCCGACCAGGCGCTCTCGCAGGACCGGGGGCGGAAAACCGTCCTCATCGTCGACGACGAGCCGGTGATCCGCGACCTCTGCCTGAGGGCGCTGCACGGCTACCGCATCCTGGAGGCGGCCGACGGCGAGGAGGCGCTCAGCATCTTCGAGCGAGGAGGGATCGACGTGATCCTCACCGACGTGATGATGCCGAAAATGGACGGGCTTGAGCTTCTGAAAAGGCTCAAGGAGCGGGAACCGACCCTCGTGGTGATCATCATGACCGGCTACGCCGACAAGGAGCTGATCCTGAGGGCGCTCAAGGAGGATGCCGACGACTTCATCACCAAGCCGATAAGCCTTTTGCAGCTGAAAAGCATCGTCGACAAGGCCCTGGTCAAGAAGGCGCTCAAGGAGGAGATCGCCAACCTGAGAAACCTGGACAGGTTCAAGACCAACTTCCTGTCGCTTATCTCCCACAAGTTCCGCACCCCGATCACCTCCATATCGCTCTTCCTGCAGAACCTCGCCGCGGGGATCTACGATCCCAGCGACGTCTCGGAGCGGGAAAATATCGGCCTCATCTACGGCGAGGCGTGTTACCTCGGCAAGCTGGTGACGGACCTGCTCACCTTCTCACAGGTGATGGACAGCGGCGGCCCGCTCCACCTGGAGCCGTGCGACCTGAACGAACTGCTGCCGAGGCTCCTCGTGGAGTCCAGGGAGTGGGGCGAAAAGCGGGAGGTGACGCCGCGCTGCGAACTGGAGCCTACCCCGGAACTGCTCCTGGACCGGGAGAAGTTCAGCTTCGCCCTGCAGCAGGTGATCGACAATGCCATCAAATTCTCCAAAGGGACCGGCGTCGTCTCACTCAGCCTCAGGAACCTCGGGGACAGCTGCCGGATCGTCGTCGAGGATAACGGCATCGGCATCCCCAAGGAGGCGCTCCCCAAGATCTTCGAGAAGTTCTACCAGGTGGATGCAGAGCGGACCGGACAGATCCGCGGTTTCGGCCTCGGCCTCTTCTACGCTCGCGAGTTCATCAGGATGCATGGCGGCAGCATAAGCGTCGAAAGCGAGCCGGGTGCGGGCACCCGCGTCATCATCAGCATCCCCATAAAGACCGGCCAGGACGCCTGAGACGGTTCGGGCCGCGTTCCTCTTTGAAGTTGATTATTTCCCCCTATCTGCTATATTAACGGCTTTCCATGCAGGTACTAATTGGTAAAGAAGGCGCTCAGCTCATGCAAAAACTCATAGAGAAGGCGAGCACGCTCATGGAGGCGCTCCCCTATATCAAACGCTTTTCAGGCAAGACCATCGTCATCAAGTACGGCGGCCATGCCATGGCCGAAGAAAAGCTCAGGAAGTCGTTCGCGCTCGACATCATCCTCCTCAAATACATAGGGATCAACACCGTCGTGGTGCACGGCGGCGGGCCGCAGATAAACGAGACCCTGAAACGCTACGGCATCACCTCGGAGTTCGTCAAGGGGATGCGGGTGACCGACGCGGAGACCATGGGGGTCGTGGAGATGGTGCTGACCGGCCAGGTGAACCGTGAGGTGGTCGGCTACATCAACCAGCACGGCGGCCGCGCGGCCGGCGTCTCCGGCAAGGACGGAGGGCTCCTGGTGTGCGAGAAAATGCTCCAGGAGGTGCGGCGCGACGACGGCAGCACCGAGATGGTGGACATCGGCTTCGTGGGGGACGTGGTCGAGGTGAACCCCTCCATCCTGGTCGCCCTGGAAAAAGGGGGGTTCATCCCGGTGATAGCGCCGGTCGGGGTCGGCCGGGACGGTGAGAGCTACAACGTGAACGCGGACCTGGTGGCGGGGAAGGTGGCGGCGGCGCTCCATGCGGAGAAGCTGATCCTGCTCACCGACGTCTCGGGAGTGAAGAGCAAGGGAGGCGAGCTCCTCTCCAGCATTCCGCTCTCCGACGTCGCCACGCTGATAGAGAACGGCACCGTCACAGGAGGGATGATCCCGAAGGTCACCTGCTGCACCGACGCGCTCTCCGCTGGAGTCAGGAAGGCGCACATCGTCGACGGCAGGATAGAGCATGCGATCCTGCTGGAGATTTTCACCAACATAGGGATCGGGACGGAAATACAGGCGTAGATTGAATTCAGTTCTAATTTCTACATTCTAAGTTAAACCCAGTAACCTTTTTCCAAGCACCATCTCCATTTGAACGTAAAACGTAGAACACAGAACGTAGAACGGTTTCTAGGGGTTATTTATGAACTCAGCAAAATGGATTGAAAAGGCGGACAAATACATCATGCGGACCTACGGCCGCTTCCCGCTGGTGCCGGTCAAGGGCGAGGGGTGCTACCTTTGGGACGCGGACGGCAAGAAGTATCTCGACTTTCTCGCGGGGGTCGCCGTCAACAACCTCGGGCACTGCCATCCCGCCGTGGTCAAGGCGCTCGCCAAACAGGCGGGGGAACTGATCCACTGCTCCAACTACTACCATATCCCCCAGCAGATCGAACTCGCCGAGCTTCTCTGCAGCCTGAGCTTCGCCGACAAGGCGTTCTTCTGCAACTCGGGAGCCGAGGCGAACGAGGCGGCGATCAAGCTCGCCCGCAAATACAGCCGCGAGAAGTTCGGTCCGGACCGCTACGAGATCATCACGGCGCTCGCCTCCTTCCATGGACGGACCATGGCGACGGTCTCGGCGACCGGCCAGGAGAAGGTGCAGAAATTTTTCGACCCCCTGCTGCACGGGTTCCGCCACGTCCCCTTCAACGACGCCGCCGCTCTCAGGGCAGCGGTCTCCTCCTGCACCTGCGCGGTCATGCTGGAACCGATCCAGGGTGAAGGCGGGGTCGTGATACCCGACGCCGGCTATCTTAAGGAGGTGCGCGAGATCTGCAACGAGCACGGCCTGATCCTCATTTTCGACGAGGTACAGGTCGGCATGGGACGGACCGGCAAGATGTTCGCCCATGAGCATTTCGGGATCGTGCCGGACATCATGACCCTCGCCAAGGCGCTTGCGGGCGGAGCGCCCATCGGGACCATGCTCGCCACGGACGAACTGGCGACGGCGTTCACCCCGGGAACCCACGGATCCACCTTTGGCGGCAACCCGCTGGTGACGGCCGCCGGTGTCGCCACGGTGCGCGCCATCCTCGAAGAGGGGATTCTGAACCACTGCGAGGAGATAGGTGAATACCTGACGGGTGAACTGCAGGCCCTGAAGCGGAAATTCCCGGCGATTCGGGAGGTGCGCGGCATCGGCCTGATGATCGGCGTGGAACTCTCCATCCCCGGCGCCGGGATCGTCAAGAAAGCGCTGGAGCGCGGGCTGCTTTTGAACTGCGCCCAGGAAAAGGTGCTCCGCTTCGTTCCGCCGCTCATCATCGGGAAAAAGGAGGTGGACGAGATGATCGTCATCCTCAGCGCCATTCTGGAGGAACTTCCAGCCGCAACGCCCTGACAGGCGAGACTAAGCAACCGGAAAGGGACGGCCGCAACGCCGCGCCTTCGGGGCATCCGCGACAGCGGCACAGCGGACAAATCTAACAACCCAAGTGAGATATCACCTTATGAAAAAAGATTTCCTCGCACTGAGCCAATTCTCCAAGGCCGAACTGGACACCATTTTCGTCCTGACCAAGGATCTCAAGAAAAAGCAGAAAAGCGGCGTCGAGCACCACCTCCTGAAGGGTAAGACCCTCGCCATGATCTTCGAGAAGTCCTCGACCCGGACCAGGATCTCCTTCGAGGTCGGCATGTACCAGTTGGGGGGCCACCCGCTCTTCATCTCCGGCAAGGACTCCCAGATCGGGCGCGGCGAGCCGATCAGGGATACCGCCCGGGTCATCGCCCGCTACTGCGACGGCGTGATGATCCGCACCTTCGCCCAGGAAACTGTGGAGGAGTTCGCGCGGTTCGCATCGGTACCGGTCATAAACGGTCTCACCGACCTGCACCACCCCTGCCAGATCATGGCCGACCTGTTCACGGTCATCGAGCAGAAGGGGGGCTACCAGGGGCTGAAGTTCGCCTGGATCGGG
>Ga0209125_1001737_pt1 | contig 18991 bp, 22 predicted proteins | sample BarGraIncub1131A_FD_184503 | JGI IMG/M metagenome (GOLD analysis project Ga0209125, IMG submission 184503) | Arctic peat soil microbial communities from Barrow, Alaska - Barrow Graham LP Incubations 11-31A (SPAdes) (version 2) | ecosystem: Environmental > Terrestrial > Soil > Wetlands > Peat...
CAAGGCCGCCAAACCCGTTTTCTATCAGGCTGCTGAAGAGGAAGATTCAGCCAAAGGCGGATCCAAAGTGATCTATTATGTTGCTGCAATTGTATTAGCTGCCGGTGCCGGCTTCCTGCTACGCAAAAAGAAAAAATAATTTTTACCCACACTATCGTCATTCCGGACTCGGTTTATCATCGACTATCGTCATTCCGGACTCGGTAATCGTCATTCCGGACTCGATCCGGAATCCCCTGCTGGTCCCGATTTGCAATCGGGACCATTTCCGCTTACACTAATCCAAATAAATGCTCCTCCTGCTCCTCGGAACCGCCTCCCCGATAATCGCCGACTCCGCCAATCCCGCCTTAGTTTTCAATTGTTCCAGTATTTCCTGAGCCTTTTCAGCCGGCACCGCCATCAGCAACCCGCCCGAGGTCTGTGCATCGCAGCACAGCATTTTGCGCTCATAGGTTAGTGATGTCCCAAAAGCACTATGATCCTTCACAAATTCCAGGTTACGGAAGGCAGCTCCCGGAATACACCCCTCTTCGAGCAATGCCAAGGCCTCTTGGAAATGAGGCAATTTTCGTGAGTCAATTCTGAGGGTCACCCCACTGGCATCCGCCATGCGCATGGCATGACCCAGCAATCCGAATCCCGTAATGTCTGTGGCCCCTTTCAGGTTGAATTGTTGCATCACCCCACCCCCACTCTTATTGAGCAACTTCATATATTCCAGGGCCTTCCGGACGGTCGATTCCTTCGTCATTTCGCTTCTCTGTCCGGCTAAAATGATCCCAGATCCCAGCGGTTTAGTCAGGATCAACAGATCTCCGGCCTTAACTCCTGAGTTGGTAATAAGTCTATCCGGATGAACAGTCCCGACAACTGCCAATCCGAATTTAGGCGGATAATCCTCTATTGTATGTCCGCCTAGCACCAGCGCTCCAGCCTCAACCACTTTATCATGGCCTCCCTGCAGGATGGCGCTAAAAACTTCGAGCGGAATCCGGGAAGCCGGAAACATCATCAGGTTCAACACCAACAACGGAGTTCCTCCCATGGCATAAACATCACTCAACGCATTTGCTGCCGCGATCTGTCCGAACTCATAACCATCGCTGCACATCGGAGGGAAAAAATCCGTGGTATAAATCAATGCCGTCTCTTCATTCAGCTTGTAAACCCCGGCATCATCGTGGGTATCGATGCCGACCATCAGGTTAGGATGCTCCACCTTTGGCAACTTAGCCAGTATCTCCCCCAGCTGAACCGGTGAAAGCTTAGCCGAGCACCCCCCCAGCTCAACTGTCGTTAAAAGATCAAATTCACTCATCCTTTTTAGTCTATTTCTCCACCAATTCGTAGTTAGCGCTTCGTCCTCCTTCGTCAGTTTGAAGCAAAATACCTTTTTCTACCAAGTCTTTTATGTCCCGCAAGGCAGTGTCGGTAGAGGTTTTGGCAATTTTAGCCCATTTTGAGGTTTGTAGTTTTCCTTCAAAATTGTCAAAAAGTTTGTTTAATATTAAACGTTGGCGTTCGTTGATGGGTGTATGTTCATGTCGTTTCCAAAACTCAGCTTTGCGCAATATTTTTTGTGTAGTGTTTTCGGTGGCGAGCATCGCATTTTTGAGGCAATGCAAAAACCAGTCGAGCCATTCGGTAATGTCTCTTGAACTATGTTGCACTTTTTGTAATACTTCGTAATAGCGTTTGCGTTCGGATAATATTTGGTTCGACATACTATAAAAACGTTCTCCACTGCCTTCGGCACGGGCAAGTAACAAATCGGTTATGGCTCTTGCAATCCTGCCATTCCCGTCATCAAACGGGTGAATGATGATAAACCAAAAGTGCGCTATGGCGGCTTTTAAAACAGGGTCAAGGCAATTTTTGTTATTGAACCAATCCAAAAACTTGTCCATTTCCGTTTTTACCAATTTGGGCTTTACGGCTTCATAATGCACTTTTTCTTTGCCCAATGCGCCCGAAACCACTTGCATTTCGCCTGTACGGTATCGTCCAACTTCTATTTCGTAAGGTCCGCTGTACCCTGTGGGGAAAAGTGCTGCGTGCCAACCAAACAAACGTTTTTCGGTTAAAGACATAGTGTGACGTTGGGTGGCATCGAGCATCATTTCTACCACGCCTTCAATGTGGCGGCTGCTCGGCACAAGTCCTGCGGTGTTGATGCCCAAACGCCTTGCAATGGACGAACGCACTTGGTCGAAATTGAGCAATTCGCCTTCTATTTCTGATGATTTTACAACGTCTAAGGTTAAGGCGGTAAGGGTGGCTTCTTCTTTGGCAGAAAAGCCCAAAGCGTTCATTTGCCCTATTATTTTACCCTGAATAAGCCGCACCTCGCCAAATATGGCATTTATATCTTTGTCTTGCCACGAAAAATCTGTCCAGTCTTTATGCTCGTAAATGTATTTTGCCATTACCTGAAACTATTTTGCTGCAAATATATGAATTATTTACCGCAATTATGCGGTGATTGTTTTATTTTTTCACCGCAAGGAAACAAGTTGTCCAAACTTGTAATTTCAGCACATGGTCACCAGCCGGGCTCAACCATCGATAAAAGATCAAATTCACTCATTCTTTTTAGTCTAATTTTCTAATTCCTTAATTGCCTTGTCGGAATTTGCGATGTGTATTTTTTGCACATTGCCTTCTTATGCCAATTTGCTCCAAACTAGCACCCTCTTCCTCTTTTCAATATTAAACTCTATATTGTTTTGATAAACAATATTTTTTTAAAATAAGATATTAATCTTTGATGCGGCTTCAAATGGGCTAATTAGTTTATATTCAATTAATTTGTCAAATATCCAAAGCATTCCATGAAAATCAATGGCCTTTGATTTGGCATAATTCCTGACTGCTTTGTCACTACTAATAACTTTAGCATCTAATTTATCCGCTAAAAAGATTACCGATTTATCATTGTCGGATAATGACCTTGGAAAATTTTCTTCCTGTATCTGCGATCTTTCTTCTGAAGTCAAATTATGAATAGTAAGCTTTCCGACAGAGCGATACGCTTTCAGTATTTCCTTTTGTTCGGCGTACAATTCATTGAAAACGTCCAATGTAGTATGAACCTCCAACGGAAGTGCGAAGAATTCAGACATTAGATGCAGTTCGATTAAATCGATAAATATACACGCATCAGTTACCGCTAACTTCATCCTATCAGTAAACTTTTCGAACGAAATACTGAGAGTTTCATGTTTTTTAATGCAGCAGCCTTACTCATGGATATAATATCCTCGGCCCATGCCCTATAAATCAACTGTTCAAATCTGCTTGAGGTTTCCTTCCCTGCATACTCATACGGCTCTTCTACCTTCCATCCCATTTGATTTATATATTGGTAGTAGTATTTTTTATAATGTTCTGAAATAATATCCAATTCAGCGAAACGATAAATCATTGCTTGTATGGATATGCCATATTGTTCTTTTAGGAATCCAAATTCTTGAATAGAGATTCTATTCCTTTTGTTTCCTATTTCCTTTTCTATAGCTTCTTTTGGAAAAAGCATTGCTCCTGCGAATCGGTGACAGTATTTTTCCGCCAATCTGTCATCTACTTCATCCAATGGTAACAGTAGATGCCCTAATTCACGAAAAGCAGTAAAGCGTTTTCGGTCGTTTGATTTTAGCTTACCAGTATTTAACACAATAACAGGAATTTCTTTACCATTTACCCAAGTCTGTAACCCATCGAATCCGTCTTTTGTAACAAGTTCAAGTACTTTAATATTATTCTCTTCCAGTAATTCTGCCACATTGGCGATTGGACCCACACCCAATCCCCATTTTTCACGTATTTCTTTTGCAAAAATTTCTATGTCTGCGGAAGAATCTATTTTCAAATGAGGAGCCGGATGTTCAAATATCTTCTTCAATCCCAGTATTTCCTCCAATTCCAAGTATCTACCAAGCACTTCCCTGGTTCGCTCTATAATACTGTTTTGGTCTTTAGAAGGAAATAATTCCAGTTTTCTAAAATTGATAGTTCCCAATTGCACAATAGTTTCCCGGGTAAAATAGTCCGGCCTTACTTTTAGAGCTTCACAAATAAGGTCCAACTTCTCGCTATCCGGAATGACTTCTCCTTTTTCATACTTATGGAGAGCCTGACGAGTAATATTATTGCCCAAGTTGTCTGAAAGATCTTGCAATGAAAACCCATTCATTAAACGGGCAGATTTAAATCGTTCAGCGAATAACTGACTCATAGAGATAATGTTTTAAGTTGACATAAATTAGTTTGCAAATATATATGAAATTCACCATTTGTAAATTAATTATTTTTATATAAATGGTTGAGATGATTTGAATACAAATAAATAGGAGATAATATAATATCTATATTTTAGAATGTCATATTGACATTCTAAGTTGACGCGGCATGATTATTATTTTGTATTTGTCAATCACAGTTGATTTATTATTATGAGAAAAACAAGAGTTTTTAAAACAAAATGCCGATAATAAAAAACCAAAAGTCCAATCATTGGTGGCTCTATTGATTGGACTTTACTTCTACCGAGATAATCACATCGAAGTTATAATATATTACCGTTTTTTTCTGCTTTTTTCCTTGAATTGCGCCATGTTGAGTGGTATGTCGGAAATTCCGACATACCAGATTTTCATCGAGTTCTGCTTCCGAGAATACTTTTTTAATGTGCTCTGTGAGGTGTTGCAAACGTCGCTTTACTTTGTCTGTATCTTCAGAAGGTGGAAGACTTTCAGGAATTATTCCCCTGACAACCAACATCTTCCTTACTGCAGAGTTGTTGTCAACATGCTCTTTCTCGATCGGATTCTGACCTGTTAAATCTTTGGTCTGGACATTAAGGCCAGTCATCTCAGCCGCCAAATCTCTGGCTTTTATACTGATAGCAGGAAGAAAATCGGCCAGCGGTCGTTTTTCAGGAACTCCCATTTTCTTCTTCAATTGGACGGTCGAAAGGCGGAACAAAGCCCGGTCTCCCGGGCTTAGATCCCTTCATATTCCAGCAATCGTTTTTCAATCACCTCAGCTCTGCGAGTTTGAACAGCAAAATAGTTCTGTGCAAAGGCAATTTCCTCTTTGCGACTATCCCCATTTTGTGCTACCAGGTAGCAAGCATATCTCGTCAGTGCAATATCTTCAATGCACCTTTCAGTGTCGGATCCAATCTTGACCAATTTCCCGACGTCAGGGAAATGGTGCTCCAAAATTTCCCCTGCAAGGATGCAGGCCTCTTTTGCCTTCATGATGACTTTCTCGAAATATCCTCATTTCGAATACCCCAGCAGTCGTTGCAGTTCCCTGGCACTCCAACATTCAACGCCCTCAATTTCTGAAGCCACAGATTCAAATTCTTCAAACAAATGCATGATCTCTTCCGTTTCCATTTTCTTGTTTTTGGCATATAAATGCAGAAACGACTTCCCTTATTCATAAAGTTAAGGCATTTCTATTTGGAAAAAGAATTCAAGCTGAATGGTTTGATTGAAATTCCAGAGCCAATGGGTGTGGCTTACAAATCCACACAAGCGTGGCTCTTCCCTAAAATGGCGGTATAAAATCGTTTAATGACCGCATGTTATATGCAGCCAGTCTTCTATTCATTTAGTCGTGATTCAATATCCATTTGTTGATGTAAAATTCTGATAATTTCCAATTCGTTATCTTTCAAATTTATTTTGTAAAATATGAAATGAGATTTTACTCTCGAACGAAAATATCCCTTTCTTATGTGACTGTAATCTTTTCCTGATTTTGGGTTTACTGTTAGGTATTCAATTTCGTCCATTAGTAAGTTAAGATATCTGTCTGCTTGTTCAAATGACCATGTTTCAAAGGTGTAAAGCCATAATATTTCAAGGTCATTTAAAGCTTCCTTGCTGATTCTATATTTCATTACTTATCGGAATGTTTTTGATGAAGACTATTTAAAAAAGATTCTCGATTAAAATCTTCTACAAAACCAGATTTTTCACCTTTTTTAAGCTCATTAATCAGTTCTGTCTTTTTAGTTTCTTCATGTTCAAACATTCTTAAAGCAGTCCTTACCACCTCACTTGCAGAAGCGTATTTTCCTGATTTAACTTGTTGACTTATAAAATTATCAAAATAATCTCCTAATAAAATCGATGTGTTTTTAGCCATAACTTTACTTTCAATATTATTTCAAAGATACCAATCTTTGGTATAACGCAATAACAAATTATGCTCAATTGTACAATAAACCCAAAATTTTCTACTTTTAGCTTGCTATAAATTCTGAGAATTCAAACAACTACCATGTCTGGGATTACAATCTTTTCTGGATGAATATCCGACAAAATGTGAAGGATCGTATCGATGCGTTTCTTGTGAAATAGTTCTAAAACGAAAGCAGACATTGCCAGATGAACATGTTTCCGAACGAATCGACCTCTTCCCAAATTTGTTTCACCAGTGGCTCATCTCCCGCAATGGAAGGAATCTCCTTTCGCTTCTCTTCCCAAGGAATGCACAGTCCAGGTTTCACTTTTGATTCCATGTGTCCGGCCATTCCATAATTATCAGGGAAGACGGTACCAGCAGCCGGACTGTTTTGCGCGTTCACATCAAGCAAGGGCGCCGAACCACCCGAATAGACACCGTATTCCCGTGTGAAGTCGGTCAGAACTTGCATATTTTCGATGGTTGCATCATTCTGGATGATGGCGCTGGCATCCATGATGTAGCCACCCTCACGAGCCACTTCGTCAATCACTTTCTTGCAACGGGCACGAATTTCATCGGGAGTCCCGAAAGAGAGCAAGGTATTCGGAATTCCTCCGCTCAGACAGAACTTGTGACCGATGGTCCGGTGGGTCTTGAAAATGTCGCCGCTGTCGATGTGGTAAACAATGCTTTTTTCGGGTAGTTCTGCAAAACTTTCAAGATGGTGATTCCAATTTCCTTCGGCATAAAACAGTGTCTGGTGACCGTTTTTCCAAAGTTCTTCAATAATAGGGCGGACTGTAGGCCAGTAATGCGATTCAAATTCGCCTGCCGAGACAAAGGGAATGCAACCGCGATGCATCCAGTAGCCAATAGGAACCTGCTTTAAGGGATCGGCCGAAGTGAGTGCCACATTATACAAATGAGGCATCAACGCTTCGCAGGCTTTTCTAACTTTCTCGGGTTGAGTCATCATATCCATTGTCAGCCCCAGGTAACCCCGTAATTTATCTCCCAGAATATCGAACGGCGCCTTGAAAATACCACTGATGGCAGATACAGTCCCGCTCTCAGACCTCAACCTGGCAACATGCGGACCATACGCATTGAAATAATTGAGCATTGCCATGCCACCCTTCACCAGGGCCAGGTTGTTGCGGTAGCTGGTGGCAGTTCCAATAGGCGAGATATCCGCCGAAACCCGCGGCAGCCATTTGTTGTACAAAAAGGCAGTCGGATCGTCGATCAGCTCATCGTACTCATCCTCCTTCATAAACGACTTGACTTCTTCGGGTTCGCGGTACTGAAAACCATAACCTGCCGGGATATCGATACCGGGAATGCCGTAATAGGTAAGCCCGATCGCCTGAGTAAGCCCTGTCCACACATAAACCATGTTCGACACGACAGCGTCCCAGTCGTACCCCGCCGCACAGAGACGGGCCGCCTCGAAGGCCCGGTTGTAATCGTGCACCACATCCTGGCAAGTCATGCCGGCATATTTTGCGGTGAACTCGGCAACAAAAGGACGAATCGGAATGCGGTCGGGCTTTTCGTTGCGCATGGCCGTCAGGTAACGACTAAGGCGTTGGCAGTAAAGTTCTTCTTTGGAATTCATAAGCAATGTAGAATTGGCTGATTTGATATTTAAAGATATCAAAAATTCACTTGCTGATGCAGATTTGTAATCTGCTTCTGAGGCAGTGCTTATTTGGTTCGGATTGCGAATCCAAACCAGCGGATCTGCAAAAACAGCACAATACAAAGATTGCTTATCTATCCTTTGATTCTTTGCGTCATCATCCCTTGGTCTGAGGCAAATTGTTGCAACATGTCTCCATCCTCTGCGGAGACCTCCAGGCACATCCCGCATTCGGTCGAGTAAGGCCTCGGCACAGGAATCACCTTCACCTCCAGTTTGTTTTCCACACACCAGCGTTCCGCTAGGATCACCTGGCGGATATTCTGAAACAGAAATATCTCTTTACCTGCCAGCATCATGTATTGCTTTAGCCAGATAATTCAACTCTTCCGGGGTATGGTAAGGAGACAACGAAAACCGGCAATCCCCGGTAGGGAAAGAACCGAGATGCCGGTGCGCTAAGGGTGCACAATGTAGTCCTGCCCTGCATTCAATCCCGAATTGTTCGTAAAATCTTAGGGCTAACTCTGAGCCGCTCAGATAAAGATGCACTATAGAAAACAACTTCCCCTGGTTCGTAAAATCAGCAGCGCAACGAACCAGGTAATTTTTATCTCGCTTAACTTCAGTCAGCAAATCGGCAAAATCGGACCTGGTATGTTGCGGTACCGGACGATTCTTCAAGGCAGCATTCAATCCATGGATTCCAGTGATATTAGGTGTTCCGGCCTCGAAACGGTCGGGCACAAAATTGGGCATGGAAAGAGATTCAGATCCGCTGCCGGTACCACCGAAAAGCAATGGCTCAACCATTTCAGGATGGCGGATAAAAGCTCCCCCTGTGCCAGTGGGACCCAACAACGATTTGTGTCCGGTAAAAGCCAGAAAATCCACCCCCCAGTTGTCAACCTCAACAGGATGTTGTCCCAGCGACTGACTCGCATCTATAAGCAAAGGAATCTCTCCAATCGCTTGCTTAACAGCTCCTGGCGTCTGTGCCATGCCATTTACATTGCTCATGTGGCAGATAGCAACCAAAATTGTATTAGGCCGAAGTTTTGCCGCTATCTTATCCACCAGAATCCTGCCGTCATGTTCGCTCTCAAGCTGTTCCCATTCGATCAGTCCCAGCTGACGCATATGCTCCAGCGGACGGGCAATCGCATTGTGCTCCATGGCCGATGTAAGCACGTGACCTCCTTTTTTGCAGATACCTTGAACCATCAGATTCAACGCCGTAGTCGCATTAGCCGTAAAGATGATTTTCCCAGCGTCTGAGGCTCCCATCAGAGAAGCCAACTGATCACGACACTCTTCTACTAGCCTGGTAGACTGCAGAATACGTGGATATGCAGAACGGCCATAGGTCCCCCCGGTCTCATTCAGGTGTTTGCTCATTGCCTCCGCTACCGCGGAAGGTTTGGGAAAACTGGTAGCACAATTATCAAAATATAGGTTCATGGTTTCACAACGTGTCCTGTTTTCGCCATCGTTTCAGTAATAGTAAACATATTGGAGATGGTGCCAACCGCCAGTTTCGATTTCAAGTCATAGAAATCGATGCAGGTACCGCAAACCAATATTTCTACCCCGTTCGCTAAGAGTTCCTGCAAAGAACCGATCACTCCCGAATCATGAGCAACCAGTCTAACGCCTGAATTGTAGAAAACCACATAGGTCGGCAGTACCGGCTGTTCGTTCAAGGCATTCAGAAACCCCTTCATCAGGATCGTGCCGAGCTGTGGATCCCCCTCTCCCATCTTATCACTGCTCACAACTACCACATAAGTGGAAGAGCAAACTCCAGAATCAATGTTTCCAGGTTCGGCCACTTCCTTTGCCTCAACTTTCTCAAGCACTACCGTGATGCAAAAAATCCCATCCGTCTCAGTCCCTACCGGGGATAGTGACTGATCGTTCAGATAAGTCAGGATATTTTGAAAGGCAGTTTTGTTGTCACATTCAATCTTCAAGGTCTCGCCCGGCAGACAATTTTTCAGTGCCTTCCTTGTCAAGATTAATGGTTTTGGACACAATAACCCTTTTGCGTCTACTGTTTGCATATTATTTCCAACGAATTAGTTCTTACAAAAATGTTAACCCAATCTTTCGATCGAGTCCCTTCTTAAATATTCTGATTAAGATCGAAAGTTGGATGTTCCCCTTTGCATTTTCAATCCTGGAGATATAACTTTTTTTAGTGCCTGCTTTTGTGGCTAACTGTTCCTGGGTTAAATTTGACCCCCTTCTTGCCTCTTTTAACATTTCACTGACTATGAACATTTGTGCCCGCTCTTCGTAGGAATTTCGGTTATCAGATCCAATTTTCCCGTGTTCCTTCTCGATTAATTCATCAAAATTTGTTATACCGCTATATTCAGTCATGATTATGCCTTTTTAGTTTAAAACATTCCAAACTATTCGAAATTTATCTTCTTCCCGGCATAATCTACTAATTCAGTCGCAATTAATTCAGGTATATACGATTTTGCCACATATGAAATCATCTCCGTCTCACGCCTGGCCATACTGAAATCATAAGTCTTATCATAATAGTCGAGCGTAATATCAACCACCTTTCGGTAATTGCCCGAATGTAATGCTTCGAGGGTATCTTGGGTATTCTTCCCCCCCAGCCGCTTGCTGATCTTCTCGATGCTCTGCTGCAACTCCTCCACCGGGAAACAGGCATAATCCCGCACCAGTCGTTCGATGCGCTGCGTTTTGGGAGGATCGATGCGAATCGTCGGACAACTATTCATCTGCGAGAAAAGCTCGTCCAGGATGAAAACTTTCCCAATGTTCTGACTCTCCCCCTCCACCCAGATGGGCAGGGAAAGATCGAAACCGGATATTTTTTCAAAAATAAGATTGGTAAACTGCTCAGTGCCTGGCTGTGGCGGTTGACCGATTCCTCCAAAACTGGAACCCCGGTGATTGGCCAGTCCCTCCAGATCCAACACCTGGTGTCCCAAAATAGACAGCTGATGCAAAATCTCCGTCTTGCCCGACCCTGTCGGACCGCTGAGCATGATCAATTTTAGCCCGGAGGAGATTAGCTCCCGGCAATATCCACGGTAGGCTTTGTAACCACCTTCAAGCAGATAAACCTCCCGTCCCGCCGTCGATAGCAACCAAGCCATGCTGTTGCTCCGCATCCCACCCCTCCAGCAATAAAGATAAAGCGGTCCGGCAAATTTGGCAGCCTTCAAAACGAATTTCCTGAGTTTGGGGCCCACCAGCTCCAGCCCTTTCAGAACAGCCTGATCACGCCCCTGCTGCTTGTATAAGGTCCCGACGACGACGCGTTCCTCATCGCTGAAAAGTGGAAACGAAACGGCCTCCGGCAAATGACCCTCCTGGAATTCAGCAGGCGTACGAATATCAAGAACAGCATGCCCCTTCATCCTTTCAATAAACTCATTTGCTTTCAACACCACCATCTTCACCATTTTATCCGGCAAATTTAACCCAAATTGCGGGAATAATCTTACTTTCGTATATGCTCCTTTGCACTGCGGACTCGCCGGAGCGAATCTGCGTTTTCTCCTTAAATTATGAAAAAACTTATACTGATTGTTCTCTCTCTCACTTGTTCCCTGACGCTCTTTTCCAGGGATCCAAAACCCACTAAAAATCTCCTGGCTAAAGGTGCCAGCGTGACAAAAGCCGGGGGTGGATACACTTTTACCGAAGGTCCTTCGGCTTCGCCGGATGGCTGTGTGTTCTTCACAGACCAGCCCAACGACAAGATCGAAATCTGGAACGAAAACGGATCCATCACCAATTTTGTAAGCGCCTCGGAACGATCCAACGGTACGAAATTTAACAAGAAAGGAGAGCTGATCACCTGCGCGGACCTGCACAACCGACTCGTCGTTTTTAGCATGGACGGTCAACACCAAACTATTTCCGAAAAATTCGATGGTTTCGCCCTCAACGGCCCCAATGATCTCTGGATAACACCGGATGGAGGCATCTATTTTTCGGATCCTTTTTATGCCAGACCTTACTGGGAACCGGGCCACAAAGAGGCTCAGAAAGTCCGCGGGGTCTATTACCGCAACCCTGCAGGGAAGGTCATCCGGGTTATCGATGATTATAAACAACCCAACGGACTGGTTGGTACTCCAGATGGTAAAATATTGTACGTCAGTGATATAAATAGCGGAAAGATCTGGAAATACAACATCAACAGCGACGGAACCCTCAGCGGCAAGATACTCTTTGCTCCGGAGGGATCAGACGGTATGACACTTGACAATCATGGTAATGTTTACCTGAGTAACAAAGTTGTTTCAGTATATAACCCCAAAGGCGAAAACATCGCCCGCATTGAGGTGCCGGAACAACCCTCCAACCTCTGTTTCGGAGGAAAGAAGAAAAATATCCTCTTCATCACGGCACGGACGTCCGTCTATACCCTGAAGATGAACGTCAAAGGAAACTGACACCCGTCATTCCGGATCAAGTCCGGAATGACGTATCACGTCAAAGACTAACCTTTTACGTAGGAAGCAGCGGCCAGGAAGTCATAACTCTTCTGAACACTTACAACAGGAGCAAAATTATAACGCTCAACTTCAACAAACCAATCTTTTATGCCGATAGAATAACCGGTTTCGAAGATCGTTTTGAAATCCAGCAGGCCGCTCTCGCCGATCTCTTTCTCATCTTTGATGTGCAGCAGCGGGAAACGTTTCGGGTATTTCTTCATATAATCGACGGGAGAGTATCCACCTTTCATCACCCAATATACATCCAACTCGAAACATACTTTCTTCGGATCTGTATTCGCAATCATGAAATCATAAATTATCTTATCCTCGATCTTGGTAAACTCATGATTGTGGTTGTGGAAGCCAAACTGCATTCCTGCCGCAGCAGTCAAGTCCCCGACAGCATTGAAAAAATCCATCTGAACCTTTAGCTCATCCAGTTTGTCCGGCCATTTCATACCCGGCTTAATCATGTATTTCATGCCTGTCCTGGAGTGGTCTTCAACGGCTTTCTTCCACCAATCCATCACCGTATTGTGAGTTTCTTTGGTGTAGTTTGGTCCGCCGAGATGACAGCTGTTTAGTCTCATTCCCAAATCATGCACGCGTTTTGTGAACTCACCAGGCAGCATTCCATAAATTTTTTCGCCATCATAGGAAGCAGTTTCCAGGGAATAATAGCCCATATCGGCTGCTTTTTTAAGTGTACCCGCAGCATCCTTCCCCATATCTTCACGAAGGGAATAAAGCTGAAGGCCTACCTTCTTTTTCTTTTTGCCTTTTGGGAGGGCGGCTGATACCAGGTTGGCACCAATCATACTTCCTGCTACTACCAGAGAAGTTGTCTTAAAGAAATCTCTTCTGTTCGTCATTGCTGTATATTATTAAGAATTTTGTTGACTCGCAAAAATAGTTTTTATTTTTCTCCTTAACAACAAAGGCTGCCTCCCGAAGGAAGCAGCCTTTTACTCAATGTAAAATAACTTATCTAAAGTAAAAATTCGCTATCAATAAGACGACTACTCTTTGAATTTGTTACACCATTTGAAAAAGAAATGCTGAATTAGTCCAGAATTCTATTTTTCAAATATACTCGTGACTATCTTTACAACGCGAAAAGATTCAAATTACTAATAACATTATCATGAAGAAATTTTTTAAATACCTGGGAATCACCATACTGTTTTTTTTAGTCGCATTGCTTTTCTGGTGCAGAAAAAATCTGAGAGACCAACATCCGGATTATCATCTCGATCTGAAAATCCTTAACAATCCTCCTTCACAGCTTAGCGCCGGATTTGCTGCTTTTCCCATCACGGCCTCCGTTCCGGACAGATGGGACGATAAAAACAAAAATGCTGAATTCGACAAGGGTGAGACATTCACTGATGGCAATGGAAACGGTAAATTCGATCCGGTCTGGATCGCCGGATTTGGCAATAACAGACCGGCTAACGGCATTCACGACGACCAATGGGCCCGGGCTATGATCATCGATGACGGGAAAACACGCCTCGCCATCGTGGTGCTCGATGCCATCGGATTCATGAACAATGATGTGATAGATGTCAGAGACCGGATCGCGAAAGAGGCGGGGATTACCTACGCCATTGTCACCTCAACACATACACACGAAGCAGCGGATCTGCTGGGACTCTGGGGGAAGAGTCCGTTTAAGACCGGAGTCAATGCGGCGCACATGGAATATGTGAAGAGTCAGGCAGTAAAAGCTATCGAAACTGCTGCAAAGAATATCCGCCCGGCCCGCCTTAATGTTTCCCAGGACCTTGCCGGAGCCGAAAAATTGGTCGTCGATACCAGAAAACCGGATGTATTTGACTCCGGTCTTCGTATGATCCAGGTCCTGGATAAGGAAACTAATAAGACACTCGGTACCCTGATATCCTGGGGAGATCATCCTGAAACCCTTTGGAGCGAAAATCTTCTGCTGAGTTCCGATTTCCCACATTATGTGCGGGAAGGTATCGAGAAAGGGGTGTTCAGCAAAGACAGCCTGATGAAAGCCGGGGTGGGTGGCGTAGCAGTGTATGCCAGTGCCTGTGTGGGCGGACTGATGACAACACATCCCAAACTTACCGTAAAAGATCCCTTTACAGGGGAAGAATTCAAGGCTCCCACATTCGAAAAAGCGGCGGCGCAGGGAAAACAACTGGCTCTCCTGGCATTGAATGCCATGGAAAAACCTGAAGAAATCATAGATTCTGCGTCCATATCCGTTATCGCGAGAACTTTGCCAATCAAGCTGGATAACCCGATGTTCAAACTGGCTTCAATGATTGGAATCATGAAGAGAGGAATGACCGGCTGGATGAATATGAAATCTGAACTGGCAGTCGTGAAAATCGGACCCATCTCCCTGGTGACCATCCCCGGTGAACTGTACCCGGAAATCTTAAATGGAGGGGTTGAAGCTCCCGCAGGACAGGATTTTATAATCGCCCCTGTGGAAGTTCCTTCTATCAGGGAGATGATGCCGGGTAAATATAAATTCATGTTCGGGCTGGCCAACGATGAAATCGGTTACATCATTCCCAAAAGCCAGTGGGACGCAAAGGCCCCTTTTACCTATGGGAAAGAGGGTCGTCCATACGGGGAAGTCAATTCACTCGGACCAGAAACGGCTTCGACCATCCACAAAAATATCAAGGCAATGCTGGAAGAACTGCGCTGAGAGTCTTATGCATTTAAAGTTTTTTCGATATAGAGTCCACCATCGGGACGACTTTCTTCCTATCCGAAAATCCCGTGGCTCCGAGAAGATAATTGCCTTTCCACCTCAGAAATACATTCCCGTTAAAAGGGTCTTTGAAAAGGAAATCTCCTTCAGCAGCTTTCTTTATTTTTGCCTCAGCATAGGAGGCATATTTTGTAATGATCTTCTCAATGGCCTCAGCATCAGCTCTTTCAATAACAAACAAGATAATCTCTTCGCCACCGGTATTGTATTTCGCCCGCACAGCCGAACCTAAAAAGCCCAGTCCCATGAATTCTGATGGGATATATTGGCAGGTGTTGGTAAGCTGATTTTCCTTGGGAAACAAGCCGACGATTTTGGGATACTCCGGCTTAATACACAAGGTTTTGGCGAACTCTTCGGCCAACGCTTTCAGCGAAAATCCGGATACCTTTTCGAGTTGCATGCCGTTCATCTTCACATAGAACTTCCCGGTTGCGAAAGTAAAAGTGGTCGCATCTCCATAACCTTCCAATCCGACGGGAACAGTCTGGGCCTTGGCCGATTTTTCATTGCTGTAAATACCCCATGCGTTCAAAGGACTAAACATATCATAGACCTCAATGGTCAATTCAGTCCCATTATTGGTCCAGCTGGCTACCTTCAACGACTCAAACCCGAAACTCAAATAAAATTCCGCGGCGCCATCAATGTGCTCAAAAAGATTATCCTTGTTAAAAATCAAAACCTTACCGTCTGATTTCCAGGCAGGAAGCTGAGGAAAGGCAAAATCCTGTGAGCGTACGCAAAAGGAAATAAAAAAGAGACCTGCAAAAAGTAATTTTTTCATACCAGGAAGTTTGTCGGAACCATCTTTATGCGGGCAATATCGGTAATGCGCTCTCTGACATCGAATCCATTCGGACAAGCAACGGTACATCCCGGACAGCCTTCACAAGGATTGTGGGAAAGGTTTAATTGCGCTACTGTAGTTTGTGCCTTGGCAGGATAGGAATACCCGTAGTTGTACATATAAGAACGCATAAGATCAGGAATCGGCAGGTTTTTGGGACACTGACCGGAGCAGGTCTGACATCCGTGACAATAAAGACCGACTTCGTTCATAGCCAGCTGCAGATCGCCTTTTTCATTCTCTTCAAGATCATGGTTTTGCGCCACTTGCCAGTTTTCTTTCAGCATTTCAAAATTGGTGAGCCCAGGTATACATGTATGAATCAAAGGGTTAGACAAAACCCATTTCAATGCGGCTTTGCAATTGACAGGTTTCTTCTTCTCTTTGTCCAAAAAGCCGCCTGCCATATTTTTCATTGCCACAATTCCCAATCCGGCATCATTGGCTCTCTGCAAAGCTTTCTGTAGCTCCTTGTCATCTTTCAAACGGAAGTTATAAGAAGTGAGTACAACATCATACAATTTGCTGTCAACAGCCGCATTCAGTACTTCAGCCATGTTGATGTGTGTCGAGCATCCGACAAATCTGGCTTTCCCGCTCTCTTTAGCTCTTCTGAGGGCTTCAAGGTATCTGGGATCCAGCGTGTAAGCCCTGTTATCACATACATGAAGATAAAGAATATCTACATAACTCATCTGCAACCTTTTCAGGGATTCTTCAAATTTTTCGAGAAACTTCTCAGTCGTCAGACCTTCCTTCGGAGGATGTATCTTAGTGGAAATAATAACTTTATCTCTTGGAATATCCTTGAAATAGTTGCCAACCATCTCTTCGTTACGGCCTTCCTGGTATCCGCTGGCAGTGTCAAAATGTCGGATCCCCAATTCATAAGCGGCTTTCAAAATATTGGGATTGTCGGCACGCATCACCCCCATGCTGACGATGGGTAATTCGATGCCTGTATTCCCTAAAGTCCGGTAGATAATCTTCTTTTTCTTCTTCTCTTTTTTCTTTTTCGCCGGAATGGCCTGCAGGGCCTGGGCTGTCATTCCTACGGTCGCTGTTGCACCTAAAAGTAGAAAATTTCTTCTGTTAAAAATTGTATCTGCCATATATTCAATCGTTTAGTGTGTTTATTTCGGATTATGGAATACTTTGCATAAAGCCTCGAAAAGTAATAAAAATTTCTTTCTAACAACAGACTTCGACCTACTTCCTGATTCAGTGTTCTCTATCTTCCTGGGAAAATTCCTACCTTTGCCGGGTTATGGAAAAAATTTACGATGTTATCATAGTTGGAGCCGGACCTGCAGGCATCTTTACCGCCTACGAACTTACCAGGGATCGTAATGACCTCAGCATTCTGATGCTCGAAAAAGGCAGGGACATTTACGAGAGAAATTGCCCGAAACTTACCAACGACGGGACCTGTATCAATTGTAAACCCTGTTCTATTACCACCGGTTGGGCTGGCGCAGGAGCCTACTCCGATGGCAAACTTTCGCTTTCGCATGAGGTGGGAGGGAACCTGCCAAATTACATTGGTGTCGAATCTACCAGAGAAATGATCCGCTATACCGACGACATTTACCTCCAATTCGGGGCCGATGCCGATATTCATGGCCTTCACGAAACACCTGCCATGCGGGAGGTCGGCAGAAAATCCATCGAAGCCAACCTTAAATTGGTTCAATGCCCGGTGCGACATCTGGGTACGGAAAAAACGCAGGAACTCTTCCGTTCACTCTTCTATCATCTCACCCAAAAAGGCATTGAAGTGAGATTTAATTCTCCCGTAACCGAATTTATCATTGAAAATAAGGAGGTTACAGGCGTCAAAACTACCGTGGAAACCTATCGTGGGAAACATGTCGTGCTGGCCATCGGTCGTGAGGGATCCGACTGGCTCATGAAACAATGTGCCCTTAAAAAAATCCCGACTGAAGTTGGTATCGTTGATATCGGTGTCAGGGTGGAATGCCGCAACGAAGTAATGCAGGAAATCAACGATAATTTCTATGAGGCCAAACTGATCCATTATACTCGCACTTTCGACGACAAAGTGCGAACTTTTTGCTCCAATCCCGGCGGCTTCGTCTCTTCCGAATATTACGACAACAACCTCGCCGTGGTGAATGGCCACAGCTACAAAGACCTGAAAAGTGAGAATACTAATTTCGCGCTGCTGGTCTCCCAAAAATTTACAGAACCCTTCAATGCTCCCATTGAGTATGGCAAGCATATCGCCCGGCTAGCCAATATGCTTACCAGGAATAAAATAATGGTCCAGCGTTTCGGCGACCTGATCCGAGGAAGACGTACCACCTCCGAACGGCTTTACCGGAATAACATCGTACCCACACTGAAAGATGCTGTGCCCGGTGACCTGAGTCTGGTGCTCCCCCACCGTATCCTGTTTGATATCATTGAGATGATCAAATCGCTGGATAAAGTCAGCCCCGGACTGGCGAGTGACGAAACCCTTCTTTATGGCGTCGAGGTGAAATTTTATTCAAACATCGTCAAAGTCGACAACTCCTTCCAGAGTCCTTCCGTAAAAAATCTCTTTTTTGGCGGGGACGGCGCTGGTATTACCCGCGGACTGATGCAGGCCTCTGTGAACGGAGTGCTGATAGCCCGCCAAATATTAGGTTGCATAACCCCAAAAAAATGATCAAACGTGACATCCGCAAAGTATTGGAGGAAAAAGTTCTCGTCCTCGACGGGGCGATGGGAACAATGATCCAGCGGTACAAATTTTCTGAAGAAGACTTCCGTGGAGAACGTTTCAGAGACTGGCCCTCCTCGCTCAAAGGGGATAACGATCTGCTCTGCCTTACAAGACCTGAAGCCATTCAAAAAATTCATGAGGACTTCCTTGAAGCAGGCGCCGACATCTTGGAGACCAATACTTTTAACGCCACTTCCATATCCCAGAGCGACTATGGCATGGAGAATTTTGTCCGCGAAATCAACCTTCAGGCCGCCAAAATTGCACGGAATGCTGCAGAAAAATTTTCAACACCCGAAAAACCGAG
>Ga0209125_1001739_pt1 | contig 18974 bp, 16 predicted proteins | sample BarGraIncub1131A_FD_184503 | JGI IMG/M metagenome (GOLD analysis project Ga0209125, IMG submission 184503) | Arctic peat soil microbial communities from Barrow, Alaska - Barrow Graham LP Incubations 11-31A (SPAdes) (version 2) | ecosystem: Environmental > Terrestrial > Soil > Wetlands > Peat...
GAATAATCTGGGTGAAATATTGAATCTGCTGCTTGTTCCCTATGATGCGTGGATTATCAATAGAGTCGATTGCAAGTCCGATTGTAGAAATAGGTGTCTTGAATTCGTGGGTGATATTATTAATAAAGTCGGATCTGATTTCTGAAATTTTCTTCTGTTTTATGATCGCCCATAAAGCAATGATAAAGGCCAAAATTAAAAAGGCAGTCAATAAAACTGACATAGATAGCATCAGTGACATTGATTGAAGCACGTATGCATCACTATTTTTAAATTGCACCTTTAAAGAATAGGGGGATCCAAAAAGATCATCAGGGAAAAGTCGTGTCGAATAATCAGGAGATTCCGCTGCAACATATCCGGGAGAGTAAATCGATAATTGTTTACCTGTTAAATCATTATAAACAGCATATTCAGGTTTTAATTTTACACCCTTATTCCTTAATTCATTGATTAATACCGATTCGATAAGCTTTGAATTTAGCCTTTTATTAAATAATGAATGATCTGTAGAAACCTCAAGTATGATTTGATCAATGATCCCGGTTAGATGTTTTATTCTTGTTTGTACCAATGAATCCTGAAGTGTCAATGGCCTGCCCAATCGGCGTTGTCCTGATTCAAAGAATGGAAACCTGTAATTGTTATAACTAAATCCATGATTTTTAACTTGTTGGGCATATCTTTTTTCAAAATCAGCAATATCTGCACGACTTAGATGAAATGACGGGCTAGTATAAGATTTTCTAATAAATGAATCTATTTTAAACTTTAAAATCGAATCCGGTAACCGCCCTTGATAGCGTGTGAGTTCTGCTCTGAATGCTTCAACTGATATTGACCTGCCTGGTATTTTAGATTGTTCTTTGGGTCTGGAACGATAATATTCTCCTATCACTTTACGCAAAGTCAATACGTCATTAAAGGAAGGCTCACTAATCTCCTTACCATCAATTATAATCTTAGAACGGGGTTGAGGGGATGATTTAACGGTAGGAGTTATTTCAATTGATTTTTCTTTACCCCTTCGTTGAATAGAATCATTAACAGCTTCATTATTCATGCGCATCATTTCCTCCTCGCGTTCATGACGAATGTGTTCGGCATAGCGATACATCTGCTCGCGCATTTCTTCTGCAAATGCAACAGAATCTGTTTCAATACTGTATTTATAATTAATACCGGCAAAGACAGGAATCTTGCCATCTGGAGGTAAAGATGTCAAATTCTTATCTTTCAAGTCACGGTCTGAGTTCTGAATTTTTGGTCGATTTATTTCTATAGAATTTCCCGGTTTTTTTTTATTAAAAGATGTATTCATCTTCGCGTTCTTTGCAGTCATCCGTGAAGCGTTCTTATCTGCAAGGCTATCAGATTTATTTAAAGAAGCAAGGAGTTTTTGTAATGTTTCCCGGTTCTCCAGTTTCAAAGCAGAATTACGCATAGCATCATTAACGCTAAGATTCAATTCGGTTTGTTTCACCCTGATAGAATTACGAAACCAAAAATATTGCATACCAATGATCCCCAGCAATGCCAGACTCATCAATACAACCAACCCGATAAATAGTTTCTTATTCATGCCACGAAATTAATATTTATTAACTACAGTATATCAGTATTTAACGTTTTATTAACCGGAATTAAGAATCACTTAAGAATTAGCTTGCTACTTTAGTGTTGGTTTTCGATTTAATATAGATCAAACGATGAAAAAGATGATCTGGTAGAACAACTCAATGTTCGTTCTAAATCTGGAATACTCAGTTTTTCTAATAAATCTAAAAAGCGGTGCAGGGATTAATTTTGCACCGCTTTCTTTTCAATCAATCAATTATTTTTCTTTGTATTATGTGCTGCAAAAGTATTAAACTTCCTCTTTTTCAATTAAGCATCAGTATTTCGGGTTTTGAGAAGGAATTCCATTTTCCAAACTCAACTGGTCGGTTGTTTTTTCCTCCTGGTATTCAGGATTCTTGATAAAAAAATCACGGCTATTATAACTGCGATAATCAAAACCAAACAATGATTTCGTATTAATTGAGATCTTAAATCTTCTTTAAAATCAGTTGTCTATAATTTTTATTAAACCAGACATTCATCAATACTTTTAAATCGGAGACCTGTTCCGGTTTTAAAACAAGGGTACTAAGTGATAGTTTACGGGTAATCACGACTGCTTGACCTTCTTTTTTAAAGCTGATTTCCACTGTACCTGCGCTGTTTTTCACGTTCTTTTTTATATCAGGAGAGATTAAAGTAACGGTAGCAGGAAGAGTTATCACCAGATTATACTCCTGATCGGTAACAACTGGCAATTCAAGACTCTCTGTTCGTGTAGTTGGTAGTTCTGATAACCCCCATAAAGCTGCATCACCAATGAGTTGTGGTAGAGACATATAATACAACCCACTGCTTTCATGCAAAGCATCACTCTTATCAATCGTGTAATTAACTTTTAGTAATAGTGGTTTATTCTCATTCACAATATATGTTTTGATATCCTGCGTATTGATGCCATCCGTGAAAAGACCGGATACTGCTTTTTCATTTCTCATGATACGTAAGTAAGGTTGCATGATTCCACTCCATAATACATTACATAAACCAGTCGTTTTACCATTGTCATCTAAAATCAGTTTACCATCAAGTTGAACCTGATTTTTCTCCTGATCAATCCTGACAGTCTTTAATCCTTTACCTGGTGTGAGAATTGCGAGCTCCCGATTTGGCTGAGAAACCAATGGATTCTGATCGTTTAATTTTATAGGGGAAAGTGCTATATTTCCTGCCTTTCCAAAGTCTATTAATACATAATACTCTGAAAACAAAAGTGGATTAGCCATCTGGTTATCCATAAATCCTTTAAAAGCAGCTGCTGAAACTATACAGTTAATACCTGCCTGTTTTAACAATGCAGCAAAAAGGAGAGCTTTTTCAGGCTCGGTTCCATAATTGCTATTCCATACCTCAACTGGTGTACGCAACCTGAAACCGGTATAAGCAGGTGGAACAGCTATTGTTGAAAAATCTCCAACTACAAGTTCCTGAATGTGTAATGCGATCTGTAATGGATTGGTCTCCTTTGTTTTTATTGTTTCAACTACAGCCTTCATTGCATCATTCACTTCCAACGCAAAAGCAGGTTGCGCGGTAATCATTTCAATCGTCAGTTTACCCGTTGAGAATGACAAACGGGGAAGCAGGCGGTTATCTTTTGATTGAAATGCTTCGTGTGTCAGCGCTTTTACATTACTGAATTTCCATGTATAAATTTTATATACGCCATCACTCTTTATTATCGCATTTGTCTTGTTGTTAAACAATTGGTATGAAATAGATTGTGTTAAGGGCACCTTGACAACAATCTCCAATTCCCTTACAGGTGCAGTAGCCGGCAATAACTCATTCCCCATTAAGGACGGCATGAAATCACGTTTTGAATGAATGGTATATGCGAAATCAACAGTAGCGCCTGGCTCTATTCCTGTATGCGTAACGACCATTTCCCTAAGGTGATTAAAAGCAGGTGCATTGGGTGCAAACTGGGGAAGAACTTCATTAAACGCGTTGTCTGGAGATTTAACTTTACGGCCACTTACCATTGTTGTCTGAGCTTTATGGATGGACAATTGCTGAAATGCAGGATTAAACACGATGAATGATTCACCATATTGTTTATCGGAGGCCAGGTATGTAATCAACTTCAGTTGATGAGAATAGTTATAATCCATGCTACCATCAGCGTTTAGCACAAATTCCTTTCTTTGTTTCAGGAAAAGTGCATCCGCATTTTCTTCCTGTGCTGATAAACCATTTACAATGCAGAAAATAATAATAAGAGATATTATAAAAATTTTCATGATTCAGTATTTATGCAGCGATGCGTTATTGCTTGATTAGTACTACAGGATTTAAAGCAAAGAAATTCTGGTTATCGACCGCTAACCTAAATGGTTCCCAGTCGCGAGCTTCATAAATCCGCTTATTATATTGCCCTTTAAAAGTAAACTCCAGATTTTGTCCCTGTTGAACAAGCTTTCCATCTGATGAAACGGCGGCATCTGATGAGTGCATATTAATCTTTCCCCTATCAAAACGGAAACCGACAGGTAATTTCACAGTTTCCTTCAGCTCAACCAAACGGGAACAACGATCTGTAAAACTATATTTCCGGTCTTTAAGTGTTGTATTGAAACTGAGTTGTCCTTGTGCACCACGGAAAAGATTAGATGCAACAAAAGGAGTAAATACAATCTGATCGGCAGTGACTACTGCATAATCGGGAATCCTGTATTTGATCTTCAACAGGATGGGACCGGCCATATAATCGTAGGGGTCCTTGCCATAATCCAATGCCAGCAATTGCGCCTGAGGAGCTATCCGTAAGAGTTCCTTTTCAATATTTGATTTCCAGTCGCTCTTTGCGCTGCCCGTAAAATTACAACGGATGGCGCCATCACTCTGTCCTTCAGCTGTAACGATTAAATCGCCTTCAAGTGATCCATCTGATTTGAGCTCAGAAGTACCTGTAATCCTGAGATAATGATTAGCAGCATCTGAAACCGGAGTATATAAAAGGTCGGCGCCTTCTGGAACGCCCATCACGTAACCCTGCTGCTGTTCAGCACTCGACCAGAGCTCTCTTAAAAAAGGAACCCAGGTGGGGTCGAGCATTTTATATTTTCCATCATGCGTCTTGACAACTGTAACACTATGATTAAACTGATCTGCGGGGATATAATCAATCCGTGAGCCGGCCATTGTCATTGCGGGGTATGATTCAAATCCTGCTGCACGCAACATGGTGATGAGCATTCCGGCTTTATCCTTGCAAACGCCACAACGGTCCAGAAAAGTCATTTCGCCCTTGTGAAGTGTAAAGCCTTCACCCGGTCCCATTGAAATACCTGAATAGCGAATGTTGTCAGCACACCAGTGAGTTAACTGCGAGATTGAATCCTTTTCATTTTTGGCTCCTGTAAGAATCTCATTAACTTTAGCTTTTATTTCGGGTGTTGAGGTAAAGCTTCCAAAATCCTCGTTGACTTTATAAAACCATAGTTACTTGGCTTTCCAGTCGGGACTGGTCGACATAAGCAACTTAGGTGCTATATCCGAAAGCGCCACCTGGCGTGGTTCCGGTGTAATTGGACTAATATTATTAAGAGTAAAAGTATATGTCATCATCTCGCCTTTGAAGTTAAGCTTTGGTATGCATTCACCATTGTAAAACTCGTATTGAAGTGGCTTATTCTTTGGAACTGTTACCTGATATGTTTTGGTCAATACTGGATTGGTATTCCAGAATTCAACAATATCATAGAAATGACCACGCATAGGTGGAATGTATTTATCATCATCATCGGTTTGTAGCAGGGCATAAGTAAAACCTTTTCTGAACAGACTGACTTCGAGTGCATCCCCAGGTTCTAGACGACCAACACCAAGCATTTTCTCACGGGCACCCCAATAGATCGCCCTTGCAGGAGCCGGGTAATCTTGCGTTTTGGTTACATTCAGATTTTCAACCGATCCATTTTTACGAAATATCACAACTTTTTTTATCGCCACAAATGCTGAAAGTGGATCATAATCTATTTTAACAACATTAAGGTCGAGCGCACCATGTGGGGTAAGCACCTTATATAAACGATGCATTGTATAAAAGCTAAGACCCGTTTGCTGAACATCAACGCGTGTACTATCGAAGATAATTAACACATTGTCGTTTGGAAAGTCAGATTGCGTTCCCGCATTCTTAATCTTCTCCTGAACCGACTGGGCAGGTAAGAGTTGAATAGTGCATATGAGTAAAAGAAAAATGTAAAAGTTTTTCATAAATATGATTGGTTTAAATAACATACTGGGTTAAGAAACACTGCCAAATACTAACAAATATTAGTTTTTATCGGGCGCCCACCAGTGATATAGAAGAAATGGTATCTCCCATTCCAACCAATGTCAGTGGTTTATCGATAATAATAGTTGGAACAGCAATAATCTCTATCTTATCGTTCGTGAAAATCCCATCTTCAATCAGATTGTTTTCTCCAAATTCGCCGGTAACAAATTCAGCCAGATTATTAAGTTCTTTGAGCCCAATTTCTGAAACCTCACGATCCTTGGCCCAAAGCAACACATCGGACCTGTCTATAGCGCCCGTTCCCGCTTTGGCAGCAGCAACTACTGCAGCCAACTGCATTCCGTTTCGGTTTTGAATAGCAGAAATCTTAAAACCTCTTTTCTGTAAGGTGATATATAAACCAAACATATGTAACTGCATCCGCGAACAGTTTGTGTATGCAAGTATTTTTAACATTCCTTTAAAAAGGTTGGTGCTATTGGTTTTATTGTTGCATTGTTCTGCAAGTTCATGTTCATCGATTACCTCAAGAATATCGATCAGTTCGCGTTCGTTAAAACCAATACTGTCAATATTTTTGACAATGTTGTCCACAAGATATTTACGAATCGTTTTATCCTGAGTAGAAGCTATTTCAAGGTGTAAGATTGACTTACCATCTGAATGATACCAATGTTCAAGAACTTCTTTTGACGCATCGATACGATCTGTTCCGGAAGTTCCTTCATCATTTTGTTTAGTAAGTATCTGGTAGCCTGACAATATAATATATTCGTGATTGATTTCCTTGGCTGCCATTTGTTTTGCAAATAGCTCATCGATATAAAGTTTAAAATTGAGGGGGTCGTAGGTTGCTATAAAACGATTGGCTTTAGGGCATGTAAAATGCTTACCTCCTATTGTTACTGTATCACCGGCGTTAAACTCAATAATCCAGTGAATTAACGGAAGATCTGATTTGCGTTCTATTGTTGAAGCCTGAGTAATATTACCGTCTTCATCCAGTGTAACCAAATTGGGTAAATCCAGAAATAACCGCGCCTGATCTTTAGGAAGTGATGCACAATGTACATATACCGGATCTACACCACAAACCGCCATGGCATTGGCAACAATTCCTCCTTGTCCACCCATTTGCATTTTATCGTAACCTATATTTTCATTAAGCCAAAAGAACATCTCTTTGTCATGAATCAACCATTCTTCAGCAATTCCACCTTTAAAACAATGAACTATTCCTCTGATCGCATCTTCTTTTGATTTAATTCTTTTTTTCCCGTCTTCGAGGATCAGGTTTTGATCCAATGAATGTTCATGAATAATTTTCTCAATAGTTGCACCTTTAATTTTAATAACAGCATCTATATTCACATTGAAGGCACTAATTAAGCCCTTCACATCTGCCATTTTTTTCAATTGTTCAGGAGCTGTCTTATAATTAGCTATCCACTTGGTTTTTAATTCATCTATTTTCATTTTCATATTTTTAATGTTGCAAATTATCAATCTGGGAATGTAGTTTCCTATTTATTCATTTACTCGCAAAGAAAAAGAATAAATTCAAACTACGCTAATTTTTTAATTCGGAGTATCACTGTTTTGGACTAACTGAAGTTCACCCACATCTCTGCTTTTAATTAACAATTCATTTGATTACAAATTTACTTAATCAGGCTTCAGTGTAATTAATGTTATGGATGTTGGAATAAGTCCAGGGGGTCGTACTTCTGTTACCGGATTCCCGCCTGCAATAATAGTGAATGGTACAATTTATGCCGCTAACGACATTACTTCACTTGGAGTGCCTGCAATGTTATTACAAGCTAAGCAAGATTTGTCCGAGGCTTATCTCTTTGCCCAAGGTTCAGTTTTTCCGGCACCTGCCATAGTAGCAGGCGATCAGGGTGGAAAAACCCTAGCGTCTGGTATTTACAAATCAACATCATCGCTTCTGATACAGTCAGGTGATCTGACCTTAGATGCACAAGGTGATCCTAATGCCGTCTGGATTTTCCAGGTAGCCTCAGCTTTAACAACGGTTGGAGGAGCGGGTGGTAATATTATTCTAAGTGGCGGTGCTCAGGCTAAAAACATCTTTTGGCAGCTCGGCAGTTCAGCAACTATTGGTGATTATACTTCTTTTAAAGGAAATATACTTTCTATACATCTATAACGATGAATTCAAATGCAGTAGTACAGGGAAGAATTCTTGCTATTTATGGTGCAGTAGTACTTACAAGCACAAACATTATCAATAAACCCTAAATATTTTAAAGAAGTCACTTCATTGACTGAGGTCACTTCTTTCTGTTTCAAGCATTGTAATCTACACAGATACAATGGCAACTTCTAAACCGTCATGTAATCTTGCACCCAATAAAGTTTGTATGGGAATGATTACAACTGGTACTCTTGAAAGAGCCGATAACAAAAGGTTGACTCTTTTCTATTTATTAAAAATACATAAATACCGTAAAATGTATGAATTATATAATTTATTAAAATCTTTATGTAACACTTCATGCAATTTTAGTCATCACCTTTGTGAAATAATAAAACACTAATAATTATAAAAAAACAAAATGAAACTAAAAAAATTATTACCAATCACATCATTGCTACTTGTAGCATTAATGTCAAGTTGCTCAAAAGATGCCGGTACCAGTGCAAGTTCTATGAGTGTAGCAAACAACAATAAAGCTGCTGCAGCAACAAGCACAGCAATTGATGCTGCTTTGAAGTCTTCAAAAGATAAATCATCGTCTACTAAACAAAAAAGTGGGTCTTTGGCAGTAGTAAATCTTGGCGTTGCAGGTAATTTTGTTATTCTGTCAAAATCAGGAATTACAGATGTTTATAAATCCACCGTAACCGGAGATATTGGAACTAGTCCAATCACTGGAGCTGCTATTAAATTAAGTTGTGCAGAAGTCGCAGGGACAATTTACTCTGTTGATGCTGCAGGTCCACTTCCATGCAGAGTGACTAACGCCTCAAGATTAACAACTGCTGTTGGCAATATGCAAACCGCATACACTGACGCTGCCGGACGTTCTAATCCTAATTTTTTGAATTTGGGTGCAGGAAATATTGGAGGCAAAACGCTTACACCCGGTCTATATAAATGGACGAGTGCACTCGTTATCCCAACAAATATTACCATTTCTGGTGGTCCAAATGATGTCTGGATTTTCCAAATTGCCGGTACCCTAAATATGAGTTCTGCAGTGAAAATCACTTTAGCTGGTGGAGCACAAGCAAAGAATATTTTCTGGCAGACTTCTGGCGCTGTTACCTTAGGAACGACTAGTCATTTTGAAGGAAACATATTGAGTCAGACCGGTATTAACATGGAAACAGGTGCTTCAATCAACGGAAGAATGTTGGCACAAACAGCTGTAACGCTTCAAATGAATGCTGTTACACAACCACAATAAATAAAATGTGACTATTCAGTCACGAATTTAAAATAAGAAAATAATATCGTTTTTATCTTCCTATTGAAAGTTCATCATACCTTACTTCATATTTTTCATTCAGGGATTCAAGAAAAACAAGAAGTAATAATTAAAATTTAGGTTTTAGTGAAGGCATCTCAGTCAATGAGGTGCCTTCTTCTTTTATATAATAGTAACGCAATACTTACTATGAAATTTTTAACGAAGTCATTGACAGTGATCCCCCAACCATCTTATCATTAAACAGACTCACTTTTTCATGCTTATCTATTAAAGCTAATGCATAAAGCAACGATAGATAATGATCTGGAGCAGGAATAGCCAAATCAAATGACCTTCCTTGCGATGTATAATTAATCAGTGATTGATGGTCTCCATCCAGAATAAAAGTTTTCATTTTTTCGTTGGCTTCAATTGCCCAATCATATCCAAATTCTGTCGAATTTAACTTTCCCCAATCAATCATTCCAAGATTATGAACCATGTTCCCCTCGTTTCCCAATGTGCAGATATACATAAAATGGCATTGGGGTGTGGAATTTCTTTACCAATATATCTAAATCCTGCAACAAATTCATTTTCTTCAATGGCATTCATCGGACTACCATGTCCCAAAAACAGCACAGGCATTGTTTCTGTGCTGTTTAAAGGAAATGACATTTTATTTAGTTCATTCATTTTCAAAAATATACTGCTCTTTTGAAACTAAATGTAGTATTTATTTCTCAGTAAATTTCGCAACCCATTCTTCATATGCAACCAGGTAGTTACGCAAAAAGTCGCTTACCGATTCGTTTATCAATTTATCATTTTCGTCAAATAGCGTATATGCGTTTCCGATATAAGCTTCAGGCTGTTGCATTGTTGGAACATTCAGAAAAGCCAATGATTGTCTCAAGTGATGATTGGCACCGAATCCACCGATAGCTCCTGGTGAAACACTTACAACAGCACCCGGTTTCCCGTTCCATACACTCGCACCATAAGGTCGAGAACCGACATCGATGGCGTTTTTGAGCGCCCCAGGCACTGATCTGTTATACTCAGGGGTAACGAATAAAAGACCGTCTACACCCTTAATGCTTTCACGAAACTTTGTCCATTCTTTTGTCGGGGTTTCCTCGAGATCCTGATTGAAGAGTTGAAGATCTCCTATCGCAATGATTTCAAGTTTCAGTGATGCTGGTGCAAGTGCAATCAGCGCATTTGCTATTTTCCTGTTTACGGAATCCTTTCTGAGGCTTCCTACAATAACTGCAATTTTTTTCATTTTCATAATTTTATATTCTTTGTTATTTCCCTAATCCAATTTGATTCATATACGTTTGATTATCCCAAAATAAATGTTCTTCAATCATTATAACCTTTCCCCCAGATACCAATCGTACACAGGTGAATGTGAGGCCTTCAGGAGAAGTCAATATCTTTTCAGCATCTTCGGCCGTCATTTTATGTATTTGAAACAATTCTTTCATTGCATACTATGAAAATATAAAACGTTTAAATATCAGACGTTTGAGCCTACTCCGACAATCCCTTTTTGTTGTATTTTGATTATATTTATTCATTGATTATCTGTCGTTTACAAAGTTTAAATTGAAAAGAATTGACTTTTCGTAGTAGATACAACTGAAACTATTAATCCCGGTTTAATTAATAACAACCACTTCGAGGCCAAATTGTTTAAGGTCCATTCTAAAACTATCGCTTAATCTTTCAAATATAAACTTAGACGCATGATACCATGCACCGTGAAGTTCACCAAAACTACCGGCAATTAATGATATTTTAATAATTTTGCCCGAATGTTGCTGCCTAATTGTAAGGAACAATGAGCTGACACAAACGTACATACAAAATATAAAAAATTAATGATCGCATTTTTTCAAACTTCTGGTGATTTGATTTAAAAGTTTTATCTTTGAATATTATTACTCAAAGTTATTATTAATAACCTATTGAAACATGATGGGCATCACTAAAATAAAGAACTATGTTTTACAGATTACTATTTTCAGTCTTTTTTTTACTTTTGACGGTACACCTTACAGCACAACAGCATACGAATAAACCGGTATCAATCATATTTGATTCTGATATTGGTCCCGATTATGATGATACAGGCGCTATTACTATACTTCATGCCATGGCAGACAATGGTGAGGCAAAAATATTAGCCACCGTAGCCAGTAATCAGTATGAAGGAATTGCATCGGTGCTGAATATATTTAACACACATTTCAACCGACCGGGTATTCCTATTGGTGTGCCAAAAGGGAAAGCAGTAAACATGAAAGACACCCAACACTGGACAGACACCATCCGGATGAATTATCCGCATAAAATAAAGTTTAATAACGAAGTACCGGATGCAGTAGAAGTATACCGGAAAGTATTGGCAGCCCAACCTGATCATAGTGTTACTATCGTTACAGTTGGCTTTTTAACAAACCTGACCAACTTATTAAAAACTACAAGTGATGGTTTTTCACCCCTTAGTGGTAAAGCGCTGATTAAGAAAAAAGTAAAACTTTTGGTTAGCATGGCTGGGATTTATCCATCTGGCAAGGAATTCAATATTATAGAAGATGCTGCCTCATCGAAAGAAGCTCTGGAGAACTGGCCCACAACGATTATTTTCAGCGGGTTTGAGATAGGTGTAAAAATTAAAACCGGATTGCCATTGGTCCAAAACAAAGAAATCCATAACAGTCCAACAAAAGATGTCTTCAGAATCTGTCTACCCATGTCTCCCCAGGATGCAACCGGAAGAATGAGTTGGGATGAAACAGCTGTATTGGTGGCCGTAAGAGGTTATCAGTCTTATTATACGCTACACGAAGGAAAAATAAAAGTCGCCACTGACGGTATTAATAGTTGGGATGATAACGGGAAGGGTCAATTCTATTTAGTTGAAAAAGAATTACCTAAAAAAATGGAGGATATTATCAATCACTTAATGATGCAACAACCTAAAAATTAATTGATTTGCTTATTACAGACTTCTATTTATTTTTGAAAAAATGGATAACTTAGAACTGTTTTTGCATTAACTTTGCAGGACCAAATGAAAATTTGGTTCAAACCAAACTCAAATATTCTTCAATAATTATCCTTTTTCTCCTCCATTATTTAGATATAATTATCCTTTTAGCCGTATTTAGGCCGTATTTTAGCAGTATATATGCCGTATTTATGTCGTAAATATGCATACGGCATACCTTCGGTAAAAATTCTGGAAATTAACTGGAAAATTTCTGGAAATGGGAGAATTTTAGAAGAATATTCCGGGGAGTTTTGAAGCGATATAGAAGAAGTTTAAAAGCTGAATCTGATACTTTTTCGGAAGTATTTTCCTCAGTTTTTAAAAGGAATTAAAGTCAGGTTGTATATAGTAGGGTCACAAAAAAGTCAATCTGTCTGTTTTTTTAAAACTAGCGTATTATTCTCCAGTCAGATAAATCCTCTGATGTTTAACCTAATGATGTCTAATGATATCTGTCGCTAAAATGTATTGATTTTGGTTCAACGCCTATTAATTACACTATTCGATTACATATTTTTCTTCTTCTCCTGACTTTTTTAAAAGTTCATTTATCTCTTTTTTTAGTTCAACTATTTTTTGTTCTCTACCTTCCATAAGTTTATTCCATATTTCAAGTTTATCTGCTTTCTTTTTCAATGCAACTAACAACATACGTTCGGTAATATCAACTGCGGTAACAAGACACTGTTCTCCATTTTTGATGTATATGCCGTTGAGATAAATATCTATCGAAATATTGACATCAGTATTCAGTGTCACAGCACAGGTATCTTCTCCTTTACTTTTAAATACATTCGCAAGAAATTGGTTATAGAATGGTTTTGTCTTATTGGAAACAAAAAAACCAAACAGGCTGTTCTTCAAATTTGAACGGTCTTTGCCAAGCATATTTGCCCCACGTAAGTTTAACTCAATGATTTCACCTGCTTTGGAAAGTGTAAAATAACCCGATGGAGCAAAATCATATAAATCAGTATATTTTGTGACAGCTTCCTGTGTCGCTGATTTTGCCAGTTGGAGTTCTTCGTTCTGTAATTCAAGCTCTACCTGATGTACCTCAAGCTCGTGAATGAGTCTCAACATATCGTTTTCAGATTGTTGAGTATTTGTTATAAACGGTTTATTTTTCAATATTTCCAGAGCTCGTTTTCGAAGACTATTGGTTTCAGATCTTAAATCGGGATTATTCATAATTATTGACTTATTTTTATTTTTTTGTTCTTTTTTCTTGTTCGGGAAAAATGATGTCAGTTGTTTTTTTTGCTTTTACGAAGCGCTTCATTGGCTTCTTTCAACTCAATTTCTAACTTTTTAGCAACTGTTATATCGGTAAATGTTATTACCAGTCCGTCGATGCGATCATCCAGTGTGCGATAGGGCATAATCCGTACATTAAACCACCTACCGTCGTTCGTTTCAATGGGTGTTTCGATAGAAATGAGGGTTTTAATTACTTCCAGGGCATCGTTCTCTATTTCAGTATATTGTAAATTAGTAACCAGGTCGGTAAAAGGTCTTCCAATATCCGCAATACGTAGTTTAAATATTTTGGCAACCTGGTCGGTAAACCTGCGGATATTCAATTCTTTGTCGAGAAAAAGGGTGGCAACATCAATACTGTTAAGCAGATTTTTCATGTCATCGTTCGCCCGAACATAATCTGAAACCTTACTCTGCTGTTCGATATTAACCGTTTGCAGTTCTTCGTTCAGGCTCTGCATCTCTTCTTTTGATGTAGTGAGTTCTTCGTTGGTTGATTGCAGTTCTTCGTTGGTTGATTGTAACTCTTCGTTGGTCGATTTCAGCTCTTCCTGAGATGTTTGCATCTCTTCACGAATGCTTTGCAGCTCATCATAACTCCGTTGTAATTCGACTTCCAATTCTTTCATCCGGGTGGATGAGATATGATTCCCTGATTTCGGATTCGCTAAATCATATCCGACCAAAGGTTTTACTTCTGTAAATACGATAATAATCATGCCTCTTATCAAATCGGGATTTTCGATGCGTTGAAGAGTAACATCTATAAATATCGAATCCCCATTGTTTCCAACTTTAATGTTTCGAATTGTAACCGGGTCAAAGTTTTGCAAAGTTTTGCGGAAGGCATTCGGTAATGCCTGGCGCAATCCTTCTCGTGCCATCACATGAATGTTCCAGTTTGCTTTGCCGGCAATCGGTTCAATATATTTTCCTGTACGACCAGTAATGTAAACAATGTCACCTTTATTGTTTACCAACACACTGGCAGGGACAAAGCGCTGTAGCAAAATCTGATCGGTAACGGCCTGAATGTTTTCAACTGATTTTTGGAGCATCTTATTTTCTGTTGCCACTAATCTGTTGTGGTAGAAGGAGCTTGGAAAATCAGTAATTTCATGTAAAGAATTTTTTGATGAACGATTGAATACTTTCAATTTGGCATCAATCTCTTTAAACTCCTCACTATGAACGCCAAGGGTTTCAGCAGTTCCAAGTATCAAAACTCCGTCAGGATTAAGACAGTAATTAAACAGGCCAATAATCTTACCCTGTAATTCGGATTCCATGTAAATCAGCATATTGCGACATGAAATAATGTCGAGTTTAGTAAAAGGAGGATCTTTAATCACATTCTGATTAGCAAAAACTACCATTTCGCGTATAGCTGAATTCACACGGTAGCCATCATCTTCAATAGTAAAATATCGGCTGAGACGATCGGATGTTATATCGGCAGCAATGTTTTTCGAGTAACTACCTTTACGTGCTTTTTCAATGGCTTCATGGTCAAGATCAGTGGCAAATATCTGCAGGGTTAATTTTTTGTTCATTTTAACATTTTCCATTGCTTCTTTAAACACAATGGCTAATGAATAAGCCTCTTCCCCTGTCGAACAGCCAGCTACCCATGCACGCAACACCTGTCCATCGACCATTTTGTCTATCAGAAGAGGTAAAACACTCTCTTTTAGCTTTTTCCATACTTCTGTATCCCGGAAAAAGCTGGTAACTCCAATCAGTAACTCTTTGAAAAGTATCTCAACTTCTTTAGGATTTTCCTGCAAAAAGCGGACATAGCTTTGTATCTTGTCTATTTGGTGAATCCCTTTACGCCTTTCGATACGCCGAAACAAGGTGTTTTTCTTGTACAAAGAGAAGTCGTGACCTGTTACTTCACGAATAAGAATGATTATTTTTTCGAGGTTTCCTTTGTTTTTATTCTCTAAATCGGGATCTGTTTTAGTTTTAGGAACATACTTAAGGTAAGCGATCAGTTTAGCGGGCAATTCTTCTGCAGGAGCGACTATATCAACAATTACGGCATCCATCGCACTATGTGGCATGCTGTCGAATTTAGCTGTAGCAGGATCCTGTACCAATACTATTCCATTTTTTTCTTTAATGGATTTTAATCCCAGGCTTCCATCGGAACCCATACCTGAAAGGATGATGCCAATACTTTTATCTCGTCTGTCGTCGGCCAATGAACGGAAGAAAATATCAATAGGTAAACGCAGTCCGCGTAATTCGATCGGCTCAAATAAATGCAACGCACCATTTAAAAGAGACATGCTCTTGTTGGGTGGTATTACATATACCGAGTTTGGCTTCACTTTAAGCCTGTCAGTGGCCTGATAAACCTTCATGGAGGAAGTACGTTGCAACAATTCAGGCATCATACCAATGTGTGTAGGGTCAAGATGCTGGATCACTACAAAAGCCATCCCATTGTCTTTGGGCATATTTTGAAAGAACTGTTCCAATGCTTCGAGCCCACCTGCCGAAGCGCCAATACCAACGATGGGAAATTGAGTCAAATCAGTATCTAAAGAGTACTTTTCTCTTGTTGCTGCATCTGATTTTGGCTTACTAGTTTTCATAGCGAAAATATGTTGCTTTCAATATTGTTCTAAAAACGGATAATTACAAATTTAAACATTAAATAAGTGAATTAGTTACAAATTAAACTATATTTTCTTACATGTTTAAACATTTTCAATAGATGGCAAGCTTTGTTTGGTGATAAGGTAAACAATATCAGCAAACTGAATATTACTTAAGGCATCAGAAGTCGGATTTAGGATTCATAATCTTTTTTAGTAAAATGCTTTTTTAGTAACACCTTCATTAACATTTTTATCGATCGGTTTTGAAATATAATCATCGCATCCTGCTGCAATTGCTTTTTCTCTGTCACCCATAATGACAAAGGCCGTTTGTGCTATTATTATCACAGTTTTATTAAACTGACGGATTTATTTGGTGGCTTCATATCCATCCATCACCGGCATCTTAATATCCTAGGAAAATCAAAGTCGGGATGACGCATGCAAGTTTCAGAGGCTTCTAGGCCTGTCCATACTCGAAATACATCTATACAATACTTATGAATTATTTCGTTATTCAAATATATGGTTATTTCAAGTTATAATGCAACTTTTATATTGGTAAATGTTACAATTATTGATTATTTTTGACATTTAATAGCGATATTTCAAAATTAAGTTAAGTGTTTCAGAAACATTTGTTCGATTTTGAATATCTTCACACTTTAAATTGTAAAACATCCTGACTATGAAAATAATCTTGCTTTTCATTGCTATTTTGCTTTTTTCAGCTGTTTCGGCACAAGATGCTAAAAAACAGGTTGATTCTAAAATCGATAATGTGACCGTTTTTTTAACTGGCGCTCAGGTTATGCGAACAGCTACGGTCTCTGTCCCCAAAGGGAATTCCGAACTTGTCTTTCATGATGTTTCCACTTCAGTAAATATACAGAGTATTCAGGTGACAACAGATAATGATCTTACCGTACTTTCTGTTAATCACCAGATTAACTATATCGAAGAACAGAGCAAACGGGAAGAGATAATAAAACTTGAGACGCAGCTAAAAGCACTTAAGGAAAAACTGGATTATGAAACGGCCATGTACCAGGTATACCAGCAGGAAGAAAGCATGTTAATAAAAAATCAGGCAATTGGAGGAAACAATGTATTATTGAAGGCCATCGACTTAAAGGAAGCAATGGATTTTCAACGTATCAGGATGACCGAAGTCAAGAATAAACAATTAGATATCAATCAGAAGATTACAAATTATAATAAAGATATCACCAAAATACAGCAACAACTGAATGAGTTGAATACACAAAACAGTAAAGCATCCGGAGAAATCGTGGTTAGTGTTGTTGCAAATGAATCGGGTGTATCGAAGGTCGTATTAAGCTATGTTGTAAATAATGCCGGTTGGTATCCTACTTATGATCTGCGTGTAACAGATATCAGTAAACCCATGTATCTGAAATACAAGGCAAATGTTCATCAAAACTCGGGTGAAGATTGGAGGAATGTAAAACTAACGCTTTCATCAGGAAATCCTAATGAGAGTGGAACCAAGCCTACCTTGAATACATGGAATCTGAATCCAGCTCCAAAAAAGACAATGCTTGATGAAGTTGTGGTAGTAGCCTTTGGTAGACAAGAAAGGAAAGATCTAACAGGACAGCTAAATGGATCTGAAGTTAGAAAAGATAAGTCTCTTTCAATGTCATCTCCCATGCCAAGGGTCATACAGACAGAAGGACAAACATCTTTCCAGTTTGAGATTGAACAATCTTATAATATTCCATCCGATGGCAAACAACATACCGTAGATGTTCAGGAGCATACAATTAATGCCAGTTACGAATATTATTGTGTACCAAAGCTGGAAAAAGATGCTTTCCTTACGGCCAGAATCACCGGTTGGGAAGAGATGAATCTTTTAAATGGAGAAGCCAATCTATATTTTGAAGGAACTTATTTAGGCAAAGCTTTGCTCGATACCCGTAATACGAAAGATACGCTCGATATTTCATTGGGTCGGGATAAAAACATCGTTGTAAACAGAACTAAACTGAAAGAATTTAGTCGGAAACAAGTATTCGGAAACAGTAAAACAGATGAACGCAGTTGGGAAATCACAATACGTAATAAAAAATCGCAACCCATCAACATTATTATCGAAGACCAGTTCCCAACCTCTACAGACAAGGATATTGTAGTTGAAAAAGGCGATTATAAGGAGGCATCGCTCGATGAAATGACTAATAAATTAACCTGGCGTTTAAAGATTGACCCTGCAAAAGAAAAGAAGATCGGATTCAACTATGCAGTGAAATATCCAAAGAATACCAATGTTATTTTGGAATAAAATGTCAGGACTTATAAATTTATAAGTATGTTTATTTTTGCAAATTAACGCAATAAACTACCTCGCAGCAGAGCTGACGAGGTACAGGGCCTGTCAACTCTTCTGTAAACAGGTTACACGATATGACGGCTAAGATTGCACCAAGTGTGCCGGCTATGAAAAGGTAAAAGCCAACTTTTATAAAATCCGATTGTTTGCATGAACCAAGGCAAGAACTTCGAATACAAATGCCACGATAAGAAGTGCAATGGGAAAATAGGTTGTAATCGGATGAAGATGACTCGTGTTAAACATAGTTTCAGGTTAAAAATAGCGTGTTGGCTTTTCTATAAAAATTATTCCGACCTAAAACAAAAAAGGCTGTTACTTTTAATAACAGCCTTTTTACATTATTTGTTTAGTCACTTTATTCAAATTTAATCAGGTA
>Ga0209125_1001740_pt1 | contig 18963 bp, 13 predicted proteins | sample BarGraIncub1131A_FD_184503 | JGI IMG/M metagenome (GOLD analysis project Ga0209125, IMG submission 184503) | Arctic peat soil microbial communities from Barrow, Alaska - Barrow Graham LP Incubations 11-31A (SPAdes) (version 2) | ecosystem: Environmental > Terrestrial > Soil > Wetlands > Peat...
CCATCCATTCCACTGTTTCTGCAGGATATCCAGGCAATTGGCTTATTTTTAGTGTCAACTCATCCAGTTTTTGCATGAGCAAGGGGTCCTCTGTTTCCATCCTGTCAAAAACCTTTGCCAAGGAAATGCGCGCATCAAAACGCAAACCTGCCATGGTGATAGCGTTCGTATCGAAGCCATTTTCAGCTTGGTATTCGAGAATGGCAGGAACTCCATAGCAACACAAACGATAGGTTCGATCGTAATTCTGGCTTCGAATATCGAGCATCAAACCAGATAGGGCAGAGGCGAGTTCAGTTCTTAGTATATTCAGCCCTATTGCTGGATTTTCTAGATAAACTGGGAGAAAATCTTTAATTTCAATGGGTTTTCCATATATCATAACCAGGTCAGAACCTGCATGTTGGTAGAAACTACAATCTATTCCTACCGGAACAATCTTGACATGGGCCTTGTTCTCCAATAGGATTTCTGCCTGATAACCAATTCGAAACAAGCCTTTTACCAAGGGGCGTAATTTGTGTTGTTCTCCATGATTCCCTTCTGGCATCACCCCCAGTCGCTTGCAGTCAAGCAATACATCAATGGCCTCTTTTATCTGCTGATCATTCTTAGTCAAATTTTCAAAACCATCGCGGATCCTATATACAGGTGTGACCTTGATAAAGCGAAGCAAAACCCTGTTCAGCGCGCTATTAAAGATGTCTGCTCTGCCCATATATACAATGGGTTCCTTCTGGTAAATAATGATGGACAGCGGATCCATCACTCCGTTTTGATGATTTCCGGCAAAGATGAGCGGTTCGTTCTCTGGTATATTCTCCAGACCACGTATCTCGGTCTGACGGAAGAATTTCGGGTATAGAAATCGTATAATGCTCTTGATCAGTTCATAACCAAGGTTTTTATCTTGAATTTTACTCATAGGAAATCAATCATTTATAGGCCTGCGATGCCAATAAGTACCGAGTGACAATCCAGCAATGATGTGCCAGATACCCCACCAGGCTACAACCAACAACATTCCACCGATGGCCATATCTGGTGGGAATATTTTTGGATTCAGCAACAACGCCAAACCTAATCCACTATTCTGAATGCCAACTTCAATGCTGATGGCCCTTCGTTCCTTTTTAGTCACTCCAAAAGCCGTGGCAGTAGCATATCCAGTCATGAAAGCCGATGCATTGTGGAATAATACAATAATGAAAATGAAGTAGATGTAATGGATAAAAATGTCGAAATTGTTGGCAAAGGCCAAAACAATCATGGCCATAAACAGAACAATGGAAAAACGCTGAAACCACGGAGCCACTTTTTTGGTTAGAACTGGCAGAAATCGAGCGCACAACGTACCCAAAATCAAGGGGATTCCAAGAAGTATAAAGACGGTTTGGAACATTTGCAAAGGATCTATGACGATGGGCTGCAGTAAATGCCCGGCATGTTTGGACAGATAACGAATGTACATGTCCCCCCAAAAAGCAAAGTTCAACGGTGTAGTTATGATTGCCAGAATAGTTGTTATGGCAGTCATAGTTACAGAAAGTTCCACCTTGCCTTTGGCCCAGTTGCAGATGAAATTGGAGATGTTTCCACCAGGGCAGGCTGCCACTAAAATCATTCCCATGGCAACAGTCGGGGAAAGAATTTTGTAAAAAAGCAAAACTAAACCGAATGTTATTGCTGGCAAAAAAAACATTTGTGCCAGCAATCCGCCAATCAAGGCTTTGGGTTTTTTAAAAAGATGAGCAAATTCTTTCGGACGAATGTCTAGTGCCACACCAAACATGATGAACGCCAAAAGAATGTTGAGAATGTGAGAACCAGTGGCGGAAAAATTGATTTTGACTTGGTCCAGAGCCAGTAATGATTCGTACATGGATTAGTTGTTGGTTAATTCTATTTCCTCTTATAATGCCGGATTTCTGGCTGGTTGTCCTGCATGTGTACCTTATGTTGGCAGGACGAATTTAAGTAAATTCCGCTTGCTATCCAATCAATTCTTGCTAAATTTGTGCCTTATTTTAACTCTATACTTAACAGCTTAACGAAATGGCCAAAGAATTGAAGGAACTAACCTCCAGAAGCGTCGACTATTCTCAATGGTATCAGGATTTGGTCATGAAGGCCGATTTGGCTGAAAACTCAGCCGTTCGCGGATGCATGGTCATCAAACCCTACGGATACGCCATTTGGGAAAAAATACAACGTCAACTGGACGACATGTTCAAAGAAACTGGCCATGTAAACGCCTATTTTCCTCTTTTCATTCCAAAATCCTTTTTAAGCAAGGAAGCAGAACACGTGGAAGGCTTTGCCAAGGAATGTGCCGTAGTTACCCATCATCGCCTCATGAGCGATCCCAATGGCAAAGGCCTGGTTGTAGATCCACAAGCCAAGTTGGAAGAAGAACTCATCGTTCGCCCCACTTCGGAAACCATTATATGGAGCACCTATAAAAATTGGATTCAATCCTATCGTGACCTGCCTCTACTTATCAATCAATGGGCCAACGTCGTACGCTGGGAAATGCGTACTCGTTTGTTCCTGCGTACTACCGAATTCCTTTGGCAGGAAGGACATACAGCTCATGCCACTGAAGAAGAAGCCGTCGCTGAAGCCCGTCAGATGATTGATGTGTATGCCACCTTTGCAGAAAAATACATGGCCATGCCTGTGGTCAAAGGATTAAAATCGCCCAGCGAACGCTTTGCCGGTGCTCTCGATACTTATACCATAGAAGCTTTGATGCAAGATGGAAAAGCCTTGCAATCAGGCACTTCCCATTTTTTGGGTCAGAACTTCGCCAAAGCATTCGACGTTACGTTCGTCAGCAAGGAAAATAAGGCTGAATATGTATGGGCCACTTCCTGGGGCGTTTCCACCCGTTTGATGGGCGCTCTCATTATGGCGCATTCCGACGATAATGGGCTAGTATTGCCTCCTGCGCTGGCTCCTTTTCAGGTCGTGATCGTACCCATTTACAAAAGCGAAGAACAGCTGAAAGCAATCGATGAAAAAGTTGCATCGATTGTGGCCGGACTTAAAACATTGGGAGTGAGTGTCAAATACGATAACTCCGACAATAAAAAACCAGGTTGGAAATTTGCTGAATACGAACTTAAGGGTGTGCCCATTCGTTTAGCCATGGGCGCCCGTGACCTGGAAAACAACACGGTAGAAGTGGCTCGTCGCGATACCTTGACCAAAGAGACCAAGTCTTGCGACGGTATTGAAGCTTACATCAAGCAATTAATGGAAGAAATCCAGGCGAACATTTTTCAGAAAGCCATGGATTTCCGTACGCAAAGTACCCGCAATGTAAACAGCTACGATGAGTTTAAAGTGGAAATTGAAAAGGGTGGTTTCCTGATGTGCCATTGGGATGGTACCGCTGAAACGGAAGAACTGATCAAGAATGAAACCAAAGCTACTATCCGATGCATCCCTCTGGCAGGAGACAAAACCCCAGGAAAATGCATGGTGACCGGCAAACCTTCGGAATGCCGGGTGATTTTCGCAAGAGCCTATTGAGTTTTCTTGGAATCGGCCACTTTTTTATCGCCTGATGTCGGTTTTGTAAAGATGTCTCCCAATGTATTGAAATCTTCTTTATAGAGGATACCCGCACCTTGTGTATTGAGAGCAGATTTGAAATACCGGTTGTCATTGGCTCTATTGAAAAATTTCCAACTCCACTTTTCAGAATTCTTGATCTTCAGGTTCGCATCGAATTCACCGATGAACTGGTTCCCACTGGTAGATCCCAAATTTTCCCTCGAACCAACATTGCTGTTTACAGACAAACGGTTATTAAAGAAACTTCCGCTCATCATGACGCCCCATTCACCTTGAGTTGTGGCATCGTAGGTGGAATTTTTGTAGTTGAAATTGAAATTCATATTGGTATTTCCTAAAGCCCCGTTTACAATTCTGTTAAATTGGGAGGAAAGTGTGGAAATGCCCGTATTCCAAACGGTCGTAGTGGTTGTCGTTGCTTGTGCCGTGGAATAGGTTGGGGTGCTGAATCGTCCGAACAACATCAGAAAGACCAGTTGTTGGTTTTTCATATCTTCCGTATTGATTGCATTTCTGATTTGAAGTTCCAGGTCAGCATCTGCAGAAGGGTAAGCTAGGTCAAGATGGATGCCAGGTCGCTGTAACTCACCATCTAACCTCAGCACACAGTTCACTGGTATACTGCTCCGGTTCATTTTGAGACCTATCAACTGTTCTGTGGTAAGTAAATCGGATAACTGTGCATTAACTGTATAATTTGCAGTGATATCAACCTGTGCTTCAAAAGGATTTCCAGCAAACGTGATATTTCCACCTTCCTGAATGTTAAAGTCTCTTCGCCACAGGTTCCGGTAGATGAACTTGTATTTTCCTGAAAGGATGTTGTACCTCCCGTACAGACTGATGTCATCCGACTTGTTAATGACACAACGCAAAGCACCACTACCCTTGGCTTTGATATCATCACCGGTAGACGGGTCAGTGATAAGAGTAAGGTCCGCATTCGGTGTGGCTTCTAAAAACAAGTTGACCGTCACATTGCTCGGCGTATTAATGACAGGAGCCGATAACCTTTTTTTCTTGAACAGGGATTCTTCTTCATACTCATTGACCTTTTTTCGCTGAACAAATTGTATGAAACCGGCTTCGGTCACCTCCGTATCGTCCAAGAATGAAATCGTCACGTTGGTTCTGTCCTCCGATTTAAGATTTACATCAATGACGATGTCATTCTGAGGGCCAGTGATGGAAATGCTACCCGTTCCATAAGCTTTTCCATAGAAGTACGCATTGGGATTGGGGGGAATGTCCATAGCAAGTATATTACTACCAACAATCTTAATGGAGGTTTGTGAGTTCTTGAAATTGTTGTGGTCAATTCTACCGTTGGCGATGGCATAATTTCCTTCCTTGTCCCGAATCCGGACATTACTGAAATAAACCAGCTTTGGTGTAACCAAAATAGTATCGGAGAAGCTATATCGCGTGTTTAGCATTTCAATTCCAAAAGAACCGTTTTCTACATAAGCTTTTGTATAGAGCCCAAGATGTTTCATAGGGCCTGAAATGATAATATTTCCAGAAGCCATGCCTTCTATACGTTTTAAAATGGTTCCCAGATAGGGTTCCAGAAAGGATATCGGTAACCGGTTTCCATCTAAAGAAAGATACATGGAGTCTTTAAATGGATAATAAACTCCATTTCCCTTTGCGACTAACCTGGAAGCTTCAGTTTTCGTGGAATCCTTTTGAACAACCGCATCTAACACCAAAGCCTTCCTATCGGAGTCCCATTTGGATTTGGCTGTCAAGTTGCCAAGCAACACCTTATTCAGTGTGAAATGCTGTACGTTCAGGTCGGCATCCAGGCTGGCCATACTTAGCATTCTGGAGCATTTTGCTTCTCCGCTCACCAAACCACCCAGCATGACATTTCCCCCATTGTTTTTTGGTAATAAGTCAAACACATTATCCAAACTGAATGAATTCAAGGAAATGAAGAGCGTATCGGTAGAACGGTCAGATGCAACACCCTGGAGCTTGACAAACTGATCGGCGTGGGTTAGCTGAAAATCCGAAACATACAAGGATTTGTTTTCCCAACGCAGGTTCGTCGGATTGATTTGCCAAAGGGAGTCATTCACAATCAAGCTTGACCTTTTTAAGTTCCCATCCAAGTTCAGGCTACCGTCGAATGCTCTGGAAAAGCGAACGTCCCCTTGGATATTTCCGCTGTAGGTGTGCACACCTACATTGCTCAGATTGAACTTGAAACTGGCGAAGTCGTTAAGCCCTCTGGCATCCAAATTCATTTTCATTGGTGTTTCTTCAGGACCTATTTGAGCAAAAGCTAGGAATTTGGCTTCTTTCTGAGGATTTTCTAATAAAAAACCTGCTTCCTGAACCAAGGTTTTACCATACAATAGATTAGGCATATCACCCCTGAAACGGAATTTTCCAGTGGATTCATTATAAAAACCTTGAACTTCAACCTTTTCAATCAGATTGAAGGGCATTTTCAAGATGGAAAGCAATTCCGGGCAGGGAGATAAAATGCCATGAAATTCATAACTGCAACCTTTTGAAATAGTGTAATTGGAGGAGGATAACGATGGTAAGAACTTGTTTAGTAGGCCTTTGAAGCCATCTGGAAGGTCCGTTAACTTGAAGTTGCCCCACAATTCGGCATTTAGAATAGGAGAGGTTACTGTGATGCGTTGGCTCCCGACTGCCCGTGCAACATCCAATTTAATATTTTTCAAGAAGAAGTTTTCCTGATTGTTCTTCAATTGCAGACTGTCCAGAGAAACATGTCCTGTCAGGTCGTCCAAATCATGACCCGACAAGTCTGAATGCATGTGAAAGGAAAAACTGGCTTTACTTTGGTACCCCAACAAACCAAAGGCAAAAGGGTTGAAGCCCTCAGCAAACAAATCAAACTGATAAACTGGCATTTCTTTGGTCAAATTGACTAATCCGCTGAAATTTAGTTTTCCATTGGCATCACCTAAGGCTGCATATCCTTCAAAACCATTCCGGTTAAAATGTCCCTTGACGATGAGATTCTGGAAATCATATCCATGATAGACAAGATGTGTGGCCAAACCATCTACATTGCCTTCAATGCCAGTTTTCGGCTGATAAGAACCCTTCATTTTGAAATCAAAACCGGTTTCACCTATCAGCGTTTTTTCAGGCAGAAGTTCACCCAAACGAATGGAGGAGCTGTTCAATCGGCCTTCATAGTCCAGTTTTTCCCCATTTGTAATCAATTGAATATCTGTTTGGAGATCTCCAACAGATGTTTTGAATAATCCGGTCAACGTAGTTTGTTCGGCACTTCCCTTGAATGTCCCTTGATAATTGACCGAACCCAATTTCTTCAAGATGCCCAGATCTGTTTTTTTATCACTGAAGGTCGATGTTAAAAAATCAATTCCGGCCGGACTGATGTTGAAATTTTTAATGTCTCCGTTAATTTGAATTTTCTTTGGGTCCAATACATTTCTGGCAATGAATATTCCATTAATAGTCAATATGTTGCCCATGTCCAAGTTTAGGTCTTTACATACCAGTTCCGAAAGGTTTCCCTCTAGACGTACATCCAATTTTAATAATTTGTTGAATTTTGAAATCGATCCGGATAAAAAACCAAATTCGGATGGTAAAACTTCCAAGTGAATGACAAACGGTTTAAATCGAACAGAGTCCATCAAGTGTTTGAAAGCATTGGTATTTCTGTAATTGGCTTCGAAACTAGGAATTTTTAGGTTTGAGCTTCCAGAAGTCAAGCTTAATTTGTTGATTTTCAGGGCATTTTCGGAAAATGTACCATCCAATAACAGCTCATCAATATGCAAACCACATTTTTCACGAGCCTGAAATTTGCTAACTGAAAATTTATAGCGAATTCCTGAAGTCGACTTGAAATACATTTTTGCAGAACAATCTTGCAAATCCAAATGATTCGGGTCAAATATTCCTTCTTTCACAGGCAAAGTCGTCACATCATAATGGACTTTGCAATTCCTAAGAACTATGGTGCTGAACGTGAGATTCCAATTCCTTTTGAAACGTTTTTTTGTTTTATAGGCATCTACGATAAATTGAATGTTGAGAGAGTCATTGGCTGTTTTTCTTGACAAGTACAGGTTAGCACGGATCAGTCTGATGTTGTTGAAGCGGATCTCTTGTCGCAGAAGTGGCAGTAATTGTATCACTCCATCCACGCGTTCGGCACTTAGTATAGGTTTTCCTTGACGATCTTTCAAGTGAATTACATGGAATTCCAAACCCCGGTATAAATTGAAACGAACATCATCGATAGTCAGTTTCGCACCAGTTCTTTGTTCGAAATCCCGAATGACCGTATCCGTCAACTTCTGCTGAAACCAATTGGTATTCAACACGATTGCCATGCTTCCTATCAAGAGGAGCAATACAAGCGATACGATTATTCCGATTTTTTTCAAAATATTTGGTATTTTTGCGGGTCTGATGGGCCCAGAACACGCAATTACAGACAAAAATAAGAAAAAACCGTTCACTTTCCATAGTCAAATGCTAATTAGACCCAATTTTGATTTTATATGCACCCAATACTAATTCTTGGTATCGAATCTTCGTGTGATGATACGTCTGCAGCTGTCATGCGGGATGGCTTCCTGTTGTCAAATGTAGTTGCCGGACAGAAGGTTCATGAAACTTATGGCGGAGTGGTACCGGAACTTGCCTCCAGAGCACATCAGCAGAATATCATACCCGTGGTTGATCAAGCACTCCGACAGGCCGGAATCTGCCGCGAAGAGCTTACTGCCGTTGCTTTCACACGTGGTCCTGGTTTGATGGGTTCATTGCTTGTCGGAACATCCTTTGCCAAGGGCTTCGCTCGTGCATTGGAAATTCCGCTTGTGGAAGTTAATCACTTGCAGGCGCACATTCTGGCACATTACATCCAAGTGGAAGGAGAAAGCCACGTGATGCCTGAACTTCCCTTTCTATGTTTGTTGGTCAGTGGCGGAAATTCGCAAATCGTATTGGTTCGCTCCTACAACGAAATGGAAATCATTGGTCAAACCATTGACGATGCTGCAGGTGAAGCATTTGACAAATGTGCCAAGGTGATGGGCCTTCCATATCCTGGTGGTCCGGTAGTGGATCGTTTAGCCAAATTGGGTAATCCCAAGGCGTTTACATTTAGCAAACCCCATATTCCGGGATATGATTACAGCTTTAGTGGATTGAAAACATCATTTCTTTACAAACTGAGAGATGAACAGGCACTTAATCCCGATTTCATCGAACAAAACAAAGAAGATTTATGTGCTTCCCTTCAATACACCATTGTGGAAATCCTAATGGATAAGCTACGAAAGGCATCTAAAGCGTTTGGGATAGAAGAAATGGCACTCGCAGGAGGGGTTTCAGCAAATTCAGGGCTGCGAGCTGCTTTCGAAGATCATGCCAGGCGATTTGGTTGGAAGATCCATATACCCAAATTTGCTTACACAACGGACAATGCCGCTATGATTGCCATGACTGGTTATTTTAAATATCAAGAAGGAAAGTTTGCATCTCTTGATGCAGCACCTTATTCCAGAGTTGCTCTTTAATTCAAATCGAATGTTTAAACAGATGCTCTTGATATTTCTGGGTGGTGGCTTGGGGAGTGTGTTGCGGTCCTTAGCCGGTAAATGGTTCCCAGCAACGACCTTTCCTTTAAGTACGTTGTTGGTCAATGTACTGGGTAGTCTGTTGATTGGTTTTTTATACGCCCTGTTTAGCCGTCATATCATCGGTGAAAACTACCGGTTGCTTCTTGCAGTCGGATTTTGCGGTGGATTCACTACATTTTCAACCTTTTCGAATGAGAATCTTCACCTGATGCGTGATGGCCAGTGGATGACCTTCATATTTTACGCAGTTGGTACCCTTTTGCTATGTCTACTTTCCGTTTGGTTGGGAGACAAAATTGGTACGCTGATTGGTTAATCGTGGATGGTTTTAAACATACGATTTTATTCAACCGAGAAAATCGGTTGTGTTGTTTTCTGCTCTGTTGGGTAATACTGAATAGCACTATCATTACTCTTTGGATACTGAGTTTTCAGCATCCGTATCATTTCAGCACCCGCCAACAAGGCAGGACCATAACCGTGCGCTGCTGCATTGCTCATAGGTCTGAAATAATAAAAAGCTGGGTCGAACCCCATGCCGGTACCGACACAAGTTCCTTCCACTTCACCTTTGTCATTGATTTTGGTCGAAACCGCATTCCAACCAAGTTGGGCCACTGGCCCGTACGCCTTGGCGTCTAACCAGCCTTGATTCACTCCGTGTGCCAGACAGTAAGTATAAATGGCAGTAGCAGAAGTCTCCAGATAGGAGTCATTTCGATCCAGCAATTGATGCCAAAAACCAGTACCCGATTGCAATGCAGAAAGTCCGGCAGCATGACGCTGATAGATAGAAAGTACAAGGGGGTAAAGCGGATCGGTAGTTGGCAATACATCCAATACTTCACACATGGTCAGGATGGCCCAGCCGTTCGCTCTTCCCCAAAAGAAGGAGGGATGAGGGTTCATGCTTTCCACCCAGCCGTGACGAAATAAGTTCTTTTCGGGTATGAACATTTTTTCTGCAAAATTCAGGACCAACTGTGCCGCTTGGTGGTTGTATTCCTTCAAGCCCGTATAAGCACTGTATTGGGCGATGGCTGGCAAACTCATATACATATCATCCAACCAAACGGTATTCGGAAAAGGCCGATTGCGGGCAAAAGTGCCGTCCGATAAACGTTTTTCTTTGGTTAAGATGTAATTCATATAATTACGGATCAACGTTTCACATGTTTTCTGATCGCCAGTAGCCCTGGCAACCTTAATCATGGCAGCACAAACAGAACCTGCATCATCCAAGGCATGGGGAGCCAGTATCTGCCGCATTTGCGGATCCAACGATTTGCCGGCGTCTAGTACTTTTTTGAATGCGGGGGCCACCTTTGCTAAAAAACACATTCTGTTCACCGCATAATTCAAATAAGCCGAATCACCAGTAGTTTCTGTGGCACGAACCATGGCAGCATACGTAACGCCCCATTCATAGGACGCTAACCGAAAAGTACCTCTGACCAACTGGCTGTTTTCGTCAATAGTATTGAAATCTGTTATTCGGACATGTGTTTGACTGTTCTCCACTTCCGTTAGAGTAGTAGACTGCAAGTACTTTAGTATCAAGTCCATTTTGGCTTTGACGGAGGGCGTCGAAAGCTCACCATAAGGGATGGTATATGCGGGCTGAAGCAAATGCAGAGGCGTCTGAGAGTCATTGCCAACTTTTTGGGCTTTGAGCGCAAAGGGGACAAAAAATAGCATCAGTAATGCTATAGGGCGAAAAGTGAATTTTGCATTCATGGCTTAAGGTTTTTTGAATTCGTTCCGGACAAAGATACAAACCGTCTTTCAAATCGAAAACCTTTCAAAATAATATTATGAAACCACCCTCCACTTTCGGAAAATCGATTATTTTTGCTGCATTAACATCCTAATTTCCATGAATATTGAAGATTTGAGATCTTTTTGTCTGTCCGTTCCCGGTACGGAAGAGTGCCTTCCATTCGACGACGTTACTTTAGTCTATAAGGTGATGGGGAAAATGTATGCGTTACTACCATTGGATTCGGAGAACTGCTGTATTTCGGTCAAATGTGACCCTGACAAAGCGATCGAACTTCGGGAAAAGTATCAAGCTGTCGAAGAAGCCTGGCATTTCAATAAGAAATATTGGAACACCTTATTTCCAAACAAGGATATGGAGGATTCTGAAATCAAACGCTGGATAATGCATTCAGTTGACGAGGTGGTACGTAAATTGCCCAAAATCAGGCAAAACGAATATTGGGAAAAACCTTAATCCTTTTTCTTTTCGGCTTGTTTATCTTTATTCAAAGTAAACCGCTTGATTTTCAAAGTGGCTGTTTTCTCAAATGGTTCCTCTGTCCGTTGCATTTCTGCAAGCTGAGCATGTTTTCCAACCGATTGATTTACTTTTTCTTTGAGCTCTTTCAAGTATAGGTCCAGCCTTTTTTTCAATTCCTCCTCATAATTAATGGCTGATTTCAGCATTTCATGGTATTTTTTGGAGAACTCCTCTGCGTTCAGATAGACCTGAGCCACCAATTTGCCTTTTTGCTGATAGACCACGGATTCCACCACACCGTCCATCCCGTTGATGATGGCTTCAATTTCTTCAGGGTAAATGTTTTCACCGCTTGCACCTAGGATCATGTTCTTGCTCCGGCCCTTCAATGACAAATTGCCTTTTTTGTCCATCACCCCAAGGTCGCCGGTACGGAACCAACCGTCTTTATCCAAAACTTCAGCAGTGATTTCGGGCTCTTTATAATACCCTTTCATGACGTTCTTGCCGCGAACAACCACTTCGCCTTCACCAGTTAAAGGGTTGACGTTTATTAATTTGGCCTCTATACCCTGCATGACTGGCCCTACTGAGCGGTATACAGTTTTGTCGACCGATGCGCCGAATATCATGGGAGACGTTTCTGTCAGCCCGTAACCGCAAGAGTAGGGGAATTTGGCATCCCGAAGGAATTTTTCAACTTCAGGAGCTACGGCTGCTCCACCAATGGCAAAGTATTCCATTTTGCCACCAAAAACCTTATACATTTTTTTACCTGCGGCTTTGTGCAGCAAGATCTGAATGGGTCGAATGCTGTATAAGAAGCGCATCAGCGGTGTTTTGGTCAGCTTTGGCTTGACGCCGACACCGAAGAATTTTTCTATGATGAGTGGTACGGTCAGCATCATGGTCGGCCGTATTTCTTCCAGCAAAGGCATCAGGACATTGGCCGTCGGTGGTTTGTCTATATAATGTGTAGTGGCACCTTGCATGGTGCCCAGAATCAGACCAAGCGTACATTCGTAGGTGTGCGCCAGCGGAAGTACGGATATAAGTACGTCCTTGTTGCTGACTGGATAAATGGTGGTGCACTTATAGGCATCCCAAACCAGATTTTCGTTGGTGAGCATAACTCCTTTGGAACGACCCGTAGTTCCTGAAGTATAAATGATGCAAGCCAGATCCTTGGGTTGAACGCGTTTGGGTGTGAATTTTTTAAATGCAACTTCGTTTTCCGAACAATAGTTTTCAATACTTTCACCTGTAGGCAAAAGAGTAAAGTCGTTGATTTGAATGATAAAACCGTCAAATTCCAGGTCTGCTCCAATTTTCTGATAAACTTTGTGGCTGACAATCAGTCCTTTGGATTCAGAATGCTTGAGAATATTATTTATTTCGACTAAAGAAAAATCAACCAAAACAGGTACAACTGCAGCACCGAGTGAAGTTATTCCAAAATAGGAGACGCCCCAATGAGGCATGTTTTCACTGATCAGTGCCACTTTATCAGAAGGTTTTATACCTTTTTCAGCAAGAAAGAAACGCAATTGTGATGCAAGCTTTCCCAATGAACGGTACGTGACGATGCATTCGCTTCCCATGGTGGAAAGGACTTTGTCGCTGAACAGGGATACGCTTTGCTCCAAGACGGATTGCAAGGTGTTGACTGCAGGTATGATCATAATCCATTTGTTTGTATATACAAATGTAGGTCGTTTTTTTTTAGAAATGAGGGTAAAACATTGTAAAACGATATTTTTTTAGTAGTTTTGTAACGTATAACAAAAAGGATAACCATCATGCATCCCATCCACCATCATCATTTTTTAAATCGATAAACGGTTGGCCGGAATTGCGTATAAATACAACATAGGAAAGGCTTGCCGGTAACGGGTGAGCCTTTTTTTATTCAATAAACGGAAATATGCTTAGAATTGCAGTACAATCCAAAGGTCGTCTCAACGAAGACACCATGTCGTTGCTCTTGGAAGCCGGTATCAAACTTGAATCCGGCAAGCGGACCCTGCTGGTCCCTTCCAAAAATTTCCCCGTAGAAATTCTCTTTTTGCGGGATGATGATATTCCTCAGTCGGTCGCTTCAGGTGTAGCCGACGTAGGTGTCGTAGGGGAGAACGAGTTTTGTGAGAAAAAAGAAAATGCCGAAATAATCAAACGCCTGGGTTTCAGCAAGTGTCGTCTTTCCATCGCTATTCCGAAGGGTATAGATTATCCTGGTGTTGAATGGTTGAATGGTAAAAAGGTGGCCACCTCATATCCTATTATTTTGGCAGATTTTCTGCGAGAAAAGGGCGTGAAGGCAGACATCCATGTCATTACTGGTTCTGTTGAAATCGCTCCTGGAATTGGTCTGGCAGACTGCATTTTCGATATTGTCAGTTCAGGCAGCACCTTAGTTAGCAACGCTTTGAAAGAAGTGGAGGTCGTGATGCACTCTGAAGCGCTATTGATTGGCCATACCGCATTGAATGAAGAAAAACAGAACATCCTGGATGAACTGATGTTTCGCATTCAGTCGGTACAAAATGCTGAAAATAAGAAATATGTATTGATGAATGTACCCAACGAGCAGATTGAGGCCATTGTGAACGAAATCCCTGGGATGCGAAGCCCGACGGTGATGCCGCTGGCCAAACCGGGTTGGAGTTCTCTACACACGGTACTTGAAGAGAAGCGCTTTTGGGAAATCATCGGTAAACTGAAAGCGTTGGGCGCTGAAGGCATACTCGAATTGCCCATTGAAAAAATGATTCCGTAAATGAAACGTGTCAATTATCCTTCCGTCAGTGAATGGCCGATGCTGTTGCAGCGACCTTCTTTTGATTCCTCCAACCTCAATGAAGTGGTGGGTGAAGTGCTGCGGAATGTCCGGAATCGGGGGGATGAAGCCGTTAGGGAATTTGGTCTTAAATTCGATAAGGTTGCCATAAACGAACTTGAAGTAACATCAAAAGAAATATCTGATTCAGAGAATAGTATATCATTAGATCTAAAGCAAGCCATTAACCTTTCCTGCGCAAATATCACTGCTTTCCACAGGGCTCAGGATACGCATTTACCCATCGTTGAGACCATGCCTGGGGTCACATGTTGGCAAAAATCCTTGCCCATCGAAAAAGTCGGACTTTACATTCCTGGTGGAACGGCTCCCCTCTTTTCAACCGTATTGATGCTTGCTCTGCCAGCAAAAATTGCTGGCTGTCGCGAGATCATTTTGTGTACGCCGCCCAATGCTGAAGGTGATGTTCATCCTGCCGTTTTGTATGCTGCTAAAGTTGCGGGAGTCAGCAGAGTTTTCAAGATTGGTGGAGTGCAAGCCATTGCAGCAATGGCTTATGGAACGGAATCAGTTCCCAAAGTTTATAAGATATTCGGTCCGGGAAATCAGTATGTCACTGCTGCCAAACAACTGGTAAGTTTGCGCGAAGTGGCCATAGATATGCCTGCCGGGCCTTCTGAGGTTGAGGTTTTGGCTGATGAAACAGCCATTCCTGCCTTTGTTGCCTCGGATTTGTTGTCGCAAGCTGAACACGGCAAAGACAGTCAGGCCATTCTAATCACAACTTCTTCTGAATTGGCAGATGCTGTTGAAAAAGAAGTGTTTAAACAATTGGAGCTCCTGCCGCGTAAAGAACTGGCCACCGTATCCATCGGAAATAGCAAAATAATTGTCGTTAAGAATATGACAGAGGCTATTGAAGCTACCAATGAATATGCTCCTGAGCACCTCATTATTGCTACGAAAGATCCGCATAGGATATCCGACGGTATATACAACGCAGGTTCCATCTTTTTAGGCAATTTGACACCCGAAAGCGCGGGTGATTATGCCTCTGGAACCAATCATACGCTGCCTACCAACGGTTACGCGAAAATGTACAGTGGTGTGAACTTGGACAGTTTTCGAAAGAAAATAACCTATCAGGAAATCACTCCCGAAGGTCTTAGAAACATAGGTCCAGCGATTGAAATCATGGCCGAAACAGAGTCTTTGACGGCTCATAAAAACGCAGTGTCACTGCGGATGAAGGAACTTTAAACAGTAATCTCATGAAACTGAACGAACTCGTACGCCCCAACATATACAAGCTGAAGCCTTATTCCTGTGCCAGGGATGAATTTCAAGGGGAAGCATCTGCATACCTGGATGCCAATGAAAATCCATTGAATATACCTTGGAACCGCTATCCAGACCCATTACAAAAAGTGCTTAAAGAAAAGGTCGCTGCGATGAAGGGTGTACTTCCCGAACAATTGTTTTTCGGTAATGGAAGCGATGAACCCATCGATTTGATTGTTCGCATCTTTTGTGAACCTGGGGTCGATAATATTGTTGCGATGGACCCGACCTACGGTATGTATCAGGTTTGTGCCGACATCAACAACGTCGAGTACCGCAAAGTCCTTTTAAATGAAGACTATACGCTGGATTCTGTCCGGTTGCTGGCTGCGATGGACCCTAAAACTAAAGTGATATTCCTGTGTTCGCCAAATAATCCAACAGGGAATGATCTGAATATCAATGAGATAATCCATGTTTTAAAAACCTTTCAAGGTATTGTTGTCGTTGACGAAGCCTACATCGATTTTTCTTCCAGAGAGAGCTTTTTGATGACTTTGGACAAATACCCCAACCTGATAGTACTGCAAACATTCTCCAAAGCATGGGGGATGGCAGCTGTTCGATTGGGCATGGCCTTCACTTCGCCGGAAATCATACATTACCTGAACAAAGTCAAGTATCCATATAACATCAACTTGCTTACTCAAAATTTCGTTTCTGCTGAATTGGCTGAACTGGAACGCAAGAATGATTGGGTGGACCTCATTCTTCAACAACGCTCAGACCTGATCGCTTCACTGGAGAAACTGCCTGTCGTACAACACATTTTTCCGACCGATGCCAATTTTGTACTAGTGAAAGTAGCCGATGCCAATGCAGTATATCACTATCTGGTGGAAGAAAAAATAATTGTCCGCAACCGAAATACAGTATCCTTGTGTCTGGGTTGTCTACGCATCACTGTGGGTGTACCTGAAGAAAATGAGTTGCTAATCAATGCATTGAAAAAACTGAATTCATGAAAACCCCAAAACGCATCCTTTTCATAGATAGGGACGGTTCACTCGTGATGGAACCACCCATCAACTTTCAATTAGATAGCTTAGAAAAACTCGAATTTTATCCAGGCGTTTTTCGCAATCTGTCCTTTATCCGCGAAAAGCTGGATTTCTTGTTTGTCATGGTGACCAATCAGGATGGTTTAGGTACAGCTTCCTTCCCCGAAGAAACCTTTTGGCCGGCCCACAATAAGGTTCTGAAAGCGTTTGAAAACGAGGGTGTCACTTTTGATGCCATTCACATAGACCGTTCTATGCCGATAGAGAATGCTCCAACGCGTAAACCACGAACGGGCATGCTCGATGAATATTTTTCGGAAGAATACGATATTAAAGGATCTTTTGTGATCGGCGACCGTATGACGGATGTTGAGCTGGCTAAGAATCTTGGATGCAAAGCTATTCTGCTCCAACCAGACAATGACGAAGTATCCATTACCCTGAGTTCGAAAAGCCTAAACGATGTTTGCGCACTCATTTCACCCAATTGGAACGATATATCGGCCTTTTTGTTTGCTGGTGAACGCCGTGCAGTAGTTGCTCGCAAAACCCACGAAACAGACATCTATGTGGAACTAAATCTGGATGGAAATGGTAAAACAAACATTTCTACAGGATTGGGTTTCTTCGATCACATGCTGGACCAGATTGGAAAACATGCGGGTATAGATTTGATTGTCAAAACAGTTGGCGATTTGCACGTAGATGAACACCATACGATTGAAGATACGGCCATAGCTTTAGGCGAGGCACTAATGAAAGCATTGGGAGACAAACGCGGGGTCGAACGTTATGGCTTCTGCCTGCCTATGGACGATTGCCTTTGTAGTGTGGCACTCGATTTCGGTGGCCGTCCCTGGATTGTATGGGATTGTCAGTTTCAAAGGGAAAGAGTAGGGGATGTTTCCACAGAACTCTTCTTTCATTTTTTCAAATCACTAAGTGATTCTGCTCGAATGAACTTGAATATCAAGGCTGAAGGTGAAAATGAGCACCACAAGATCGAAGGTATCTTTAAGGCGTTTGCCCGTTCCGTAAAAATGGCGATCAGGCGTGATATTTATAAATATGAGATTCCTACAACCAAGGGGTTGTTGTAGAGCGTTTAATACATTGCGATTGTATTGTAATTGGTTTTTATGTTCAATGAAATACTTTCAAAAGTAACTTCCAAGGTAGAATCTTGAGTTAGAAGCGGTAAAGTCAGTTTGTTATTTTCAAGTTGATTCGTTATGTTCATACCATTAAGCACAATGGATGATACTTTGATAACATCTTCTGGTTGGATGATACAGGTAATAGTACCATCAGCATTGCGTTTTTGTTTGATGCTGCCATTTTCTGCCTGAAGTGTCAGACAAACCGGCGCTTTTTTTCCAGCAATCTTGGTCTGTGTTTTTGCGTCAACAAATAAGCTGAAGACCAAGAGAAAAACCAATAATATTAATTGCCGTTTCATTGTCTGTGAGAATAAGTTGTAACCTGTAATGAGTTTCAAAAAGAATCTATCCTGAGAAATCTGTATCCTGTAAAGCTAAACGAGTATCGAAGTAAACTTCCTTGTAATTCCTGATACAAAAGAACATTGAAATGTCTATTTAATGTGTAAGGATTGGATTTAATACTTGTAGGGGAATCCGAAAATATGCTAAAGAAATAAGCCCCCATTGGGAGCAAAAAAAAATATCATCAGAAGCAAATGAACGCTTCTGATGATATTCTCGTTTTAATTGATGGGGAAAAGCTCCTTACAGAACCACCTTCATCGATTTTTGTCCAATGCGTATCAGATAAAAGCCTGGATTCAATTTTATGGAGATGGAATTCGTTTCTGCTTTTTGTGTCACAACTAAGCGACCATAAAGGTTGTATACACTCAATTGTTCTCCAGCATGAACACCCTGAATCTGCATGATGCCATCTTTTGCAACGACACTTGGTAAAGTTCCTTGAATCGGTTTCAGTGCAGATCCATCCATGTTTACTAAAAGCCATTCACAATAAGGTGCTGCTGTAGGTGCAGCTGTGAATACTTTATCATCAAATAGCCAGCTGTTCACCGTAATCGCGTCTGCACCAAGGACTTTTTTGGTCACATAATTCTCAATGGCAACGGTTCCGTTAGACATGGGGATGATTTTCCAGATAGCTTCATTGGAAGTTATTCCAAAAGTTGTAGACCAAGCATTTGCTTTGCTTTTTGCCAACATTCTGTAGTCACCATCTTGAATCAAATAATACAGACTGTCGTTTAGTGCAGCGTGAAGTGGCCGGATAATAAACTTCTGTGTGATTTCCATTTTGGTTTCTGTCAAAGCTGGTACTAGACCTGTTGAGTCATTTCCGATGACCAGGCCGACGCTGGATGTGTTCATGATGTAATAT
>Ga0209125_1001741_pt1 | contig 18955 bp, 12 predicted proteins | sample BarGraIncub1131A_FD_184503 | JGI IMG/M metagenome (GOLD analysis project Ga0209125, IMG submission 184503) | Arctic peat soil microbial communities from Barrow, Alaska - Barrow Graham LP Incubations 11-31A (SPAdes) (version 2) | ecosystem: Environmental > Terrestrial > Soil > Wetlands > Peat...
TTGGTGTTTTTAATTTTATTTATCGCGTTAATTTCCTACATAACTTATTTATATACGTTTAAAAGTGAAGCGGCTGTAGCTAGTACTTTTAATCAGAGACTTTGGGCTGAGCGAAATAAGGTATTAAGAGGAACAATTTATGATAGAAATATGGAAGCACTCACAAAAAGTTTGAGAATAAGCGAAACATCTCAAAAACAGAAATATTTACAAGGAGCAGTTTTTGCTCATGCTATAGGTTATATGGATCCTATATATGGACTTACTGGCCTTGAAAAAAAATATGATGCAGAACTTATGGGTGATGGTGATGCGTCGATTTCAAAGTTTGCTTTTTTTAGTAAAGACAATGAGCAGAAGGTTGGTAACGGGTTAAGGACTACACTTGACTCTAAACTTCAAAAAAAGGCTTATAACCTTTTAGGAAATCATCGTGGCTCCATAGTTGCTATGAATCCTAAGACCGGCGAAATTTTAGCTATGGTCTCAAAGCCTTCTTATGATCCAAATTATCTGAGTAGAGATTGGAAGAGTATAAATTCAAATAAAGATATGCCTCTTCTTAATAGAGCAGTATCTGGGCTTTATCCACCAGGATCCACCTTTAAAACTGTTACGGCAACAAGTGCTTTAGAAAACATTCCTAATGTTTACAATAGCAGCATAAATGATAATGGTAGTTTAGTTGTCAATGGAACAAGACTTTTAGGAGACTTTCAAGGGGAGTCTTTTGGAAATATAGATTTTAAATCTGCTTATATGCATTCTAGTAATGTGTTTTTTGGGTCAATAGGTCTTGATTTAGGAAACAAGGCACTAAAGAATACCGCAGAAGCGTTTTATTTCAATAAGGATACTCCAACAGTAGGTTTAACTATTGAAAACAGTGTATTTCCAAGCTATAAAAGCAATGAGAAAGGCAACATTGCTCAAAGTGCTATAGGTCAGGCTGGGGTTTTAGTTACTCCTATGGAAATGGTATTAGTTGCAAGTACAGTTGCTAATGATGGCATTATGATGCAGCCAATGCTTGTTAAAGAAATATTAAGTAGTAAGGGTAAATCTTTAGAAAAATTACAACCGAAGCAACTAGGGCAAGTGATGACAAAGGAAAATGCTACGACTATGAAGGGTTTAATGAGGGCGGTAGTGACTGGAGGTACAGGTACTAGTGCAGCACTTCCGGGCATAGAGGTCAGTGGTAAAACGGGTACTGCAGACCATGTTGAAGCTAGCAAACAAGAGGCACCGCATGCTTGGTTTACTGGATTTGCACCTTATGATGATCCTCAGATTGCCATAGCGGTAATTGTAGAGGAAGGTGGGCAAGGTGGTCAATTAGCTGCCACAATAACTAGGGAACTTGTTAGAACGTATTTGAAATAAAGTATTTCATTGTGAAGTGGTAGAAAACAAAATGGGAATAAAATAGTGGGGAAATATAAAGTCAAATATTGTAACAATATTTGACTTTATATTTTTATTGAAAAATTATTACTGCATATACATATGTAGTAAATTGTAATTAATTACCCAGGAAATATAACAATATTGGTACAATCTTGACAATATTTGTTGCTTATAAGTATTTTATTATAAATTAGGGGGTATCTATTGTGTTCGATTTTGAATATCAGATAAAGAATCTTCCAGATGCTCCAGGAGTATATCTTATGAAAAATAATCTTGGCGAAATAATATATGTGGGGAAGGCTAAAATATTAAAAAATAGAGTAAGACAGTATTTTAAAAGTTCAAAAAATCATTCTGTAAAAGTTAAAGCAATGGTGAAAAATATAACTGAGTTTGAGTATATAGTAACTGATTCAGAAATGGAGGCTTTAATACTTGAGTGTAATCTTATTAAAAGATATAGCCCAAGATACAATATTTTGCTTAAAGACGATAAACACTATCCCTTTATAAAGATAACTATAAATGAAGAATTTCCGAGAATTTTTGTAACTAGGAACATTGCAAATGATGGCGGAAAATATTTTGGACCATACACAGACTCGGCAGCGGTATATAGTACTATTGAACTTATAAAACAAATATTTCCGCTTAGGACGTGTAGGAGAAGTATTAAAGTGGGGTTACCGCCTACTAGGCCTTGTTTGAACTATCATATTGGGCTGTGCAAAGCCCCATGTGCAGGGCTTATTAGTAAAGATGAGTATGGAAAAATCATAAAAAACGCTGTGGAGTTACTTACAGGGAAAGATAAAAATATAAAAGATGATCTAAGGTCAAAAATGGAAATTGCATCGGAAGCCCTAGAATTTGAAAAAGCTGTAGTGTTTCGTGATAAAATCATGGCAATAGATAAAATAAACGAGAAGCAAAAGATTATAATAGGAAATTGCGAGAATGAAGACTTTATTAATTTATATGTTGACGAAAGGGATGTTTGCCTTCAGGTATTTTTCCTTCGGGATGGTAAAATAGTGGGACGTGAACATTTTATTTTAAATGATGAAGCGGACCAGGTAGCAAGCGAGCTCATAGAAGAATTTATAAAAAGATTTTATGGAGGTACTGCGTTTATTCCTAAAACAATTTATGTTCCTTTTATAAATGAGGGAGAGATTCTTGAGCAGTGGCTTAGTTCTAAAAAAGAATCAAAAGTCATGATTAAGATTCCTCAAAAGGGAGAAAAGAAAAAGACGTTGGAGATGGTAGAAAATAATGCTAAAATAACACTTGAAAACTTCAAATTAAAGGATATGCAGGATAAAGAAGTCCATAAAATCGCGCTGCAGGAGCTTGTAGAATTATTAGAGCTTGATGAGTTACCAGATCGAATTGAATCTTATGATATCTCAAATATAATGGGTGTGGATTCTGTTGGTAGTATGGTGGTTTTTGAAGATGGGAAACCTAAAAGCAGTGATTATAGAAGGTTTAAAATAAAATCTGTAATCGGAGCTAATGATTATGATAGTATGCGCGAAATTCTAGAGCGAAGATTTATTCGCGGCCTGGAAGAAGTAAAGCAAATAAAAGAGAGAAATTTGGAGCTAAGTAAAGGCAAGTTTTGCATATTTCCTGATTTAATCCTTATGGATGGTGGAAAAGGACAGGTTAATGTGGCTCTTGAGGTTTTACATAATCTTAATATAAATATACCTGTTTGTGGAATGGTTAAGGATGACAAGCACAAAACTAGAGGTTTGATATATAATAATATAGAGCTTAGTATGAAAAATAATTCTCAAAGCATGCACTTAATCACTAGAATACAGGATGAGGTGCATAGATTCGCAATTACTTATCATAGAACTTTGAGGGATAAAAGAACTTTATATTCTATATTGGATAATATACCTAATATAGGAGAAAAAAGAAGAAGAGAGTTACTAAAGAAATTTGGTAGCGTTGATAATATAAAAATTGCAAACGAAAAGGAACTAATGGAGACTCCTTCCATGGATAGTAAAGCAGCACAATGTGTTATAGATTATTTTAAAGGTAGTAAATAGTAACATATGTGTTACTATAAGCTGCGATAAATTTAAACGGTTGAATTATGTTAAGAAAAAGGTTAAACTAAAGGAACTATAACCTTTATAGCTAAAATCATGTTATTTATGATATAAAAGGATATAAATATATTAATATTTCAAGGAGTAGAATATTATGCAATATGAGGAACTAATTAAACAAATAAATAAAGTAACAATAGAATCAAACATAAAGATAGATGAACCTATGGAAAACTATACTTCTTTCAAAGTAGGGGGACCTGCAGATGTTTTAGTAACTCCTGAGAATGCAGAGGAAGTACAATCCATAATAAAAATTTGCAAGGAGAACAATGTAGATTATTATTTGGTAGGCAATGGTTCAAATTTACTTATACGTGACGGTGGAATCCGCGGGGTAGTTATAAAACTATCAAATCTTAATAAAATTGAGGTTAAAGGAAATAGGATAATTGCTCAAAGTGGGGTTAGTTTATATAACGTGACAATGGTTGCGTTAGATGAGGGGCTTAAGGGAATTGAGTTTGCTAGTGGAATTCCAGGTAGCATTGGTGGCGCAGCAGCTATGAATGCAGGAGCCTATGACGGCGAGATGTCAATGGTGCTTGAGAGTACATTAGTAATAGACAATAATGGAGAGTTATTAACTTTAACTAAAGACGAGATGGAGCTGACCTATAGAAGTAGTGCAGTTTTAATAAAGGGGTATACAGTTATAAGTGTTACGCTTAATTTGCAACCAGGAGACAAGGAAGCAATAAAAGCGAGAATGGATGTGCTTGCGCAGAGAAGAAGTGATAAACAACCTTTAGAATATCCATCAGCAGGTAGTACATTTAAAAGGCCGGAGGGTCACTATGCAAGTGTACTTATACAAGAGTGTGATTTAAAAGGTACAAGTGTTGGAGATGCTGAGGTATCTGTTAAACATTCTGGTTTTATTGTTAATAAAAAAAATGCTAGTGCAAAGGATATTTTGGATTTAATAAAGCTTGTACAACAAAAGGTTAAAGAAAAATTTAGCGTAGAGCTTGACACTGAAGTCAAGATTTGGGGAGAGGATAAATAATATTTTAAAATGCACAGTAAGTTAAGCTTCTGTGTGTTTTTTTTATCTATTTAGTTTTCTATAATCAAGCATAGATGTGTTATAATAAAAAGTGTAACTGTATTATTATAATGCAGTAAATGAACCTTTAAAGAGGGGTTTTAAAGGGTAAATAATTGGAATATTAATATATTTGTTATAATATGAATTATTAGTTTTTGTATAGGGGGGTATTAAATGAGATTTGTTATATTGACAGGGCTATCGGGTGCTGGGAAAACACAAACTGTACGAAATCTTGAGGATTTAGGATTTTTTTGTGTAGATAATTTACCACCTTCGTTAATTCCAAAGTTTGCGGAAGCATGTTATCAATCAAACGGAAATATTGATAGAATTGCTTTAGTTATAGATATTCGTGGTGGACAGTTTTTTGATGATTTATTTGAAAGCTTAACTTACCTAAAAGAAGAAGGCTATAAGTATGAAATTCTATTTTTAGAAGCTTCAGACAAAGTACTAGTTAAAAGATATAAAGAATCAAGACGAAAACATCCACTAGCACCAGAGGGAAGAGTCTTAAATGGTATTGCCACTGAGAGGCGGAAACTTAAGGATGTGCGTGAACGTGCTGACCATATAATTAATACATCGAAACTTTCTGCAAGAGAGCTTACAGAAGAAATAAACAACATTTATGGTGAGGAAGGTTCAATAGAGACTAAGCTTATTGTAACAGTTCTTTCCTTTGGATTTAAATATGGAATACCCGTGGACTCAGATTTAGTGTTTGATGTTAGATTTTTGCCAAATCCATATTATATTCCAGAGCTTAAGCAATATTCAGGTAATGATAAACCTGTTCGCGATTATGTATTGGAATATGAGGGGACTAAGGTATTTATCGAAAAACTTCAAGATATGTTGCAGTTTCTCATTCCAAATTACAAGGCCGAAGGTAAAAGACAACTTATAGTTTCTATAGGATGCACAGGGGGAAGACATAGATCTGTAGCCATAGCAAATAGGATTTATGAAATACTCGACCATAATGGATATAATGTTAATATAGATCACAGGGATATAGACGAAGATGTGAATAGAGGTGACATTAAACTATGATGCTTAGCACTTTGCTGAAGCCTGGAATTAATATAAAAAGGTGGATACTTCTAGGTATTGTAGGTAGTTTTATTTTAGCATATGGAATTGTTGAACTTATAAATAAAAAAAAATTCTCTCTTAGAAATACAGGCTTTACAATAATTATAATAGGTATAGGTGCTTTAATAATATATATAGCTATAATTCAAATTATTAAATTTTTTATTATACTAATAAATACAGGAAATCTAGATGTTGATATTAATTCAAAAAGGCTAGGAGACTTGATTTTTGAAAAAAGGGTACTTGTTAAAGGACCTAAAATTGTAGTAATCGGCGGTGGTACTGGTTTATCAACTATGCTCAGAGGATTAAAAAAATACACCAATAATATAACTGCAATAGTAACAGTTGCGGATGATGGTGGGGGCTCTGGGGTTTTAAGAGAGGATTTAGGTATTCTTCCACCAGGGGATATTAGAAATTGTATGTTAGCTCTAGCAGATACGGAACCACTAATGGAGGAATTATTGCAGTATAGATTTAAGGATGGAAGATTAAAGGACCAAAGTTTTGGTAATTTATTTTTAGCGGCTATGGATGGAATATCAAATAATTTTGAAGAAGCTGTGCAGAAGATGAGTTCGGTTCTCGCAGTAACAGGAAAGGTTATTCCAGTTACTTTAGATAATATGATTTTAAAGGCAAGGCTTAAAAATGGAGTAATAATTGATGGTGAATCCAATATTCCAAAAGGTGTTATTGAAAATGGTAGTGCTATAGATGAGGTTTTTATAGAGCCTAAAGATGCTAGAGCAATTAAGGAAGCATTAATTGCTATAAATGAAGCAGATGCAATAATACTTGGGCCAGGAAGCCTATATACTAGTATTATTCCAAATTTATTAGTAGGGGAAATAAGAAATTCATTAGATAAAACAAAAGCCATCAGAATCTATGTGTCAAATATTATGACTCAGCCAGGAGAAAGCGATAACTATAGTGTTAAAGATCATATACTTGCAATTAATAAACATGCTAAATGTAAGGTAGTAGATTACGTAGTAGTAAACACAGGGAAAATAAGTAGTGAACTTGAGCAAAAATACCTTGATGATAATTCTACTATGGTTAATATAAATGAAGAAGAAATTAAAAGGCAAGGCATAGGGGTAATTAAAAAAGATTTTGTTGAAATTGGAAAAGGTTATATAAGACATGATGCAGATAAGCTAGCGGCCATTTTAGTAGAAACAATTATGGAGAAAAAATTATTTAGAGATAAAAGGAAAATAGTAGAATATTTCTATTTATCACAAAAGCTTAAAGAAAATAAACAGTATAAGGAGTAGAATAATGTCATTTTCGTCTAAGGTTAAAAATGAAATTTGTAGATTTACAGACATGAGTAAGAAAGAGGCCATGGCTGAAATGGCGGCTATTATGAAGGTTAGTGGAACTATTGGACTTGGATCTAACAAACAAGTTAATTTTCAAATAACCACTGAAAATCCCGCAATAGCAAGACTTATCTTTAAATTGCTAAAGGAACACTTTGGTATACATGCAAGATTATTAGTTAAGAGGAGCAATTCTCTTAAGAAAAAAAACGTTTATGTGGTTATAATTACGGAAGAGATGGGTGTTAAAGATTTATTAAAACAAGTGGCGGTCCTCGAGGATGGGAACTTTTTTTCAATAGATTATACTATACCAAAAAGATTAATTGATGCTGAAGAATGCAAACGTAAATATATAAGAGGAGCTTTTTTAGGTGGTGGAAGTATTAGTAATCCTGAAAAAAACTACCATGTTGAGTTTGTTACACATGATAGTGATTATGCAGGGGAACTATGTGCACTTATTAACAGCTATGGACTACTCTCAAAAATAATACAAAGAAAAAGTAGTTTCGTAATTTATATTAAGGAGGGTGAGCAAATAGTTGACCTTCTCAATATAATTGGTGCTCATAACTCATTATTATTCCTAGAAAATGTACGGATAATGAAGGAAATGAGAAACAATGTAAATAGGCTTGTTAACTGTGAAACAGCAAACTTAAGTAAAACAGTAAACGCATCAGTAAGACAAGTAGAAAGTATTAAATTAATACAAGTGGAAATAGGTTTTAAGAGATTGCCTAAAAATTTAAGGGAGATTGCAGAGCTAAGACTCGAATACCCAGATGAATCGTTAAAGGAACTTGGTGCAATACTTGAGCCACCAGTGGGTAAATCTGGAGTTAATCATAGATTAAGAAGAATAGAAAAGATTGCCGAAGAATTAAGGAAAGAAGGAAGGTAAATATTTAATGTCGAAACATGAAGAGATAGTTAATCATATTCTTTCCCTTTCTATTGGAACTAAAATTTCAGTAAGAGGCATTAGTTCTGAACTTGGGATTAGCGACGGTACGTCCTATAGAGCTATAAAAGAAGCAGAGACCTTAGGCATTGTTAATACTATTCCTAGGGTTGGAACAATAAGAGTCGCAAAGGTATATAAAAAAAATATTGAAGCTCTTACCTATGCTGAAGTTATAAGAATTCTCGATGCCTCGATTTTGGGTGGAAAAGAAGGTATAAATAAAACTTTAAACAAATTTATTATAGGAGCAATGGCTGTCGAATCAATAAGCAAATATATAAGCCCAGGTTATTTACTTATTATTGGAAATAGGGAAGAAGCACAACAACTTGCCCTTGAAAATGATGCCGCAGTATTAATTACAGGTGGATTTGATTGCAGTGAAAAGGTAAAGGCTTTGGCAGATGAAAAAGGTATTCCTGTATTATCCTCGTCATATGATAGCTTTACAGTAGCAAGTATGATAAATAAAGCTATTTACGAGAGTATGGTTAAAAAGGAAATTATTTTAGTCGAAGATGTGATGGATGTTAATACTACGTGCCTTATGGGGACTGACACTGTTGCTACCTGGAGAAAACTAATGGCAGAAACTAATCATGAGAGATATCCCGTGCTAGATGAGAATTTGAAGGTTATTGGCATAGCTACATTAAGGGATTTACAAGGACATAATGACGAATCTGAGCTAATTAATAAAATTATGAATAAGAATCCTATTTGCGTAACACCTAAAACAACCGTAGCTTATGCTGCTCATATTATGGGATGGGATGGAATAAAGATTTGCCCCGTTATTGATAAGAAGAGGTTAGTAGGAGTTCTAACTATTGAACATGTTATAAAAGCAATGGAGTTTGCACTAAGGCAACCACAAGTTGCGGAAACTATAGAAGATCTTATATTAATGAATTTTAGCTGTATACATGAGGGGGAGGGTCTACACTTTAATGGACAAATAATTCCTCAAATGTTGGACTCAGTTGGAACAGCATCGTGGAGTTCACTCAATATGCTTTTATCAACTATGGGAATAATGGCGTTAAGACAAAATAGCAATATTAATATTTCGGTAGATAGTATTATGGCATATTTTATGAGACCTGTACAAATGGGTAGTGATATAGATATATTTGCAGTAATTGTGGATAAAGGGAGAAACTTTTCTAAGGTAGAAATAAGTATGTTTAATAAAAATAAGGAACCTGTGGCCAAGGCTATGATTTCTGCGAAGATATTTAGTAAATAATATAATAATATAATTTTAAAATGGAGGTTATTAATGTTTACACACATAGTATTTTTTAAGTTAAAGAATAAGGATGAGGCAACAACTGCTAAAAATATTTTACTTAGTATGGAGGGAAAAATACCACAACTTAAAGGGCTTGAAGTGGGAGTGGATGTTTTGCACACAGAGCGTTCTTATGATTTGGTACTTATTACTAAGTTTGATTCTTTAGAGGATATGGAAACATACGCAGTTAGTGAGTTTCATGTAAATTCAGTGATTAAATATATAAAGCCTATGATAGAATCTTCTAAAACTGTAGATTATGAGATTTAGGTGGTGTATTAATTTATGATTCACTGTGGACTAATTACACGGTTCGAGGGGAAGTGAAAAAATGACTAAAGAACTAGAGATAAAAAAGAGTAAAGACCTAGGAAGTTTTGTGCATCTTCATGTGCATACAGAGTATAGTCTACTGGATGGTTCAGGAAAGATTAAAGAGCTCATTGCTAAAACTAAAGAGCTTGGCATGAAGAGTATTGCAATAACTGACCATGGAGTAATGTATGGATGCGTGGAGTTTTATAAAAAGGCAAAAGAACAGGGGATTAAACCTATTATTGGTTGTGAAATATATGTAGCAGCTAAATCTATGGATATAAAACAAACTGATAGAGAGAATGAGACTCATCATTTAGTACTTTTAGTTAAGAATGCTAAAGGTTATGAAAATCTGATGCAAATAGTGTCGGCGGCTTCCATTAAGGGTTTTTATTATAAACCAAGGGTTGATTATGAATTTTTGTCAAAGTATAGTGAAGGAATAATTGCAAGTAGTGCTTGCCTTGGTGGTGAAATTCAAAGCCTTCTTTTAAGGAATAATTATGAGAAAGCAAAGGTTATAGCATTAAAATATAGGGATATATTCAAAGATGGTTTTTATTTAGAATTACAATATCATGGCATGCAAGATCAATTTAAGGTTAATGAACTTTTGGTTGAACTTTCAAAGGATACTGGAATTCCACTAATTTGTACAAATGATACTCATTATATAGTGCAAGAGGATTCTAAGGCTCATGATGTGCTCCTATGCATTCAAACAGCAAAAAATGTTGATGATGAGAACAGAATGAGATACCCCTCAGATCAATTTTACTTAAAATCTCCGGAAGAAATGGAAAAAACTTTTGCCTATGTTCCAGAGGCACTGAGTAATACAGTTAAAATTGCAGAGATGTGCAATTTTGATTATGAGTTTCATGTATCAAAACTTCCGAAGTTCCCACTACCGGATGGCGTAGATCCATATGAATTTCTAAGAGAATATTGTTACAAGGGGTTAGCACCTCGGTATGAGGTATTTAGTGAGATATTAACTAAGGGTTTTTCTATGGAAAATATAAATGAAATAGCAAAAGTGAGTACAGACGCTAAGATGTATGTAGATAGACTTGAATATGAACTTAACATAATAAAACAAATGGGGTACGTAGATTATTTTCTTATAGTATGGGACTTTATAAAGTATGCGGTAGAGCATGATATTCCCACAGGTCCAGGTCGTGGTTCGGCTGCAGGCTCAATAGTTGCGTTTGCCTTAGATATAACTAAAATAGACCCTATTAAATATAATCTTATATTTGAACGTTTCCTTAATCCAGAAAGAGTTTCAATGCCAGATATAGATTCAGATTTCTGTTATGAGGGACGACAAGCAGTAATTGACTATGTAGTGCAGAAATATGGATCCACTAATGTATCGCAAATTATAACCTTTGGAACTATGGCTCCTAGAGCTTGTATACGAGATGTAGGAAGGGCTATGAATTATTCATATGCAGAGGTAGATAGAATTGCTAAGATGATACCTACAGTGATTGGCATTACTATAAATAAAGCTCTTGAGATGAATGCAGAGTTAAACTCATTGTATGAGGATGATACTCGCGTAGAAACACTTATAGATATTGCAAAAGCACTTGAGGGACTTCCAAGGCACAGTTCTACTCATGCAGCCGGAGTAGTTATCGCGTCAAAACCTCTAGTAAGTTATGTTCCTCTTCAGAAAAATGATGAAATGATAGTAACACAATTTCCTATGGGAACCCTGGAGGAACTTGGTCTTTTAAAAATGGATTTTTTAGGACTTCGGACGCTTACGGTTATGAGAGATTGTGTTGATTTCATAAAGCAAAATAGGAGTGTATCTATAGATATAGATGATTTAGACATTGAAGATCACAAGGTATATAAAATGATTGGGGAAGGAAAGACTGTAGGTATATTCCAACTTGAATCTGCAGGAATGACTAGCTTTATGAAGGAATTAAAACCTGACAATTTAGAAGATATTATTGCGGGTATAAGTTTATATAGGCCGGGCCCTATGGCTGAAATACCACGTTATATAAGAAATAAAAACAGTACAGATAAGGTGGAATATGAAACTCCAGAGCTTGAGGAAATACTTGGAGTTACTTACGGTGTAATGGTATATCAAGAGCAAGTTATGGAAATAGTTAGGAAACTTGCTGGGTATTCCATGGGAAGATCCGATCTTGTACGTCGTGCTATGTCTAAAAAGAAGCACAAGGTTATGGAAGAGGAGCGTTATAACTTTATCCATGGAATAGTTGACCCGGATGGAAACATAGAAGTTGAGGGATGCCTTAGAAATGGGATAACTGAAAAGGCAGCAAACCGCATATTTGATCAAATGATGGATTTTGCGTCTTATGCATTTAATAAATCCCATGCAGCAGCATATGCTGTTGTAGGTTATGAGACAGCATATCTAATGTGTTATTATCCAACAGAATTTATAGCAGCGATGCTAAACAGTGTAAAGGGTAGTAGTGAGAAAATAGCCTTTTATACTAGATATGCAGTGCAAATAAATATTGGAGTACTGCCTCCTAGTATAAATGAGAGCTATGCGGAGTTCACTGTAAAAGGTGATACTATAAGATTTGGTCTTTCAGCTTTAAAAAATGTAGGGGTAAATGTAATAGAAAGCATTGTACGTAATCGCCAGGAAAAAGGTAGTTTCACAGGGTTTATGGATTTTTGCAACAAAATAGATACAACCTGCGTAAGCAAAAGAGCGGTAGAAAGTCTTATTAAGGCAGGGGCTTTTGATGATTTTAAAATTCATAGGTCACAACTTTTAGCAATTTATGAAAAAGTATTAGATGGAGTAAATAATGATAGAAAGAGAAATATTTCAGGACAAATAAATTTGTTTTTAGATTTTGATAATGAGTATAATAATTTTGAAATAGAGTATCCGAATATTAAAGAATTTAAAAAGAAACACCTTTTAGCTATGGAAAAAGAAATGACAGGAATATATTTATCGGGTCACCCATTAGATGAATATGAAGAGACTCTTAAAATACAAACCAATACAAGAATATCTGATATTGTGGTTGATGAAAGTCTTGAAGATGGTAATGAACTTTTAAGTGAAAGTTTCAAACTTCAAGATGGTGATAAAGTTATTATCGGAGGAATAATATCATCCGTTAGTAAGAAAGTTACTAAAAATAATGATATGATGGCTTTTATAAATCTTGAGGATTTATATGCTAGTGTAGAAGTTATAGTTTTTCCGAGGACTTTTGAAAAATATAAATCATTAATGGAAGAGGATGAAATAGTACTAATAAAAGGTAGAGTTAGTATACGCGAAGAAGAACAGCCAAAGATTCTGTGTGAAGATATTAAACCATTATTAAAAATTAATAGTGAAAAAATCTATATCTTAGTTGAAAATGAAGTTATGATGAAGGATGCATTAAAGAAATTAAAACAGAATTTATCCATTTATAGAGGGAATACTCCTGTTTATCTTTGTACAAAAGAGCCAAGAAAAATGTATGCTGTTGATAAAGGATTATTTTTAAGTGAAGAAATAGATACTATGGAAGTACTAAGAAAAATATTTGGAGATAAAAATATAAAAATACAATAATGTTTTTGGGTTATAATAGTAAGAGAAGTTATTGTTAGTTGATTAAGTTACTAATAGTAATAGCAGTTATCAAAGAAAATGTAGGTTGTAATAATGGGAGAAATATATTTTCTCCCGTATTTATTCATTGTAAGGTTTACAATGCCTTAATAGTAGACTTATTATAAAAAGAAATTAATTTTTCATATAAAATGTTGAATTTTACAAGAATTTTGTATAAAATTAGACTAAAGAGTATTATTAATTAGTAGGAGTGTTTTTTTATTAAACATGAATATATTATAACTATGGTGGGACATAGGTTGTCCCGGTGGTGCGGGAATGATAAAACGATTAATAATTGTTTTATCATTCAGAGAGATACAAAGGGGAAGCAACCAATAATTGTTATCTCCAAAGGGAATTATAAGGAGGAATGTTTATGAAGACAATTGCGGTATTAACAAGTGGTGGAGATGCACCAGGAATGAATGCAGCCATTAGGGCAGTAGTTAGAATGGCTATATATAAAGGCATAAGAGTTATGGGTGTGCAAAGAGGTTATCATGGACTAATAAACGGTGAAATCCTTGATATGGATAGACACTCTGTTTCAGATATAATTCATAGAGGTGGGACTATTCTTAGAACTGCTAGGTGTGAGGAATTTAAAACAGAAGCTGGAAGAAAAAAGGCAGTTAATGTATTAAGAGTATTCGGCGTTGATGGATTGGTTGTAATTGGAGGAGATGGTTCTTTCGCAGGAGCACAGCTTTTATCAGAAATGGGCATAGCAACGGTTGGTATACCTGGAACTATTGATAATGATCTTCCATACACTGAATATACATTAGGCTTTGATACAGCGCTTAATACAGTACTAGACGCTATTAATAAAATAAGAGATACATCAAGTTCTCATGAGCGAATTAGTGTTGTTGAAGTAATGGGTAGAAATTGTGGGGATATAGCCTTATACTCTGGTATTGGTGGAGGGGCTGAAAGTGTAATTATTCCTGAAATAGGGTATGAAATAGATGCTTTGTGTAAAACTATATTTGAGGGAAAACTCAGAGGCAAAATGCATAACCTAATAATCCTTGCTGAAGGCGTAGGCGGAGCAACTGAGCTTGCAAAGCAAATTGAAGATATAACAGGAATTGAATCAAGAGCTACAGTACTTGGACATATTCAAAGAGGCGGAAGCCCAAGTTCTTTTGATAGAATACTTGCATCTAAAATGGGAGTAGCAGCTGTAGAAGTTCTTATAGCAGGTAGATCAGGAAGAGTTATAGGTATGGTGGATGGCAAGATCATTGATGAAGACATTAACGAAGCACTAGCAATACCAAGAAAATTCAATGATAAACTATATGATATATCTAAAATTCTTTCTTACTAAATTATCACTTTAGGTACGTTAGACACCTACTAAGATGTTAAAATGAAAGATTATAATAATAAATCTAATACAAAATAATTTACAATAAGAGGAGTCGTTTATGAAAAAAACTAAAATTATCTGTACAGTGGGACCAGCTAGTGATAATAGCGAAACCATAAAAAGCTTAATAAATGCGGGAATGGATGCTTCAAGACATAATTTTTCCCATGGCGATCACGCAGAACATAAGATAAGAATGGATTTAGTAAAAGAACTTAGAGAAGAACTTAATAAACATATTGCTATAATACTTGATACTAAAGGACCAGAAATAAGAACAGGAAATTTTGCAACTGGTAAAGTTGAATTAAAAGAAGGTGCAAAATTTACTGTTGTTTGTGGTGAAGAAGTTATTGGAGATGAGACTATTTGCTCAGTAACTTATGAAAAATTATATGAAGATGTTAAAGCAGATGATATTATACTAATAGATGATGGTTTAGTGGGACTTAAAGTAGTAGAAGTAGTAGGTAAAAAAGTACATTGCGTCGTTGCAAATAGTGGTATGATAGGCAATCATAAAGGAGTTAATGTACCTGGTGTTTCGATAAATCTTCCTGCACTTACGCAGAGAGATATTGAGGATTTAAAATTTGGAGCGGAGCAAGGCGTTGATTTTATTGCAGCGTCTTTTATAAGAAAAGCATCAGATGTACTTCATATAAGACGTGTTCTTAATGAAAATGGTGGAGAAAAAATACAAATAATTTCAAAGATTGAAAATAGAGAAGGCGTTAACAATATCGATGATATTATTAAGTTCTCTGATTGTATTATGGTTGCAAGAGGTGATTTAGGAGTTGAAATCCCTACTGAAGAAGTTCCTATAGTGCAGAAAATGATTATTCAAAAATGTAATGCTGCTGGAAAGGCAGTTATAACAGCTACTCAAATGCTTGACTCTATGATGAGAAACCCAAGACCAACTAGAGCAGAGTCATCAGATGTTGCAAATGCGATTTTTGATGGTACAGATGCTATAATGCTCAGTGGTGAAACTGCTAATGGTAAATACCCTATAGAGGCAGTAACTATAATGGCAAAAATCGCACAAACTGCTGAAAATGCTATTAATTATGAAGAAAAATTAAGGAAAAAGAGAAAATATCATATAGCTAATGTACCAAATGCAATTAGTTTAGCTACTTGTAGTACAGCAATGGAACTGAATGCTTCGGCTATTATTACTGCGACTCAAAGTGGTAATACAGCAAGGAAGGTTTCAGCTTATAGATCAAAATGTCCTGTTATTGCGGTTACTCCTTATAAAGTGGTAGCTAGAAGTTTAGCATTAAACTGGGGCGTAATCTCAATTTGTGCAGAGAAGGTAGAATCAACTGATGAACTTATAGATAAATCTGTAAATATTGCACTAGAATCAGGCTATGTAGAAAAGGGAGATTTAGTAGTTATTGCTGCTGGAATCCCAGCTAATTTTGTAGGTAGTACAAATATGATGAAAGTTCATATTGTTGGTGATATATTACTTCAGGGTAAGGGAAATATAACTGCATCAGTTTGTGGAACGGCTTGTTATGTGAATAGTGCAAAAGAGGCTAGTGACACTATGCGTGATGGAGATATTCTAGTAGTTAAAACATTGGATAAAGAATATATTGATTTGTTAGATAGAGTTTCCGGAATTATTGTAGAAGAAGATGCAAAAAGCTCAAATATTGTTATTGAAGGTACAGAAAAAGCAGTTCCAATAATATACAATGCAATAGGAGCAGTAGAAATTATTAAAACTGGTTCATTCATAACAATGGATGCAGCTAGAGGTACTGTGTACAGCGGTCGTGCTAACATAAAGTACTAAAATATTAAAAGGGATTGTCAGGGTTATACTGGCAATCTTGTTTTGAAAATAATTATAAATATTAAATGAATTTATGTATAATTTAAATAATTGTGGTTAAAATTAAAAATAACATGGTAACTGATTTCTTTTAAAGCATCTATATGGTGCTTTTTTTTTATCTGTAGTATAATAAAAGGATAAGCTAGGAATTATAATAAAAAGTCATAAAACAAAACTAAAGGTTAATAAAATATAATTAAAAATAAATAGTGGAGGGATAGACATGAGAGGGACTCTAAGTTGTACTGCTACGAATTGTGTTAATAACTTATCAGGAATATGCTCAGCTAGTACTATCGATATTATGGGGTCAAATGCTCATAGCAGCGAAGAGACACAATGTGAAACCTTTGCTGAAAAAGGATTAAAGAATTCATTGAATAATGTATTTAATATGAATGTTATTGGTGAATTTAAACAAGTATTTAATCATGATACTATAGAGATGAGTCCAAAAATTATATGTGAAGTTATAAATTGTATGCATAATTCAGAAGATAGATGCGAGGCACGTAATATTATGGTTAATGGTAGGGGTGCTTTAAGTAGTGCAAAAACAGAGTGTGAGACATTTAAAGAACAATAAAATCTGAAAATTACTAAATATGTATTTTTATAAAATTATGCTAAAAGGCATCTTTAAAGAGATAACTAGTCAGTATACTAGCATTTATGACTTGTTCTTTTTTTAGATGCCTTTAGTTTGAGAAGATGTTTATAGCTTGAGAGGAGAAAAAATGAAAAGTAAAAGATCAATTAATAATTATGTTATTCCTGTTGAAAAAAATGAGGATTATATAATTGATATAGATAATATGGGATACGAGGGCGAAGGGGTAGGTAAGATTGATGGCTTTACCGTTTTTGTAGCCGGTGCAATTGTAGGAGAAAAGGTGAAAATAAAAATTGTTAAGGTTTCTAAAAACTTTGCTTTCGGTAAATTATTAGAGATAATTGAGAAATCCAAAGGTAGAATAGAACCAGTCTGCATTATATATAAAAACTGTGGAGGCTGCAACTTGCAACACATAGATTATAACTCACAATTAGATTTTAAAACTAATAGAGTAGTGCAAGTTATAAATAGAATAGGAAAATTAGAAGAAGTAATTGTGCACAAAGCACTAGGAATGGAATCTCCATATAATTATAGAAATAAGGTTCAATTACCTGCCAGCAATATCAATGGAGTTGTAAAAATTGGTTTTTATGCAGTAAGAAGTCATGACATAATAAATATGGAAAATTGCCATATACAAGACGCAGTTGCAGATATTGTTGTAAAACTTACAAGGCAGTGGATAAAAGAATTTAATATAGAATGTTATAATGAAGAAAATCACCAAGGTATCCTTCGTCATATTATGATTAGAAAAGGTATTAAAACAGGAGAGGTAATGGTGGTACTAATTATAAAAGGTAAAGACATTCCTCATAAAGAAGAATTTATAGAAATAATGAGGAAAAAAATTAAAGGTCTTGTAAGTATAATACAAAATACGAATAATGAAAAAACAAATGTGATATTAGGCTCAGCCTGTAAAACCCTATGGGGAAAAGATACCATAAATGATTATATTTCAGAATTTAAATTTGAAGTCTCTCCACTATCATTTTTTCAAGTTAATTCAATCCAAACAGAAGTATTGTACAATAAAGCACTAGAGTATGCTAATTTAAGTGGTGGAGAAGTGGTACTAGATGCTTATTGTGGTACAGGCACTATATCATTATTCCTATCTAAAAAGGCTAAAAAAGTGTACGGAGTAGAGATAGTACCAGAAGCTATTGAAAATGCTAAAAAGAACGCAAAAGAAAATAATGTGAATAATACAGAATTTATAGTAGGAGAAGCGGAAAAGGTTATACCAAAACTCATTAGTCAGGGTGTACGTGCTGACGTAGTTGTAGTTGATCCCCCAAGAAAAGGTTGTGATAAAACTCTTCTAGAGGCTATTTGTCACATGGGTCCTAAAACCATAGTTTATGTTTCTTGTGATCCAGGTACTTTGGCTCGTGACTTAGGAATTTTAGATGAGCTTGGATATAAAACTTTAGAGATTCAGCCAGTAGATATGTTTCCACAGACGGCGCATATTGAGTGCGTTACGAGGATAGAGAAGAAATAGGATGGTAGCAAAGGGTTAGAGGATTTTAAGTGAAAATTGAAGTGTGTTTTATGTTCCCTCAGACGAGAGTTTGGGGGAATTTTTGTTTAGGGGGGGATACCCACTAACAGGAATGTTTTATTGCAGTAAATGTGTGGCTACATTTTTAATTTTCTCTTCTGATTCTTTCTTTTTTTTCTTTCTCAATCCACTCATAAATATACCTCACTGTTGTCATATTATGAATGCATTCAATTAAAGGGAGTATATTTTCATCCGTTTATTCCTTAATGTAGGTATTTTGTGCGATATTTCACTAGCTCCGCTTTAAGAAAATGTATATGCT
>Ga0209125_1001743_pt1 | contig 18944 bp, 21 predicted proteins | sample BarGraIncub1131A_FD_184503 | JGI IMG/M metagenome (GOLD analysis project Ga0209125, IMG submission 184503) | Arctic peat soil microbial communities from Barrow, Alaska - Barrow Graham LP Incubations 11-31A (SPAdes) (version 2) | ecosystem: Environmental > Terrestrial > Soil > Wetlands > Peat...
GCAAATTAGACGGGTTTTGGATCATGTCTGGCATGTCCGGCGAAAGTTTGAGGGTCTCAGCCTCGCAAACTACTGGGTTGGTCACTTTACGCAGCAAGCGACGTAGGGCGTTTTTGCGATACCATCATTATTAGCTTTTATATATTCACACAGGTCCCGATACTTTTTTCTACTCCTTATCTGGTATTCCAAGCTTGACTCAAAAATACCGCGCAATAACATTGAGGCGGCTATAGGCATATTAGTTACGTCAACTTTAGTGATCTCATTCGTGAGAGCAATACACCGCTCATCGCCAATGGAACAAACAAGATTCTCGAAAAAGACAGAGGCCTTTGCAGCCTTTGGCCGGCTTCGTCCTGCTGTCCCTGTAGATAAACGCTCAGATTGTTGCGCCGACTGAGGAGTAGACGTATTGGAAGCAGATTTTGGGTATAAAGGTCGCGACTCGTTACCACCAGCAACCGGCTCAAATACCGCGAAGACTTCATCGGGAGTTGACCTAGTATTTGCGGAAGGTTTAGGCTTTGGAGAGCCAGGTATTGGGATAAGGAAACTTCGAGCTATGTGACGCATATACTGATTAAATAAAGAGACATCCAAAGTAGTAACTACATGGTCATTCTCATCAAAACTTAAACCAAGTCTCTCTTTCACTCCGGTAAGGGTGAAAAAACGAGTATAAGGGTTTGTCTTTAGTGTTTGGTCAGTAAGTATATCAAGTTCCGAATCTGACCATCCTCCAATGTCAATAACATACCTAAATAATCTATATTCTCTTATTGCTTTGCGGATATTGGCTTTAGATGCTCCTAACTTTTCGGCTATTTGTTCTAAATCATATCCAGCATCAAGCAATCTTGAGGCCCTTCGCATTTTAGCACTTGTGTTCCATTTAATAATTCCTACTTCGGTATGTCTTTTGGTTATAACTGATTCTGAATCTTCCCTAGCTGGGGCAATATCGACTTTTATTTTTTTTAACGCCTCTTTTACCAATGGTGGTGCTGATTTGATGCTGCGCTTGTATTTGACTGGTATCAATTTGGGGTTTAAGAGGAGTTGGCATGCAGTTACGCGGCGGTTTCCTTCAAGGACTATATATTGGTTTTTTTGTTTATAAACAATAATCCTTTCACCGGGCATCAGCCCCCCAAACTCAACAATGCTGTTTGCTAACTGAATGATCTTGTCGTGCAGAATCAGCCTTTCTATAATGTGAGCCTGCGAGGCATCGTGAGGGACCTCTATTCTGGGATTTTCAATATCAAGCTTTATGTTAAGGCGGCTTAATAGCCCTTCCTTCCATGCTGTTGGTGACATAAAGCCCTCCGCTCATTAATGGCATATTCTGAGTCGGCGAAGGTTCTACAGCATCTCTTAATAATTATCAAGTTAAAGGAGCACGAAAGAACATGCAGGGACGTTGGTAAGTTGTGTAAGTTGTTACCTGACCTTCCGCTCTTTCTTCGCCTCTTCTAATCGCAAGCAACACCGCCACATGGGGGCGCGACCGACGTACCCCTTCGGGTCGTACAAGAATCGACCACCAAGCCATTGAGATCATTGAAACTACAGGCCGGAGAGTAAGGTACGCACGGCTGAATAACAAAGTATATTTTAATCAGTGAGGAATAAGAACACAGGAGGGGATTGAGTTTGTCACAATCGGGCAGGAGGCGGGATTACTCCCGGCGTCTGGGAGAAGGCAGACTGTTCCGTTCCGGGGGCCGGGCTAGACTTCCGGATATTCTCCTAATCATCTTTCGCGCAAATGCCCCAAAGTCTAACCTGCCGCAGCCCTTCCTCCGGGGTTGAGGCTCATCCCTTCGGGGTTGAGGCTCATCCCTTCGGGGTTGAGGCTCATCCCTTCGAGGTTGAGGCTCATCCCTTCGAGGTTGAGGCTCATCCCTCCGGGGTTGAGGCTCATCCCTTCGGGGTTGAGGCTCATCCCTTCGGGGTTGAGGCTCATCCCTTCGAGGTTGAGGCTCATCCCCTCGAGGTTGAGGCTCATCCCCTCGAGGTTGAGGCTCATCCCTTCGAGGTTGAGGCTCATCCCTTCGAGGTTGAGGCTCATCCCTTCGAGGTTGAGGCTCATCCCTTCGAGGATGAAGCTCATCCCTTCGAGGTTGAGGCTCATCCCTTCGAGGTTGAGGCTCATCCCTTCGAGGTTGAGGCTCATCCCTTCGAGGTTGAGGCTCATCCCTTCGAGGTTGAGGCTCATCCCCTCGAGGTTGAGGCTCATCCCTTCGATGATGAAGCTCAAGCGAAAATGGACAGCTATCAACCAAAGACGTTTCTATCATTCAGCGGGGTTACCTTGGAAGTTCGGAAGACTTAAGTTGAGCAGGGAGTCGGGAAAGCGGAAACAGACCGCTGCTTGGGCAGGGGAAAGAAATAGAGGGTACCATTGAAGGTACCCTCAGGACTGAACTGTAACGCCAACCGGCGGACCCGCCGGTTCAGGTGATCGTCGTGCTGGCAACCCCGGACCAGGGCCCGGGGCCGTCCTGACCCTGGTGCCTCATCCGGAAGAAGGTAAGCCCCGCTGCGATACTCTCCATTACCATATTCTGGGAATCGGGAAAGATCGCCTTGTGGAACCAGTCATTCTCGACCGCCGGGTCTTTCTGGTTGATCTGGACCTCATGGACCAACGCGCCCCGTAATGTGCTGGCCGTGGCAAGCGCCCTGCCTCGTTCGCCGGCGTTAGCGACATTGAAATCCGGAGGAGCCGCCAGCGGCGACCTCACCCTGCTGGCGCTTCTCCGTTCCTGGGTAACGATGAACCCCGTGGTCAAAAGAGCATCGGGATTCTGTATGAACGCAGCCTCCAAAACCGATGCCATCTGATCCAGGAGCATCACAATCTCCTGACTGAGCTTTTCGCGCTCCCGAATCACCGAGCGGCCGCCATCGAGGGACAGATGGTAGGTCGTCTCCAGGCTGTCCACCTTCTCGGAATACTGCTGCCGGAGCGGAGCGATTGAATCAGGTAGGTTCGGGGTGTCGGCCAGGCCATGCTGCACTTTCATGCAAAAGGCCAGGAATTTGGCGGGCGAACTCGTCTGTCGAAAATCACGTTTTATCCTCCGTTGCATCGGCACCTCCTTCACTTCCGTAGTGTTGCGGTTGGATGAGTTGACATACTCGGCCGCCAGCCGGCCGCCAGCCAACATTAGCTAACGCACACCATGCTACCGAGTATCGGCGGCATGTCAAGAGGACGGGCGAAGGGGCATGAGGTCGGAACCGGGTGACCATTTCAGCTCTTCCCTGCTTGACACGTGCAATAATATCTTTAGAATTCCCTCACCGTTTTTAGCCGTAGCGCTCACTAAGGGGGGGAAGGTGATAAGTTGGCAACTTCATATCGAGTCGGTAGAGGCGTTACTACAGGCTTCACGCCTTCCATCCTCACTGGAAATCATTGCCCTGATAAAAAAAGTGAATCCCACCACGCTTTTGCTTTCCGAGCCGGACAGGGAGCGCGGCTATGAGGCCAAGTCACAGCTTCAGAATCTACTCCTGGAAAACTACGGCGAAACCTTCCATTTGACACCCCACCCTTTGGCTGAAAACATCGTCCTGATCAAGCACACCGCTTTGCCATCCATTGACGCCTGCCACGCGGAACTTGCCTCCCTGTCGGTAAAGGCGCTCGACACAGTTGGGATGCCTCCCCTCAAGCCTGAGGGAAAAAAGAGCAGGGTCAAAGTAAACGACTGGTTTGAAGCGGCGCACTGCTTCTCACCCAAGCAGGCATTGGAAAAAGCACGGCAACTGCTGGAAGAATATGAGTACTCCGAGGCGGAAGAAGTGCTGGCCGGTGTCCGGATAACGACCGTTGCCGAACTGGCCACCCTTGAGAAAGCGGCACGCATCCTGGTGCTGGAAATGGGGGCTTACCAGCGGGCCATCGACACCCTTCTGGCCCAGGCGAAGCAGTTCATCAGGGTGAAAACCATCCGCGAACTGCTCGCCTTGGCGTACTACCACAATGGCAGGCTGCCGGAAGCAAGGGCTATCTTCGATGCGCTTCACCCGGCTGAGCTTGGCAAGGACGCCCTCTATGCCTGGGTCGACATCTGCTTCCAGGACGGCAACCTCCAGCTCGCGTATAACCTGTCGGACCTCGCTGAAGGGAAGGAAGGCTTCGTGACCACCTCCGCCGGCCTGAGAAAGGATATCGAGGCCGGCATGCTGGCGCAAGCCGAGCCCTGGCTGCAAAAGGCCGAGGCATTCCTGCTTCGCGGCGACTTGCCCCAAGCAGAAAAGCTGGTGCAGGAAGCCCTCGGCCTCTGCCCCAGCTCCCCCAGGGCCTGCCGGATCATCGGACAAATCGAGTCCATCAAAGCGGAGTCCGAAATAGAGAGGTTGTGGGAGCAATTCGGGCAAATCGAACCGGGCCCGGCCCGGCTCGATTTGCTGACCAGGCTTTCGGAGCGCGACAAGGGGAACAGCGGGAAGATAAAGGATCTCATCTGGGAGGAGAAAACCAATCAGAAAAAACGGATGATCGACGAGCGCCTGAGCACTCTCAAGATGCTCGCGGAACAAGAGAAGTGGCCTGAATGCTTTGGCATCCTGCTATGGCTGTCCCGCCATTGGGACGATGCCGAGCAATGCCGACTCGCGTTCCGGATCTCCCCATATTTCACCGTGCTGTACCAAAACAGGATGCTGGCAAGACTTTCCGATGAAGCGGCGCAAGAGCTATGGCTCTCCTTTGTGAAGGTCAAGTCCTTGCTGTTCTCGGGCAAAACCGAAGGCTGCTGGGAACTCATGCAAGGCATGAGGCGGTATTTCCACTGCTACCCGTTGTTCAGGGAAGATTATGGACGATTGTTGCGGATCGAGCGGGATAAAGCCAGAAGCGAGATCCAAGAGCTGCTGGGAGAACTGGACAAAACGGAATGCTCCTTGTCGCAGGCCAAGAGGATGGTCGCGCGCCTGCGTGCACCGCTAAGCATAGTGCCGGAGCATGAGGCCAAGCATTGCCGGGAGGCAATCGACCGCCTGCTGGATCGGCTGAAGCCCGCACAGGCAGAGGTGTCAATCGAGGATTATCGAGAGGCATTGCAGGTCGGCAATGCAGCCAAAGCGGCGGTCCTCCGGGACAGCCTACCGGATAAGGACGAAGTTTGGCGGATCGATGTGGAAACCGCCGCCATGTTCGCGGTGTCCGCTGAAGCAATTACGGTCAGCGTGGCGCCTGATCTGACGGTAGATCTTGCGACGGAATCGACCTCGCTTACCCGGATGTGCTCATCGGATCGTCACAGGATGTTCAGGGAAGATGATGAGACCATCATCATCGTCAACCTGTGGCGCATGACCGCGATCAGGTTCACGTCCCCCAACTTCAAGGACCTGGAGGTGATGGATTTTTTGCCGGCCGATGATGTTTTCCTTTTCAGGGACACCACGGAATGGAGCACTGTGTGGCGAGCCGAACTCTCCGAGTCGAGAAATCGGTTCACCGCCGTTTTTGAACTCGCCTACCATTTCACCTTTGAACCCGGCGCATCCATTGAAACGGTATTTATGTGCAGCGGCAGGGACAACGTTTATTACGCCTGCATCCGGGAAACTGGCAAGTCCCGTATCGTCAAGCAATGCCTCGACGTCATCAGCAGCACAGTCAGGAGCCACGAGATAAAGGATACACTCACCTGCATATTCAGACTATCCTACCAGCCCGACAGCTTCGTGATCGGCACCCAAAGCGGCACCACCATTCTTGACAACAACCTTTCCTTGAGTGAAGGGTGCAGTCCGGTTGGCCGCAGCCTGGAGCCGCAATACCTGGGGGTCGCTACCGGCAGACGCGAGATCTACGCAGTCGCGGACGGATTCGTCAACGTCCTGAATAGCAAACTCAGAGCTGTCTGGCAGTATAAGAAGGCTCTTGGCGCCAACCATTTCAATTTTCAAAGCGTGCGTGGAATCTGCCCTGTCACCGCGACGGTTTTGATAAACCTCGCCGTAAACAATGGATTCTTCTATAACCTCGAAACCGACAAGTTCAGCCAGAAGTTTTCCCTGAGTCAGCTCATCTGGACACAAATTCCCAGTGCTTGGTATTATTTTAACTATGACCAAGCACGTTCGGCATTCACCATCAAGGAAATCACCTACGAGGTGACTGACCTTCTTGAGTGGCAGACCTTATGTTTGCCGGAACAAGATGACGAGACCAACCTTGCAAGCATATGTCAATTTCCACCAGCATTCACCCACCCGGTTTTCACCACCATTCACCCAGGCACGGCGCTCTGAATTGGTACGTCAACCTATCATAGCGTGCTTCTGATTGTCCCCTTCTTTTTGCGGTAACTTTCCCCCTCGATTATCATCTGATGAGCATTATGCGCTAACCGGTCGAGTGTCGAGTTTGCGAGTATCTGATCGTTAAACAGGTTTACCCATTCAGAGACATCGCGGTTACTGGTGATTATTGTGGATCCCCGCCCATATCGTTCACTGATTATTTCGTAGAAGTCATGGGATTGCTCCGGAGTAAGCTGCTCCAGACCGAAGTCGTCGATGACCAGAAGGACTGGAGAGATCAGCTTGAGCAGTTCACGCTCCAACGAGTTATCGGCTCTGGCGGCGAAGAGGACCTTGAACATTTTTGCCGCCTTTACTAAAAAGACACTCTTGTTACGGCGGCATGCAGAGTGAGCCAAAGCGTTGGCCAGGAAGGACTTACCAACGCCGACGGGGCCGGTCATGATGACGTTTTCTTTGCACTCTACCCACTCAAGGCTCATGAGCCCCTTGAAGCGGTCGCGGTCAAGAGTTATTGAGGCGCCCCAGTCGAAGCGCTCAAGCACTTCATCATGGTTAACCTTGGCATTGAACAGTCGCCGGGTCAGCGCTCCCTGGTCTCTCCGCTCGACCTCGTCAGAGAAGATCATCTCCAGAAATTCCAGGTGGGTGAGTTTGTTCCCCTTGGCGTAGGTTACCCTCTCAGGCAGGGTCGTCAACAAAGAGGAGAGGCGCAGTGCTTTCAAGAGCTGCTTCAATTCTGTTGTTGTTTCCATGGTCATTCTCCTTTTGGTGACTGAAATAATCGGGTGATCTTACGAAACGTGCTGCTGACGAAAGCGGGGTAACGATTCCTGCTGGTTTGGTCTGTGACGGTGAGTTCTCCAGGGCTTGCGTGATGATCCGCTCCACCCGGCTGACATTCATGAGTCCAAATGCCAAGGCCCGTTGGCAGGCAACCTCGACTCTGGTGGGGCCGTACTTATCATTGAGTCTGAGTAGCTTCTGAGCCTGGCGAATGAAAGCCCAAGGGACGTCGCCACTTAGCAACTCGGCCATGAACTCACCCTGTTTTGTTCCTCCCTCGGCGGCTTTCCTTTTGTAATACTCCACGTCCCTCATGGCATAAGCGCTCTTCTCTTTCGGGTAATCATTGAAGTCAGTGTTGCGTTTGCCCGCGGCAACTCTCTCCATGGTCTTTATGAGCTGGTTTTTGTAGTAGACCCTTATCAGAGCCGAGTCTCCTCTGACATCTACTTCTTTGCCGATATACTTTGTTGGAAGGGAGTAGCCCCCTTTCTTGAACATGATGTGATGGTCACGATGGACAGTGCAGGTCGCAAAGGCCGGTATATCAAATCGCTCGGCGGAGAGTGGCAGAAGCATTTTCTGCTCCTCCTGCTCGAAAACGAGGAGTGGTCGCTGCCGGGTAGTACCGTGGATGCGCAGACCTGCCGTGGTGCGGCACCACTTATCTACTTCACGCTGGGCATGTTCACGATCGATGAATTCCTCTCCCTTGAAAAAATTTTCTCTTACGTACCGTACCTGGTTTTCGACGGTCCCTTCCCCTCAGGATGCCGGACCACTGCCGAATCGATAATGAAGCCACGGTGCTGCGAGTAATCCAGGAATGTTCTTGTAAATACGGGCTCATAGCGGTCTGCTTTGACCACGGCCGTTTTCATGTTGTCTATGATGAGACGCCTTGTAACTCCGTTAAAAGTAGTCCAGGCATTTTCCAGGCCGTTGATTACAGCCTCAAACGTCTGCAGATACGTCAAGTAGACATACAGGTAGCGGCTCCTTATCAGTGTCACCACCAAGGCATGGAGCACCCGGTTACGGCCGCTTTCGGGATCGAATACCAACCCCATCTTTCCAAAATCGGTTTGTGCAACTTCACCGGGTTCGGTTTCTGCCATTCGGACAGTAACTTTCTGCCCTCCAAACCCAAGCTCCTCGCGTGCATAGCGATACAGGGTACTGTAGGTTACCGCCACGCCCATGCGACCAAGCTTTATGTGGACCTTTTTCAGGGTCAACTTCTCGGTATCCAGCCAACCGGAGAGAAGCTCACGGTGGGGCAGCAGGGGAGCACATGCACCTGGCTCCAAGTTCTTGGCGTCGCAGCCGTGCACCTCGCGGATGACTGCCGAGGCGATCTCTGCCAGTTCGTCATCCGGTACTATATCGGTGAACCCATGCGTGGCGGCAATCCGGAGGTAGGAGCGAATGGTGTTCCGATCCATCCCGGTCGCACGGGTAATACGTCGGATACTGTCTTTAGCTTTTGCCCTGCGTAGGATATCGAGAATGTCTGTCACGCTGTACTCCTTGTGCCCCATGCCCACCTCCATTAATAAAATGAAAGAAGACATAGTACAGGTTGTAGTCAGCGCCGTGCCAAGGATTCAACGGGGTGGGTGAATGCTCTTGAAAATGGGGTGGGTGAATGCTCCTGAAAAATCAGGAGTCCAGGTGGGTGAACGCTCTTGAAAAATGACACATAAAACAGCTTGAGGACATCAACTTCTTCAGCCTGGCCAACGGAGATCAATCCGGGTCTCATGCCGCTCTCGACACCCTCTCCCCGTAGGCCAACGGTTAGAAATCATCACAAACAAAAAAGGCACCCAGCTGAATCAGCCAAGTGCCTTGTTGTGTTTCGGTCGCGGGGACAGGATTTGCCCCCTGCCTTGTACTTCCTGCCGAACAGATTCTTACTTTTCCTTCGACCAGGTGTGATGACTTTTCTCAGCTTCTCCCGTCATATTCCTTGCTTGGATTGCGATGGACTGTGCCTTTTTCGGGTTCATCCCCGCTATTTTCTCTAACCCTTTTTCTTCTGCAGCGGCAACCTTTGCAATGGTGTCATAGCTTGATTCAATTAATCGCTGCGACAGAACGTCCCCTATGCCTTTGAGTTTTTGCAGCTCTTTCTTTTGATTTTTCATAGCATTCTCCATGTTTTCTACAGTGAACGTGGATTCAACCTGTGAATGCAACTTTTGGCTGTGATTCATTACACCAATAAATATAGCAAATAACCTGCCAAATGCCATAGAGAACCCAACCGATCACCTCACCTTTAATAACAGTGGTTTGCGTTAGCAGAAGAGGCATCGGCGGAATATCGTATGAAAGGATTACCCTTCCTATTTGGTGGAACCTCAACATGCTGAGGGCTGTTTCAAACCCAGTGGCAAACGCTTGAGTAGGCACGGTAGCTTGCAATCACTGAACCGCTTGTCCGCACTGTTAGTTTTTACCCGTTGATTAACCTGGTGCGTTAGATATAATTTATTAATTCAGAGTAACATTCCTGACAACCGAAAGGAGAAGTCATGTCAAAACTACATCGCGTTGTGAAACTGCTCGTCTTCATCGGGCTGATAACCGCATTCCTTGGAAGCCTAACCACGCACGCAAGCGAAAGCGCGGGTCAGCATCTGGATGACACCGTCATCACCACAAAGGTAAAAGCGGCAATTTTTGAGGAGCCGACCCTGAAAACGATGCAAATCAATGTCAAGACGTACAAAGGGGTAGTCCGACTAAGTGGTTTTGTCGATTCGGCGCAGAGCGTCCAAAAGGCAGGAGAGGTTGCCCGTAGCGTCACGGATGTGACAGAGGTTAAAAACGACCTGAATGTAAAATAGATCCGGAACCCGGGCTAAACCAAAAGTAAGAGGATGCATGTTTTTGGACAATTTGTGTAATCTTGTTAGTCCTTTGGGTTTTAGGATTGGTCAGTTCGTATACGATGGGCGGTCTCATCCATATATTGCTCGTCGTCGCAATCATTGTGCTTGGTGCTAGGCCTCTTCCGGAGGAATCGCTAACCTTCTTCTGAAGATGCCTCAGCTTAGCTATTAACGTTACATCGGATGAATCACAGCGAAAAAAAATGGAGGAGAGAAATGAAAAATCTTGCCTTTTTAAAAGTTTTTGTGATTTTCGGTTTAGGCTTGTTGGTGGGCTGCGCCACAATACAAACATGGCCGGATAATGAGAGGAGTGCAGAGAACAAGATGGTTGCAATTCAGGAGCAGATAGGGGACGGACTGAAAACCGGTGCGCTTTCCCCAGATCAGTCCCAGAGTTTTCTAACGAAACTGAAGGTCATTCAAACAGACTATACGCAGTTGAGAGACCAAAAAGTCTCACGGGATAAATGGGAGAGCATTCTTGCAAGACTCGATGCGCTCGGAGAGGAGATCAGCAGGGCGTCTGCTCGGACTACGACAAGAATTGAAGAACCAAGAAATGGGGACAGAATTGTCGGACTCCAAAGGAGAATTGATGACGGCAGAATCAACGGGCGCTTGCCTCAAGGAGAGGGAAGAGACTTTCAAGGCAGACTTGACGCAATTCGTAGTGACTATTTGCGGATTACGGACGGAGGCAGATACGCCACGCCCGAGGAGAGAATAGACATTTCCCGTCGGCTTGATTTACTTGAAACGGATCTGAATCGGTACCGGTAGACGTTCTCTGTAAATCGGCAGCCTGAGCCGACTCTCAGGACAATATAGAAGGAGAACTTGATATGCTCACAATTTTGGTCGTCATCGTGATTTTGATGCTGATAGGAGCACTGCCTACGTGGCCGCACAGCCGGCAGTGGGGCTACTACCCTAGCGGCGGGCTAGGCCTGATCCTGCTTATCCTCCTCATCCTGCTTCTCATGGGCAAGCTTTAAATGCCTTATGAATGCCGGGTGAATCCCGGCATTCAGCATGATCTATCTGAAATGGGATTCATTTGTCCCAGAAAGGTAATTGGTGTTAGCGAGAAAAATCCGAAGCAAAAGAGCGAGGAGGTATCAGAAATGCCATTACTTCATGTGGTGATTGTCCTGATAGTGGTTGGTGTTCTCCTGTGGCTCGTCAACAGTTATATCCCTATGGCCAGCTCCATAAAGAGCATCCTGAATGCCGTTGTGGTCATTATGGTAGTTTTGTGGCTCTTAAATGTATTCGGACTCCTCAGCTCCCTATCCAGCATCCGAGTTGGGAAGTGAAAAGGCCCCATGACGCTGCAGCGTGGCAGAACTGACCAGGGCCATTATAAGAGCTCTCAAGCGTGTCCAACACTTTGCAACAGACAGTGCGCACCTCACAGGCTTGGAAATCCCGAGTAAGGCAACTGGAATATTTGGCAGGTCTTTTCGGAGAAGTGAGGGGGGACTCTGACCTTCGGGGTATGCCCCCAAAGGTCCAGACAAAAAAAGGGATTCGGTAGATTACCGAATCCCTTGATTATTTTGGTTGCGGGGACAGGATTTGAACCTGTGACCTTCGGGTTATGAGCCCGACGAGCTACCAGACTGCTCCACCCCGCGTCATCGAGTTCTGATTAGTACCACAGCATACCCTACCAAGTCAACCTTTAGTTTCCATATAAAATCTGACTGGCGTCTCGCCTGGGCTAAGCGCCCGCATTTCCTTTGAGCGGAGTCGAAGTAATCCTTCCCTACAAAGCGGTTCCAAGGGGACCAGCGGCTGCGGAACCGGTCCCCTTGGAGGTAGAGCGATATCAAGGGAAGTTGATGTCAAGTTGGGTCGTGAAGGTGTTGTTTCCTGCCAGGCTCTTCTCCGTGTAAACATCGTAGCCGAAAATTACCGATACATTCTTGGCGAAGGCCCAGGAAACGCCAAAGTTAACGGCACCGTCCACATTCTTGCCACCCTGGTAGTCAACAGCCATCCAGAGCTTGTCGGATATCTCGTTCATGGTCCGATCCCAGGAGAGGAGCACGCCGTCGTTGGCCGCGTCGCCTGAGGTGTTGACCAGGGCCCTTCTGCTGCCACGGTAGTAGCCCGCCGAAATTCTCCCCAGGGAAGGAACGACACCCAGAGCGGGCAAGGTTTTGGCCACCAGGCCGTACACGATATTTTGGCCCGAAGTGACACCCGGCGCAGCGGTCTTAGACTGGCTCGGTCCGACGTTGTACATACCGACGGCAAAGGCCGGTGAAAACTTGACGATCGAATCTTCCGGAGTCCCGATCTTAAAATTGCCGCTCCAGGGGTGGTTGTCGTTCGGTTCGGTGCCGCTTATCAGGTAGTCGAACCCAACTTCCGCTTGAACCTTTTCAAAGGGCAGAATCCCCACCACAGGGCCGATATCGTAGATGTTGGGATCGCGTCTGCTCGGGTCACCGGTGGCCTTGCCCACCCCGGAGGCCCTGAAATAGTTGTCGATCCCGATATGCCCGGTCTTGTAGGCCTGCACGTCGGTCGAGGGAATCCAGATCTGGGTGGAAGGGGTCGCCATTGCGACTCCGGTCATTGCTACTGTCAGCGTCGTTGCCAGGATGAGGACCTTGGAAATTCTTTTCATTGCTTACTCCTTTGTAATTTGGATGATTTCTTGTTAACTCCAATCGAACCGACTGCACTGTCAGCCTTATGCGGCCTGGCCTCCCCCTTTCATGTATCTGGAATCAAAAAGTTGTCTCTCTCTCCGCTGCAGCTGAATGCTTCTTTGCCTGTCACGCCTGCTACCCCGCACTACGTCGTGACTTGATAACGATTCTCCATATAGCAGGAGACATGCCAGACAGCCACGGCGGCGGAAGTGGCTGTTAAATAGCACTTTTCTAATTCCAGCACTACCCATCCGAAGGTGGGGACAGACAATAAACGGGCAACTCCGCCTAATGTTTGGGCAGCTTTGACCAGCCGTGGTAGCTGAGCGCCTACCTCGGCGGGAGACTCGCTATCAAGATGATTTATCAGGGGGTGAAGTGGTGGTGACAGAAAGTCCTGGGGAAAAAAACGTGGCGGTTACGGCCATGGAACTGGTGCTCGCGAGGCTTTTGCGGATAGGTTCCATCATCGCCGCCGCCCTGCTTGGCGTCGGCATCCTCGCCATGGAGCTCGGTCAGACCGAGTTGGCGGCTGGTGTCTTCTTCAGGCGCGGCGCCTGATTTCCAGTCACGGCTCCCCGTCGCGCCTGGCCGACGCTTCCAGCCTCTCACGCGCCTTTTGCTTGAGCACGCGCCTGCGGGGGGCGCTGACGAAGGTATCTTCCAGGAACGCAATGAGAAAGACACCGAGGGTAAGGATGGCGATTATGCCGAGAAATTTAAGCCAGAACATGCAGAGATACTCCATTTAAATGATGGGAATTTTTCCCGCCTCTACCCGAACTCAGCGGATGGAAAACCTGCCGCACTCTTCCCGGATAAACCCTTCCCGCTCAAGTTGCAGCAGGTTCCGGTTCACCGATGCCGCATCACCGGCAAGGGCGTCGACCAGGTCCGCCTCGGTGATCCCCGGTGCGGCAAGGACGCTCCCGAGAATCAGGCTGCGCTGTTCACGGTTTGAACCCTTGAAAGGGGACTGGCGGGCGTGGTGCGCGCTCATCCGGCTCGGGTTGACCCGGGTTTTCTTCAGCATGGCGCCGTAATCCATCAGGGCGTAATACCAGTCACGGGGCTTTTCCCGGTCCAGGGTGCGCTCCACCAGCGGCAGGATTTCGCTGTCCTTCACGGCAGCCCGCTCCGGGAAGAAGTGGTGCAGGTAGACGGAGCGGATGTTGGTCTCGATGAAAGGGGTCGCCTCGCCGAAGGCGAAGGCCGCGACGGCGCGGGCGGTGTAGGGCCCTATACCCGGCAGCGTCTCCAGATCCGCTACCGCTTCTGGGAGCCGGCCCGCGAAACGGTCCACGACCCCCTGCGCGCAGAGCCTCAGGGACAGCGCTCGACGGTTGTAGCCGAGCCCCTGCCAGACGGAAAGCAGCTGGGAAAGCTCGGCCCGGGCCAGTTCGGCGAATCCGGGGAAGACGGCGAGGAACTCCCGGTACTTGTCCCGCACCCGGTCGACCTGGGTCTGCTGCAGCATGATCTCGGAAACCAGGATGGCGTACGGGTCGAAGGTCTCGCGCCAGGGAAGCTGTCGCCCATGGCCGCGAAAGTGGTCGTAGATGAGCCGACGAAAACTTTTCGTCTCGACCTCACCGCAGCTCGGCTGCTGGTTCGGGCCGCCCGCCGGCTTGTCAGCTTTCATGTCGAACACCTCCCGCTCCTCCCCGGCCTAGTCGCAAGCCAAGGCGGAGAGTGACGCGGCCGGCGAACCTGCCACCAGGCGTGCACTTTTTTTCAACGTTTGCCGACCAGCGCCACGCCGCCCAGCAGGAGCAGAAAACCGAGACAGCGCTTCAGGTCCAACGGGGTCTGCCTGAGGCCGAAGGCGCCGAAATGGTCCAGGATGACGCCGGTGGCAAGCTGTGCGGCGATGAAGGCGGACATGGCTGCGGCGGTGCCGATGCGCGGCACCACGTAAATGGTCATCAGCACGAAAAACGCGCCCATCACCCCGCCGGTCCATTCCCACCAGGCGGTTTCGCCCACCCCCTTAAGGTTCAACTTTCCGCTCGCCAAGAGAAGCGCCAGCAGCACCAGGGTCCCCACAGCGAACGAGATGCAGGCGCTTTCGATGATGCCGACCTTTTGCGCCAGGCGCGCATTCACCGAAGGCTGCACCGCGACGACAATCCCGGCGCAGAACATGATCATAAGAAGAAAAAGATTGTTCATTGCCACCCCTTCGCGCCCGGCGGGCCGGTCCTCAGGCCGGGCTCGCTAAACCGCGGCATACCCGTCAGGGCCTGTTCCAGTCTTCACGGTAACTGTTATGCCGCAGCTTGCCGTAATCGAGTTCGCTCGCCGGGACCGGCGCCCGTGACTCGGACGGATGACCAATGCTGAGCATCGAGGCGACCATGATCTGTTCCGGGATCCCCAGCACCCCCCGGATGAACTCCTGCGCCGTGGCGCCCTGGTCATGAGGGCGCTCACGGATCTGTATCCAGCAACTGCCCAGCCCCAGGGACTGGGCGACGGTCTGGGCCAGGATCGCGGCGATGGCGCAATCCTCAATCCAGACGTCCGACTGGGCCGGATCGCCGCAAACAACGATGCCGAGCGGCGCCTGTTTCAGGAATGCCGAGCCGTGCACCTTTGCCGTCGAAAGCCTGGCTAAAAGCTCACGGTCGTCGACGACCACGAAGGACCAGGGCTGGTTGTTGCGCGAGCTCGGCGCGCGCAAGAGTGCTTCCACCAGCAGCTCGACGGACTCCCTAGCCACCGGCTGATCCGTGTAGGAGCGGATGCTGCGGCGTTGACGCAAAAGTTCAATCATGGCTAACCCTCCTTTTACTCCCCGCGTCAGGTGACAATTTCGGGAGCATGCCACCCCGGCGGCGGCACTCCGACGCAACCCTGCCATGCAGGCAGCCGCCCATCACGGTTCGCCCGGCTGCGACCCGGCCGACCCGGCCTGAACCAGCCGCACCCGAAGAATGTGTGGCGCCGCGAGTTCCGCCATCCGATCCTCGCCAAGCGCGCCCAGCATTGCCAGCAGTTTCGCGGCGTCGGCGCGAAGTCCCGCCGCGTCCACACCCTGACAGAGCGCCGGCACCCGGCCCAGCAATTCGCAGCCCCCCTTGAGCAGGGTGAGGGCACCCTTGAAGTTGCCGTTACGCCAATGGTGCAGGGCAACCGCGAGCTGCAGCATCCCCTGGTAGAAATCGCGCAGCTCACCCTTCTCCCCCACCCAGAGCTCTTCCAGGGTCTCGTGACAGTCGAACCAATCGCCGCGGTTGAACTGAGCTATCCCCCGGAGCAGCTGCTCGGGGGGCGCGATTTCGCACTGTTTCATCGCGAGCCCTATGGGACCAGGACCGGTTGCAGTCCGGGGAAAAGCGCCATGGACCTGCTGCCGCAGCCGACGCAGGAGATGCGATCCAGGTAAAGACCGACCTCCCCCGGGCCGCAGACCGGAGCTGGCCCATGGAGCGGGGCGTCGACCTGCGGGCACCCCGCCGGACCGTCCACGCAGATCCTGGTGATCCGGACCAGGGAATACTTGGTCACGGGGTGGGGCTCAAAAACGTTGCCCGGCGCGTTCTGTCCGCAATCGGTGACCGGGACGATAACCCACCATCCCAGAAGCTTGCCGTTTTTGTCGTACTCCTTGTTGGAACTGTCGATCTTCGGGTTGTACATCATCGCCTTGATGTCCCGCAGGGTGTCGTCGCTTCCGGCAGCCGAGGTGTAGATCGACTTGCCGCACACCGCCTGGGCCGGCCGCTCCCCGCAGACCATGTCGGTCATGGTATTGGTGATGGTGACCGGGTGCGCGAGGGAGGTGTAGAGGTAGCGGTCAGTGGCGGGCGGATCCTTCCGGGGGTCCCAGGGCGCGCGGCTCATCCTTCTCTCCTTGACCGCGCAGACCTCGGGAAAACTGCAGGAGGGGTCGCAGGCGGCGGAGCAGATCGCGATGTTAGCCCGGGTGCTCGCGGGAAGGGCGGCGATGGCGACCGGGGTGAAGCCAAACGATTCGGTGCCGGAAATCTTGGCCATGAAACTGCCCAGAGCCCCCATGCCGACCGAACTGCTCTCCGCGGTGCGCCTGGTTCTTACCTGCATCGCGTTGACCGGGGTCCCGCCGGCGCTGTAGCTTTGGCTGCTCACATTCCAGAAGCCGACCGAGAGGTCGTTTTCACCGGTCAGGGCGTTGCCGTTGTCGCTTAAAAGGCCCACCAGGGCGGTCGCACTATGATTCCCCGAGACGGTCTCAACCGCGGCGGCCCTGGCCGCTGTCTGCAGCGTGTCGTTGGCGGCTTCGCTCAATTTTTTGGAATCGTTTTGCACCTGGAACAGCCAGCGCTGCTTGATCGCCCGGGTACCCGCCAGCGCGGCGGTCTCCGCGGCGCCCTGCAGATCCTCCTCGCTCACGTACATATACCCTATATCTATGGCGAGCCCCGTCACGACAAGGAAGACGACCAGCATGATGGTGACGTAGGTGGTATCCATTGATCTCCCTCTTGAACCGCCGCTGTTCCGGAACGGTTCGACATACTACCACTAACACCAAAAAAAGGGCCATGCAGAAAACGCATGGCCCCTCTATTTTTATCGGCGGCTCGGGCCGCGCCGGTTACGCGGAGGTGACAACCTTCTCCAGGGCAACCTGTTCCATGTTTACCTGGTCCCCGACAAGCACGGTCGACTCGACGGTAACGGCCTTCTTCTCGCGCAGGAAGAAGGTAAGTACCACGCCGGAGGCAAGGCAGGTGCCGGCCAGGATAAAGGACTTGTTCAGGCCGCCGGGCTGGGCGTTCATCATCTCGGAGACGCGCCCCATGACGAAACCGCCCACTCCCCAGGCGCTGAAGAGGACGCCGTAGTTCAGGCCGTAGTTCTTGAAGCCCCAGTAATCCTTGGCGAAGGATGGGAACAGGGTGAGGTTGGAGCCGTAGTTGAAGCCGATGAAGGAGGCCAGGAGCACCAGAAGCACCGCGCTGCCGGAACCGACGACGGGGATGGCGGCGAACATCAGGACCGCCTGGAAGGAGAGCATGATGGTGAGGGTGGCGCGACGGCCTATCTTGTCGGAGAGCACACCGGCGACGACCCGGCCGGAGGCGTTGCCGACAGCCATGATGGCGACGGCGATGAAAGCCATGGAGCCCATGCTGTGCTTGGCAAGGCCCGCGACGCTTCCGATGACCATGAGGCCCGCGCCGCTTCCGATGAAGAATGTGGCCCAGAGCATGTAGAACTTGGGCGAGCGGAGCATCTCGCCGACGTTGGCGTCGTACACGGCCTTCTTGGCGACAGCCTTGCTGCCGTCATCCTTCTCGGCCGGCTCGACCGGGACGAAACCCTTGGGCGGGTTGACCAGGAAAAAGGAGAGGCTGCAGACCACCAGCGCGAAACCGCCCGCCAGGATGAGCATCGATTTCTGGATACCGTATATCCCGATCAGGAAGCTCGCCAGCGGCGCGATGTAGACCGGCGCCAGGCCGAAGCCCGCGACCACGATGCCGGCGATGAGTCCGGTCTTCTTCGAAGAGAACCATTTGAGCGCCGGAGGGGTGGCCGCCGAGTAGCCGAAACCGAAACCGGAACCCGCCAGCGCGCCGAAACCGACCACCCAGGCGGCGTAACTGTTGGAGAAGGACATCAGCGTGAAGCCGCTGCCGACCAGCAACCCGCCTATCAGGGCGGTCCGTGCCGGTCCCATCTTGTCCTGGCACTTGCCGGCGATGATCATGGAAAAGGCGAAGAAGAGGCAGCAAAGCGCGTAGGGGTCGTTGATGGAGGAGAGGCTCCAGTGAAAAGCATCGGGGCCACCTTTCTCGATGGATGCCTTGATCGCTCCCTTGAAGATACTCCAGGCATATAACACCCCGAGCGCCAGGTTGATGCCAGTGCCTGCTATGACCACCTGCCAGCCCTTGTTAGATGATTTTTCTGACATGCCGTTTGTACCTCCATGTTGAATTGATGACACTTGTCATAACTCTTAGCAACTAACATACCAACGTTTTAGGATTTCGTATATACCAAAAAACACCTATTTATCGGCATGTTACCAGCTTCAAATCTGAAGGGAACCCGGGCCGGGCGGGAAGGCTTTTTTGCAGATAAGCAAAAGCGTATACGGTCAAGGGGAATGACAAGGGGAGGATGCACCGTGATATCAGCAGGTTGATCGGCATCGCCGGTTCGCATCCGACCATTCGCAGAAATGCAAAAAATCCTGGCCGTTTCGCAAAAGTGAAAAAGGAAAAACTCGTGGGCTGGCCCCCGGCAAACAAGAACGCCCCACCGGGAGGACCCGGTGGGGCGTAGTAATCAAAATGGCGGG
>Ga0209125_1001745_pt1 | contig 18934 bp, 16 predicted proteins | sample BarGraIncub1131A_FD_184503 | JGI IMG/M metagenome (GOLD analysis project Ga0209125, IMG submission 184503) | Arctic peat soil microbial communities from Barrow, Alaska - Barrow Graham LP Incubations 11-31A (SPAdes) (version 2) | ecosystem: Environmental > Terrestrial > Soil > Wetlands > Peat...
ACCCTTTTGTTCATGACATGCTGAACATTTTCTAATAAAATCAGGTACACCATAAATTTTTATAGGTATTTGATTGTCTAACTCTAATGTAGATGGCCATTCCGCATGTGGACTATTATGACAGGTTTCACAGGTAATATAACCGTTCATTGCCTCAGGTCCATTCTGAAGGTATGACTGACGGTACAACTTATCAGTATTAGATGCATAATTTTCTCCATGACAATCACCACAATCTGGCTCATTAAGCCATGCCTGTCTACCCTGTTTAAGAGAATTCGATACAGTCTCCATATCTCCATGACATTTGCTACTGCTACAGGTAAACCCTGCTGCTGCCATGACTCCTCTATTACATTTAGTTTCAACACCTGGATGACAATTATAGCAAGTAGTCTCGAGGCTTGACATAGTCATTTTAGAGGCATGATAATCGTGCATTGCAAGTGAAAGACTTGGGATACCTTCTTTCCCCTTAGCATTTAATGCATTATCTTGGTGACATTCATTACAACTATGTGGTGTGCCGTTTATTGAATCATCATAAAGTTTTGTTCCTTGATTTTTATCGTGAGCTTTTAATATATTAGCATCTGTATTAGTTTTTCCATGACAATTGCTGCAGAGCATTTCAGTTGAAACTGGTGCAACAACTGCATCCTCTACTGCAATAATCCTCTTAGTTATTGAATTCTTCACTGTAATGGTCACGGTTTGATATGGATTTATAATTTTGCTTCCATCGTTATATGGTGTAATAGGAATATATTCAGCCTCATAATATTTTTTATCCACAGACAGTTTACACGTTCCGCTTAAGTAATTACCTGTAATACCTTCATTAGGTTTTATATTATAACCATAAGCCTTTGCATATTCCCAGAAATTAAGCTTATCAATAGAAGAAGTATTATTATTAACCGCATACTCTACTAGTACCCCACCATTTATCAATTTGGCTTCTTCTATGCCTTTTTCAAATACTTGTACACGAATTGTATTTGCTGGAGGAAGTATCATAAAAGAGGAGTAATCAGACTGTATACAGTGCATTCCAATATCATTGTAAGCCAATATAACGTATTCCTTATCCTTTTGTATTATAGTTGAAGTAGATTTTACAATACTACTGGAGGCCCAGAGCATAATGAAACATGCGGCAACTAAAAGAATGGGTTTTAACAACTTTTTTATATCTAAAGTAATAAAAACTCTCAAAACTTTACTCCTTTAATATATTAATCTCTTAATTATATTAACAAATCTAAATATTAATTCATGAAATATTTTTTAGAAGTCCCTATGCTTATAATCGGGTTACTTGTCATTGATATTGTATAATTACTAGTAGGAGCAAGTGAAGGACCTGTCGGTCTATGCCCTTAGGAGAATACATCAAAATAATTGCATTAGATTCAGAAATATCGGACAAAATATCTTAGAGGTGGTTTTAAATGAAATGTAATATTGGTAGAGCTGAGCAAATTGTTAGAATTGTAATAGGATTTGCAGTCGTTCTATTAGGTCTATACTACAAAAATTGGTGGGGGATTATTGGCATAGTACCGATAATAACAGGTTTGATTCGTTACTGTCCCATTAGTGATGTCTTAGGAATTTCAACTTGTGACGTTAAAAATAAGTCAGGCAGGTAGTAGATTCTACAAGAACATAAGGCATATTAGCGTTTTTTACAACAAATAGCTTCCCCTTATATAATAAAGAGGAAGCCATCTGTTACCCTACAACTACCCCTACCTTAGGTAATTTATCGAGTATTTTTGAAGCACCATGGCAGGTATTAAAATTCTCCGTTACGTCTCTTCCCGCAGATACACCATCAAAATGAACGCCACCAGCCCAAGCCTTAACTGAACTTACGTCATAAACTATTCCATTTACAGCTACATAGGCAGGGTTACCATCTTTACCATTATATTTTAATAATTCCTCTAATGTGAATGTTTGCTGTCTTTCACCAACATCTTCAAAATTTTCATTATTCATATTTCTGTATGTGTTATACATTGAATTTCCTTCCATGTTGTTGTAATCTTTACAATAGATTTTAAAGTAAGACTTTGGAAACTTACATAGTGGGCAAAAATTAGGGGCTTCTTTTCCTATATGAATATATCCACAATTCATACATTGCCATTTTACATCAATATTTCTTTTAAACATCATGCCTGCCTTAAGATGTTCATATAGTTTCATAAATCTCATTTCATGACTTTCTTCTACTTCCTGCAATTCTTTATAGAAATCTGCAATTTCTATAAAATCTTCTACTCTAGCCTCTTTTTCAAATTGTTTATATAAATTACTACTTTCAAAAGCTTCTCCTTGTGCAGCATCTTTCAAATTATCTGTTGTATTTTTATTCATTTTAAGAAACCTATTAAAAACTTCTCTTGCGTGAGCCTTTTCGTTATTCGCAGTTGCATCAAAAATTGAGGCTACAAATTCATAGCCCTCTTGCTTCGCTTTTTCTGCATAAAATGTGTATTTGTTTCTAGCCCTTGACTCTCCAGCAAAAGTATTTAGAAGATTTCTTTCTGTTTTACTACCATTAAATTGCATTTCTATTCCTCCATTAAGTAATTTACCTCTTTAATTATTTTATTCATTATGTTTTTAAAGGTTACTTTAATAGAAAATTAGGTTATGTTAGGCATGGTTTTATCATCAGTTAGTACCCTTCAGGGCATACTACTTCCTCATTCGCAGTGGCAGGAGTATTAGCAAAATATATTAAACGTTATGCATTTGGATTTTTAGGTTTGGCATCTTTAATAGGATTTTCAAGATTATATTTATACGTACATTATCCTACTGATGTTTTGGCGGGTATAGTTTTAGGGCTTATGTGCAGTGGAATAATAATTCATTTATTTGATAAAGCAAACAATAATATTAAAGTGTATTTCTAGTAGCTTAGTACATTTTTGAGTAGTACTAATAGGAAATAGGGTATTTTATTAAGTATGCAGGTATTTAGTGGGTTTTTCACTGCTATCAGCGATTTTTGGAATTATTGAGAAAGCTATATATGTGTATTTTAATTATAATATTTGGGCGAAATTTCTTGAAATTACGTCTCAACCAGTATTTAATGACAGAATATATAGTACCTTTGGAAACCCCAATGTAGCGGGAAATTGGTTTGCCATAATGATTCTTTTAAGTCTTTATTTCTGTAGTACTACATCTAAAACTACAAAATTATTTTATCAAATAGCAACATTTTTTCTTGTTATTGCTTTGTATTTGACAGGATCACGTGGTGTTTTTATGGGACTATTATTTGGACTTTTTACTTTTTATCTTGTTAAAGGTAATAAAAAAGATATGTGGCCTTTTATAACAATATTTATACTTACAGCTGTAGTTACATTTATGCCCTCACAGATTTTAGAAAATGTAATTGGCCATAATATTTGGATTACTATTATGACCTCACTTGGAATTGTTGGGATGTTCATATATACTTATATGAAGATTAATTTATTTCGAAATTTAAAGATACTTTATACACATAATTGTCGGTTGGTTCCAGTGCTAGCAGGCATTCAAGCTGTAATAATCGGGCATGGCTTGGTTGATTTTACAATGATTTCACCGCAAACTGGATTACTATTTATAGCTAGTTCAGCCATAATAAGTGCCCTTGTAGCACAATATAATGGTTTATCTGGTAATTGTTATGAAGTGTCAGCAACTTCACAAGAAATAAGTGAGGTTACAGACAAAATTGCACAGTCAGCAGGAATTCTTGATTCATCATCTAAAGAAATGATCGAAAAAGTAAGTAGATTTAAAATTTAATAAAAGAATGCGAAAGATGCTTGGAATAGTTACCAAGCATTTTTTTCATCAATCTTATAAAATCATTATAAATATTTTTATTGACACATTATTATCACGTGCTACAATTATACCTATATGGGGTATGAGGATTATAAAATAATTATTTTAGTTTAACCTATATTAGACCTAACAAACCAAGGGGTGTTATACATGAAGCTTACTTTTAGAACAAAATTATTTTTATACTTTGTAGCAATTATATTATTCACTTCTATTCCAATAGCCTTATTAACCTATAACTATATTTATACTTCGTTAAAAAATGAGATGCTCTCTGATACAAAAAAACAAATGGTACAAGTAGACAATACTTTTTCTAATATGTTTAAACAAATAAAGGAGAATACTAGTTATTTAGCATCTTCTGAAGAGGTAACAAAAGCTGATAACTCAATACTAGCTTTATTTAACATGTCACAAGGTAAATCACTTGAAAAATATTCAAAGCAAATACCAGGTCTAGAAAGTGCTATTTATGATGAATTCGAGAATTATGGAACAACTCATCCAGATGCTTCCTACGTGTACCTTGGAACTAAATGGGGAGGCTATATTCAGTGGCCAGATGGGTTAACAGTTAATAATTATGACCCTAGGATAAGACCTTGGTACGCTCAAGCTTTAGCTAAACCAAATGAGGTAGTAATCTCGGACCCATATACCTCTTCTGACGAAGCTAAATCCTTAATCATAAGTGCTTCCTCAACTATAAAAGATACCTATGGAAGTGTTATAGGAGTGATGGGACTTGATGTAAGTTTAGAAAAATTATCTAAGATAATAAGTAGTATTAAGATGGGTGATACAGGATATGCTTTTCTTTTCTCAAAAGATGGTAAAATACTTGCTCATCCTAATAGTAATTTAAACTTTAAAAACATTAAAATGCTAAAGCAGATAGGTTATAAAGATACTAAAACAGGCGAATATTTAAAATATGCTATTAGAGATTATAATAAGTTGCTTACTGGTAGTAACTCTAGTTTTGAAACCGTTATAGAAGGGCAACCAGTGTTAGTTAATGTTTATTCATCCCCCTATACAGGATGGAAGATGGCTTCAGTAGTTCCAAAAAACGAGCTTACTGGTTGGGTAAATGAAATTGAGTATTTTATAATTCTTATAACCTTAAGCGTATTTATAATTTCTATGTTTCTTACTTCTATTTTCACAAAAAAGATAACCAAACCAATTACTAAGTTAACAACTTTGATGCATGAAGCTGAAAATGGTAATCTTTCCGTTAGAGCTACAAATCTTCAAACTAAAGATGAATTTGAGAAATTAGGAAGTAGTTTTAATGTTATGATTAAAAAATTTAGTTCTACCTACGAGGAATTAACAGCAGTATATGAAGAGTTAACAGCAACAGAAGAAGAACTTAGAGCACAATATGATGAACTACAATATAAGGAAGAGGCTTTAAAAGTTAGCGATGAAAGATATCGACTTGCTTTAGAAGGGTCTAATGATTCAATTTGGGAATGGGATCTAAAATCAGGTATTTTTTTTGCTTCTGATAAATTTTTTGAAATTACAGGATATAAAGCAAATGAAAATTTTAATATTAATACCTTTTTTAACAAATTTGTTTATCTAGAAGATATATCTATGGCTATAAAGGATTTTGAAGATCATATTAACAATAAAACTTCAATTTATAAATCTGAATTTAGAATGAAAATTTATGATGGTACCTATATATGGGTATCTAGTCGAGGTAAAGCATTAAGAGACTCAGAGGGTAAAGCCATGAAACTTGCAGGTTCTATTACAGATATTACAAACAAAAAAAAATCGGAAGACAAAATAAAATTTATGGCTTATAATGATGTTCTTACTAAAATACCCAATAGAGCTTTTTTCATGGATAAACTAGGGGAACAATTGGAAAATGCAAAACTTAAAAAATCTGAAGGAGCAGTATTTTTTATAGATTTAGATAATTTTAAAAATATAAACGATACTCTCGGGCATGATTATGGGGATAAATTACTAACACATTTAGCAAAACAATTGGAGAACTTAATAAATGAAAAGGATATTATATGTAGATTAGGCGGAGATGAATTCATACTACTTCATCCTTATGTTAAAGAAGGTGAAGTAGAAGAATATGCAAAAAAATTATTAGCTTTATTTAATAATATTTTTGAAATTGATAATAAACATATGTATATTACTGCAAGTATTGGAGTGGCAATATATCCAAAAGATGGGATTGATACAAATACTGTTTTGAAAAATGCGGATTCAGCCATGTATAAAGCAAAAGAATTAGGTAAAAATAGATTTGCTCGATTTGATGAAGAAATGTATTTAAAATTAGAAAGAAAAACTTCTATTGATAGAATATTAAGAAGTGCAATTGAAAATAATGAGCTAAGTATACATTACCAACCTCAGTATGATGCACAAAACAATGAGATATTTGGTTTTGAAGCACTACTTAGGCTAAATAATAAAAAGTTAGGTTTTATATCTCCGGTGGAATTCATTCCTATAGCGGAAGAAACAGGGTATATAAGCCAAATAGACAGATGGGTACTTAAGGAAGCCTGCACACAAAGTGTAAGGTGGGTTCAGGCAGGTTATAAATTTAAGAGTATGAGTATCAATGTTTCCACATTAGATATGCATCAAATAGACTTTTTAGAAACTGTTAAAGATATTTTTCAAACTACAGGAATTAACCCAAGCATTGTGGAACTTGAAATTACTGAAACAGCTCTTATGGAGTCCTTTGAATCTAATATAAAGATATTAAAAGAATTAAAGGATATGGGTATCAGAATTGCTCTGGATGATTTTGGCACTGGATATTCCTCACTTAACTATCTAATGAAGATTCCTATCTCTACTTTAAAGATTGATAAATCCTTTATAGATAATATTACTTCGAATACACAAAATGAATCAATTATCAAAAACATAATTCAAATGGCTCATAGCCTGGATTTAAAAGTAGTAGCAGAAGGGGTAGAAACTAAGGAGCAGCTTTTTATACTTAAAGGGAAAAAGTGTGACTATATACAAGGGTATTACTTTAGCAAACCACTATCGGTCAAGGAAACTGAAAAACTATTAGCCTTAAATTTATGAAGTTAGTATTAAGGGCATTGTATAAATATGGAAAGCATAGGAGAAGAAAAAATGGGACAAGAGTTTTATAAAAAAATCTACTCAACCAAAGAGTTGTACATAACTCTTTACAAGGGTTTAAGAATAATCAAGTATATGATTGAGAATAAGAAAAGCAAGCAACTAAATCCAGATTTCACTGAAAAGGTAATGCTAGCTATAACTGAGGTTAATGGATGTGAGGTATGTTCATACGCACATACAAAAATGGCCTTGGAGCAAGTAATTCCAATCAGTAGTTTTAAAGAATGCGTAGAGTGATTTATAGGTAGTAGATTTACAATTTAATAAAAGAAAGAAAAGATGCTTGGAATAATTACCAAGCATCTTTTTTATTGTTCTAAAAATAATCTGATCTTAATCTAGTTTTAATATTTCTAATGGATAATGAGATATGGATAAATAAAAAGTGCTAAGTCAAATTTTTATGGTTAATACAATTATAAGCATTATTAAAGTATATAGAGAAACAACTCCAACAGTTACAATTACTGTAGCCTTTGGTATTGATACACTGGGCTTCTTTACATCCGATGTAGCCATAGCAATAGCAATAGCAATAGCAATAGTGCTTATTCCAGAGTAAGTAAAAACTACAATTAACATTGAACTTATTAGCCCAAAATATTATTTGGAAAGAAGTTTTTTATTCTAGCAAAAGTTTAGCCTAGAAATTGAATTATTATAACAGTTAAAAATTTTCTAACTACTTACATTTTGATTTACCATAGTTTTTTCATTTGGTAATAAAATAGTAATTAAGGTTGTAAATATTAAAGGTATTAATAAATAAGAAGTACTGGTGGTAAGTCCCTGCATATCTGCAATTTCTCCAAATAAAAGCATAAGAAATCCTCCTAGGCCTCCAGACAGTCCCATAATTAATCCAGTTGCAACATTTAAATTTTCTGGCATTAACTCATGAGTCATTACAATATTAGCAGTATTAGATCCACTTAAGGTAAGTCCCATGAATAAAAATCCAATAACCATAGGGATACCTGTAGTAAATAGAATTATTACCATGCATAAGGAGGCTAGTACATTAAATAGTACTAATACTCTTTTACTTCCTATTATATCGTTTAAGTAGCCACCTATAATAGTACCAAGAGAATTAGCTAATAAATAAACAGATAACACCACTCCTGCAATCTTAATATCTACCTGCTTCGATAACATAATTTGTGCACCAAAGGTAACCAAGAAAACCCGAATCAATGTTTTATTAGTTGAAATGAGAATTAATGCAGATACCCACTTTACAGAATGAAAATTAAATTTACCTCGTTTCTCGTCCTTCTGCATTTGAGGTTGGTTCATGTCCACTTTTTGAACCTGGGCTAGGTACAAAAATAATGCAACTAAAATACCAGGAATCATAAAAAATACTAGCACCTTTAGCCCATGGACTTTTACAATAGGAATAGCAATCATAGGAGAGAGGGAAGCCGCAAAGCCTCCAATAGTCATAAAAATAGATAAGCTTTTACCCCTTGATTTTTTTCCGAGCGTTACTGCCATAGAAGAACCTAATGGATGAAATAAGGCGGATGCTAAGGAAGCTAATCCTAGTATAATAACCAATAAATAATAATTTGTGATTAGTCCAGAGATAGACATCCAAAAGGCAATCCACACTAAAGAAAAAATCACAAGCCAAGGCTTTCCTCGCTTATCTACAAAGTATCCAATAATTGGTTGAGCAAAAGAACCGCTACTTGTAATTACAAAGGCAATGAAAGCTTGCTGCGCTAGGCTTAATCCCAGTGCTTGAACAAATAAAAATAAAATAGGTGGAATTAAGTTCATATAAAAATCATTAGAAAAATGTCCAACGGACACCGCCATTAATTTAGTAAAATTGGTAGTTGATCTTTGTTCCTTAATTTCTTTCAAAAATTTCCCCCTCTTTGTTTACAACAAAATATTATATTTCATGCTTTATTATATACCCCTATACAGTATATATTCAACCCTTAAAATAGAGTAACAGTAACTTTAGTAAAATAGTAAATTATACTAGAAACTTTGGCGCGGTAAAGCCAACATTTCTATAGAAATTAGTATAGAAAAATCGACAATGTTGCTCTACCCCAAATAGTTATCACATTAATAATAAATTGAAAAACATTATAATTCAAGTAAAAGTAGCTTGGAATTAAAGTAAAGGGTTGTTAAGATGTTAATATAAAGGTTTACATAAGAGATATATTCTTTTGTTAGTTACTAGGCATTGGAAACTATCATAATATTAAAGTGAATTTAAATACGATACTAATTGATAAATATATTTAAATTGTAAATACTAATAAATTAAATATAATAACTTAGGAGGGGATTTTCATGAGTAAAATGACTAAAATTATTTCGGTTATAACATTATCAACAATTATGGCTACGTCATTTGTAGGGTGTGGTAGTAAAGCGGGAAATGAAAAAGCTGGAGGTACTGTAAATGTAAGTTTCTGGACTGCACCACAAAAAGTTCAATTTGATTATTGGACAAAAAAGACACAAGAGTTTAACAAAACAAATACTAAAGTTAATGGAAAGGTTGTAAAAATGGAAATACAACAAATGCCAGAGACACCTTCATCAGAAGCTGGTATTCAAAATGCTTTAGCAACTGATAGCGCACCAGCTATGTCAGAAAACATAAATAGAGGATTTGCAACAACGCTGCAAGCGGCTGATGCTATATATCCATTAGAAAAAGAAGCGTGGTTTGAAGATATAGTTAAAAATAGAAAATTAGAAAAAATCATGCCAGGATGGGAAATAGCAGGTAAACAGTATGTATTACCTCAATATGTAAATCCAATGGTTTTACAATGGAACACTAAGGCGTTAAAAGAACTAGGATTAGAAAAAGCTCCAGAAACATTAGCAGAATTTCAAGCTGTTTTAACTAAATTTAGAGCAAATAAAGATAAGATGACTGCTATAGGAGTTAGTCATGTATTTTATAGAAATTCATTAATTAGACCAGATCAATGGTGGGATAGATGGTCTGATTTCCAAAATATATATCTAGCATTTAGTGGTGGAAAACCATGGGTTGAAGGAAATAAATTAGTTTTAGATAAAGAGGTAACTAAGGAAGCATTTGAATTCTTCGGAGCCCTTGGAGATACATTACTAACATCAGAAATACCTAATGTTTGGGCAGAAGAAAAGCCTGCTGTATTATTTACAATAGCAGCACCATGGGAAATAACTGCGTTAAGAGAAGGCGGAAAGAAATACGGAACAGATTTCACATATGGACCGATGATAGTAAAAAAACAGGGAGATGTTGCCTATAATTTTGCAGATTCAAAGGGACTGGTTTTATATAAGGATGTTAATATAACAGACGATATTCATGGAGGTGCAGTTGCGTTTACTAAGTGGTTATATAATAAAGAAAATTCAGCACAAACAGATTTAGAATGGTTAAAAGCAACTAAAATGTTACCAGTTAGAGGTGACTTAGCTACAAATCAAACATTTGCAGCATATTTAAAAGAATATCCAGAATTAAGTGCTTTAGCTATTCATGTACCAAATTCAATTCCATCTATGCCACACGCTAAAATGACACCAATACAAGAAGCATTAGGAACTAGTTTAGCAGCATATTTAAAAACTACAATGAAATCAACTGATAATAAAGCTAAAGATGCTACAAAATTTGTAGATGATGCATTTACAGCTATGAAGAAGGCTGGCGGATTAGAATAGTTTATTAAAATAAAGCAAAGATGAATTAATTTATCTTTGCTTTGTTTATAAAGGAGTGACACAGAATGAAGGAAAAGATAGGCAATTTAAAGAACAGTGGTGGAATATTAGGATGGTTATTTAATTTACCATATCTGGCATACTCGCTTATATTCTTTTTAATACCATTAATATGGGCAATTTGGTTATCAACAACGGATTGGAATTTAATGTCCAATAATAAAAAATTTGTAGGACTCGATAATTTCATTAGGCTATTTGATGATTCAAGAATTATAGCAGCATTTTTAAATTCATTTAGATATTTGCTACCTATTGTTATTCTTACATTTATTGCAGGAATGATAATTGGATTATTAGTGCACAAATTACCGGATAAAATAAAGGGAGTTACAGCAGTATTGTTTTTTATTCCTTATTTAACTTCAGGTGTTGCAGTGGCGGTAGTTGTAAGATACTTTTTTAGTTATAATTCAGCACTCAATGTGTTTTTAAGAGGTAAAGGAATAGCAATAGAATGGTTTAGTAACCCTAAATTCTCATTTGCAATTATAGTAGCAATAGTAGTTTGGAAAATGGCAGGATATTATGCACTATTTATTTTATCAGCATTAGAATCAATTTCAGAGGATATACATGATGCTTGTAAAATTGATGGAGCGTATGGAATGAATAAGTTTATACATGTTACACTGCCAATGATCATTCCAACATTAACAACTGTAGTTGTTTTACTATCAGGTCTTGCTTTTGGGTTATTTACAGAACCCTATCTCTTAACCGGTGGAGGACCAAATTTAGCAACAACAACATGGCAATTAGAAATTTATAATACATCATTTACTAACTTCCAATCAGGCTATGGAGCAGCTATTGCCATTGCTAGTGCGGTTCATATATTTATAACTATAAAAATAGTTACATATTTAATGGGAAAATTGAACAATAAATATGGAGTGTAAAATTTAACATATTGGAGGTCATGAAGTATGAAGAAAAAAATAAATATTAAGGGGCTACTTGTTATAGCGGCAACATTTATATTACTTGCAATATCGTTATTCCCTTATTATTATATGATAATTCAATCTCTTACTCCTTGGAAACAAGTAGATAAGGTTATGGTTCCAGGAAGCTTTACTCTTAAAAGTTATAATTACTTATTGGGTAGTGGAGCTTCAGCGGGAATGTGGGTTCATTCATTATTAAATTCCTTTCTTGTATCACTACCAACAGCAATAATTTCAGTAGTAGTAGGATTATTAGTTGGTTATTCTGTTACTAAAATGAGAAATTTTAAAGGCGGAAAATTTATAATGAATACTTTGTTATTCCAAATGTTTTTCCCTATAATAATCTTATTAGTACCAAGGTATATGATAGTAAAACCCTTAATTAATACTTATGCAGGTATGATATTACCATTATCAGTTTCAGCTTGGGGCATATTCATGTATATAAACTATATAAAGACATTACCAAATGAAATTTTTGAAGCGGCAAGAATAGATGGAGCATCTGAACTTAAAATATTGAGTAAGATAATATTCCCAGCAACGAAATCAGTTACAACTATAGTGTTTTTATCTACATTTATGGCTAGATGGTCAGAGCTTATGTGGGATATGTTAATATCACCAAAAGTTGATATGCAAACATTGAATGTTTTAATATCAACACAGTTTAAACCAATGGGTAATGTGCCAGGACCAATGTATGCGGCATCAGTAATATTAACTATACCAATAGTTATAATGTTCCTATGTTTTTCAAAGCATTTTAAAGAAGGAATAAACTTTATGTTAAAATAATCAGGAGGAGAATTATGACAAAAAAAATAAATGTAGTAAGAAGTGAAAGAAATCCATTGTTAAAACCTAGTGATGTAAAACCAAGCAACGAACATTTTAAAGTTGATGGTGTATTCAACTGTGGTGTTTGCACCTATAATGGTGAATATCTATTGTTATGCAGAGTTGCAGAAGCTGTTAAATGTCATAATGAAGATGAGGTAAAGATACCTATACTTGTAAATGTACATGGAAAAGATATAATAGATATAGTTTCATTTAATAAAAAAATAGATACGGAGTATGATTATTCAGACACGCGATCTTTAGGGATTATTGAAAATGGTGGAGCAAGAAAAATTGCCTACTTAACTTCATTATCACATATAAGAATTGCAAGATCAAAGGATGGGGAAAACTTCAAAATAGAAGATGAAGCCTTTATTAAACCTATAGCTTCGGAAGAAGAGTGGGGAATAGAAGATCCAAGAATAACTCAAATAGAAGATACTTATTATATAAACTATACATCTGTAACTAGAAATGGTGCAGCAACTTCATTAGTTTCTACAAAGGATTTTGAAACTTATGAAAGACATGGAGTTATATTTGCTCCGGAAAATAAAGATGTAACTATATTCCCACAAAAGATAAATGGAAAATATATAGCATTTAATAGACCAGTTCCATATGCGATTGGAAACCCGGATATGTGGATTGCAGAGTCTCCTGATTTGGAACATTGGGGAAAACAAAAACATTTTTATGGTGTTTCAAATGAAAAATCCTGGGACAATGGAAGAATTGGGGGTGGGGCAGTACCATTCTTAACAGAAAAGGGTTGGGTAAAGATATATCATGCAGCAGATAAAGATGATAGATATTGCTTAGGAGCTCTCTTACTTGATAAAAATGATCCAAGTAAAATATTAGCTAAAACAAGCCAACCAATATTAGAGCCAGAAGCGGCTTATGAAAAAGAAGGTTTCTTTGGTAATGTAGTATTTACATGTGGTTGTTTATTTGAAGAGGGTATTGTTAAAATATATTATGGTGCAGCAGATGATAAAGTTTGTAGGGCAGACATAAAAATAGAGGATATATTTACTTTGATGGATAAGTAGTATATGAGAATGCTAGTTAATAAAATCAAGTTATTAAGGTCAAATTATTTATTATAAGAGGTGATAACATGAGAAGTATAAAAACTTGCGAAAAATTATTAGATGAATATTTAAAATCAAAGGCTAAAATATATGATGTGGGAAAAATAAATTTTACTAATGTAGGAGAAAATGATGTATATAATATATCAGCTCCATTCATGGATAAGGGTAAGTTGATTATTGCAGGTAGAGTTGAAGCTAGAGATAGTGAATGTTCAACAGTATATTTTTTTCAAGAAGATGGTGCAAATTGGATTCCAGTAGAAGGATACCCAAAGCTTCAACTTCAGGATCCGTTTTTCATAAGAATTAATGGTGAGTTATTAATTGGAGGAGTAGAGGTATTCAAGAATTCAGAAGTAGAAGGAACTTTAACTTGGAGAACTATATTTTATAGAGGCAAGGATATAACTTCATTAAAAAGATTTTTTGTAGGACCAGATGGAATGAAAGATTTAAGATTAGTTAAGTTGTCTGATGATAGAATAGGTATATTAACAAGGCCACAAGGAGAAAAAGGTGGAAGGGGTAAAATAGGTTTTACAATAATAAGTACACTAGAAGAATTAAGCATTAATATTATAGATGAGGCACCATTAGTAAAGGACTTATTTAATGAAGATGAGTGGGGTGGCGCTAATGAAGCTAGAGTATTAAATGAAACAACTTTAGGAATACTCGGACATGTAGCTTGTTTTGATAATAAAGGCCAGAGACATTATTATTCAATGACATTTAAGTTGAATATAAATTCGTTAGAAATAAAGCAGCAAAAGCTAATAGCAATAAGAAATGATTTTAAAAAAGGCCCTGCAAAGAGAGCAGATTTAGAGGATGTTGTGTTTAGTGGGGGAATTGTAATAGATGGAGATAAAGCAACTTTATATGCTGGTATAAGTGATGCGCAGGCACAGTATATAGTAATTGATAATCCGTTTAAGTAAAGGACAGGAGATATGGTATGAGAAAAGCAACAATGAAAGATATAGCAGACAAATTAAATATATCAATTAACGCGGTGTCACTAGCGCTAAATAACAAAGATGGAGTTAGTGAAAAAACAAGAAAGATGGTTCTTAATGTAGCCGAAGAAATTGGTTATTTAGAGAAATCAACTAAGTTTATTAAGGCATATGCAAGTAAAAATATATGTGTCTTAATAAGGAAGTTATATATGGAAGATCATTATTTCTATTCTGAAATAATGATGGGAATAGTCGAGGAAGCAAGAAAGACTGGACACGACATAATAACTTGTATTATCCATGAAAATGAGGAAAGTATTCCTAGTTGTATTGAGTATAAGAAGGTTTGTGGAATAGTTGTAATAGGCGCAATAGATGATAATTATCTAATAAAGCTAAAAGAGAGTAAAATGCCTGTGATTTTAGTGGATCATACATCTTTATTAGAAAGTACAGATAGTGTTTTGACTGATAATAAGCTTGGAAGTTTTAAAGTTACAAAGTTACTTTTAGATAGGGGATATAAAGAAATAGGTTTTTTTGGAGATTTAGAATATTCTCTAAGCATAAAGGAAAGATTCTTTGGATATCAAGAGGCTGTGAAAAAATTCATAACATTCAATGAAGAAAATAGAATGGATGATTTTATAAAAAGATATTCAATTTTAGATAATTTGGAAAATTATATAATAAAACAAGACAGTAAAGAAATAAAAAAAAGAATCGAATCTTTAAAAAATATTCCTGAAGCATTTGTATGCTCCAATGACAATGCGGCTATTGTGTTAATTTCATCTCTTAAGGAAATGGGATATTCAATTCCAGAAGATGTAGCGGTGGTAGGTTTTGATGATATAGTTTTAAGCTCCTTTATTACACCTAACATTACAACTGTTAGAGTTGAAAAAGATTTAATGGGGCGTAAGGCTTTAAAAAGATTATTATGGAGAATAGATAACAAAAGTGATATGAATGAAAATATAATCATGAGTGTTAGAGTAGTGGAAAGAGATTCGGTAGGTTTTAAAAAGTAAATTGGGATACAGATCATATATACTATCTATATATTTAGTTATAAAATAAAGAATACAAACATAATATAAACTAGTTATTATGTTTAAATTTATGACGAAAGGTATAAATCGGTATGAAGAATGTTGATATAAAAAAGCCTTTTAAAAGTAAGGGTACAGGAAATATTATTATTTTCATAGCTTCAATTTTATTAATATATTTACTTATTTCCTTATACTTTTCTAAGCATTCCTTTTTTAATACAGTAATAAATGGGGTAGATGTGTCATTAAAAGCACATGAAGATATAGAGGATATAATTAGAAATTATGTTAAAGATTATAGGTTACAGTTAGTAGAAAGAAATGGGGAAATAGAGGAAATAATAGGACGAGATATAGGAATGGAGTACAATGAAAAAAATAGTATTGATAAAGTTTATCCAGGGCGAAATTCCTTTAAATGGATAATTTCATTATTAAAGGATCAAAAATATTATGTTGAGGATTTATTTGTTTACAATAAAGATAATTTAGAAAATAAGATAAATGGATTAAATTGTTTAAATACAGATATTATAGAACCTCAAAATGTAAGCTTTAAGTATATAAATGGTTCCTATAAAGTCATTGAAGAAGTATATGGAAATAAGATAATTAAAGATGAATTATATGAAGATATAGAAATGAGCATATTAAAAGGAGTAAGAAAATTAGATTTAAATGAAAACCTTTGTTATGAAAATCCAAGGTATACTTTAAGTTCTGATAAAATTCTTGAAACTAAGAATTTACTAAATGAGTATGTGAAAGCAAAAATCACTTATAAATTTGGGAGTGAAAAGGAAATATTAGATGGAAATATAATAAGTGAGTGGCTTAGTGTTGATAAAAATTTAGAAACGGTCATAAGTGAAATAGCAGTTATGAAATATGTTAAAGAATTGAGTAAAAAATATGATACCGTTGGAATAGCAAGAAATTTTAAAACCTCTATGGGGAAAATAGTAGTAGTTAGCGGTGGACTTTATGGATGGAAAATTAATCGTGAGGCTGAAACTGAAGCATTATTAGAAAATATAAAACTTGGTAATGTATTTGAAAAAGAACCTATATATACTCAGAAGGCTTTATATAGGGCTGAAAATGAAATAGGCAATACTTATGTAGAAGTTAATATAACAAGACAGCATTTATGGTTTTATAAAAATGGAAAGCTTATAACACAAGGTTCTGTAGTAACAGGAAATCCAAATAGAGGACGTTCTACTGTCCTTGGAACTTATATGCTTAATTATAAACAAAAGGGGGCAACATTAACTGGACCTGGTTATGAAGCTCCAGTAACTTATTGGATGCCTTTTTTCGGGAATACAGGAATACATGATGCAAGCTGGATATATTCTTTTGGAGGAGAGATATATAAGAGAAGAGGAAGCCATGGATGCATAAATGCTCCAATATATTTAGCTAAAACAATTTTTGATAATATAGAAGAGGGAACTCCAATTATTTGTTATGAAGAATAAAGCTCGCTCCAGCCGCCAGGCTGAATAAACTTTAATAATAATAAGAACTGTTTCTAATGATTGGAAACAGTTCTTACCCTTTTATGATAAGTTCTTTAGTTGATTAACTCTTCTTAAATCTCGATTTCACCGCTCGTTTGACCACATCAAAAAAACTTAACGAATTAACCATATGACTTGGATCAACATATTTTCGAACAGCACGAAGTACTTTTTTTGGTTCTTTAGAAGAAAAAATATAGGTAACATTTTTCTTAGTTTGGATCGCATATCGTGGAATCCACTTTCCTTTTAGCAATACAGACACAATGACATTGTCAACCTCTTCCCAAGGAATTTGAATATATTTGCGAGAATCACGAGAATTATAAAACTCAAAACCTTTGTCGCCGATCATAATTTTTCCATATTCTGTAAAACCTGTTAATGCTGTTGCATCAATTACTAGATCCACCTTTGTATTGAGTGATTGAACCATACGATCTACCTCTTTTCTATTTATATACACATTTGTTTCTATTAATTAATAGCTATCTTTTAAAACTTCGTGGGAATTTTTTAATACCTTCAAAATATTTACCATGCTCTCCGGACAGAAACTGACCTGCTGCTGCTAAATTAATAAATCATTGTACTTCTTGACTATAGTACATAATATACCTTCTTAAGATGAAATAATCAAGTGCCGCAAGGCACAACCGTCAAAAACAGTTTTACTAGACATAAAATTAAATCATCTCCTGGGTCGCTGCAATATTAACATAGAAGGTAATAAAAAAACCTAGGCCAAATAGCCCAGGTTGAGTAAAAAATATTACATTAAACCGATTAAGTGGAAAACAATGCCGATTACGAACAGCCCAAGAATAATGATAATTGGAGATACTTTCTTCTTAAGCAACCACATACAAAGTAATGTCAATGCTAATCCTGCAAGTCCAGGAATCAAAGAATCCAAGTTATTTTGCAATGTTGTAACCTTAACATCAGTTAATGACAAACCACCTGATTGTTGCAACAGAGCTTCTTTAATACCGTTCGCTCCAGCAGGAAGTTTGCTCCAATTAATGAAGGCACCGGGAGCTAACTTAACGGATGATACTGTCGGTGTAAATATAACGGATACCCATCGGTTAACTAATGATCCCAAAATGAACATACCAAGGATGGATGCTCCTTTTGTAACATCTTGTAGTAAACCACCTGATACATCATCGGTAATATGAGAGCCTGCTTTGTAACCAAACTCTTGTGTATACCACATAAATGACATACGGATGATATTCCAAGCGAAGAAAAATATAATTGGTCCAAGTATGTTACCACTCATAGCAAGAGAAGCAGCTAATGCCCCTAAAATTGGTCTAACAGTAAACCAGAAAACTGGATCACCGATACCAGCTAAAGGTCCCATCATACCAACTTTAACACCTTGAATAGTTATGTCATCGATTGGTAAACCATTTGCACGGTCTTCTTCTAAGGCTAATGTTACACCAATGACTGGTGAAGCTACATATGGGTGAGTGTTAAAGAACTCCAAGTGACGTTTCAATGCAGCTGCACGATCTTCTTTAGTCTTATATAATTTTTTGATTGCGGGTATCAATGCATATGCCCAACCACCGTTTTGCATTCTTTCGTAGTTCCAAGAACCTTGAAGGAAAAATGAACGGAACCAAACAGAAATACGATCTTTTTTTGTTAATTTTAATTTATTTGCCATTTTCGTGT
>Ga0209125_1001747_pt1 | contig 18927 bp, 13 predicted proteins | sample BarGraIncub1131A_FD_184503 | JGI IMG/M metagenome (GOLD analysis project Ga0209125, IMG submission 184503) | Arctic peat soil microbial communities from Barrow, Alaska - Barrow Graham LP Incubations 11-31A (SPAdes) (version 2) | ecosystem: Environmental > Terrestrial > Soil > Wetlands > Peat...
AAATGAAGTCAAAGTTAGTTATACTATTATGAAGGTATAGAGGAGGTTTTTTATGTCAATAGCTAATAGTTTATTAGTATCTCTAATTGTTATGAGTGTGGTATTCAGTTGTCTCGTTGCATTAAGCTTTCTTTTGAAAGCACAGACATTTGTTTTTAATTTTATAGATACTAATAAAAAAAAGCAACAAGAAAAAGTAGAAGTTGTGAGTAACATTAATTCATTTGAAAAGAAAATTGAAAAATCCACCGGTGAATTAACACTCATAGGTGTAGATGAAAAAACTACAGCAATGATTATGGCAATTTTAAGTGATGAATTAAAAGTACCTTTATGTGAACTCCAATTTAAATACATAAAGTTAATTAATTCTTAATTACATTATTTTTTTATAGGGAGGAAAAACTCAAATGAAATATATTGTTACGATTAATAATAATAGTTATGAAATTGAGGTTGAAAGAGGAAAAGCTACTATAGCAGGGACAAATGAAACTGCAATTGGAGTAGTACAGCAAGTAGGTGGTGCGAAATTAGAAAGTTCAGTTACAACGCAGCAACCAGTTGCAGGGACAAATGGAGCGGGAGAGCCATTAAAAGCTCCAATGCCTGGTGCAATTTTAGATATAAGAGTAACAGAAGGTGCTAGAGTTAAAGAGGGCGATGTTCTATTTATACTTGAAGCAATGAAAATGGAAAATGAGATTACAGCAACCAAAGATGGAATTGTAACGCAAATTTTAGTGACAAAAGGTGCGTTAGTTTCTACAAATGCCGTACTTGCATTGATTCAATAGAAGGGAGAAATATTTATGTCTATGACCTTTAAAGATACAATAATGAAAATATTGAGTGAATCTGGTTTTGCGACGCTGACCTGGCAGCAAATAGTAATGATTGCTGTGGCCTGTTTGCTTATATATCTAGCAATAGGAAAAAAATTTGAACCACTTTTACTTTTACCTATAGCCTTTGGGGTTCTTCTAGCTAATTTACCCTTCACTGGAATTATGAGTCCACCCCTTGAAAACTCTACAGAGCCCGGTGGACTTCTTTACTATTTATATATGGGTGTTAAGTTAGGTATTTATCCTTCCTTGATATTTTTGGGCATTGGTGCTATGACAGACTTTGGTCCCCTTATTGCCAGGCCTTCAAGTTTATTTTTAGGAGCGGCTGCGCAACTTGGTGTTGTAATTGCGTTTATTATTGCAACTGCATTAGGGTTCTCACCTCAAGAAGCAGCGTCAATAGGTATTATTGGAGGAGCAGATGGTCCAACAGCAATTTATCTAACAACAAAACTTGCTCCACAATTATTGCCAGCAATAGCAATTGCAGCTTATTCTTACATGGCTCTTATACCTCTTATACAGCCTCCTATAATGAAATTACTTACTACTAAGAAGGAAAGAGAAATTAAAATGGAACAACTTAGAGAAGTGTCAAAGCTTGAGAAGATAGTATTTCCTATAGTTGTAACAATATTTACAGTTCTATTGCTTCCTACTGTAGCACCACTTATAGGAATGCTAATGCTAGGTAACCTATTTAAAGAATCTGGTGTTGTTGATAGACTTTCGAATACTGCACAAAATGGTTTGATTAATGTAGTTACAATTTTCCTTGGGACTACTGTAGGAGCTACCGCAGCAGCAGAAACATTCTTAAGACCTGAAACCTTAAAAATTATAGCTTTGGGACTTACTGCTTTTGCATTTAGTACAGCAGGAGGATTGCTTCTTGGAAAACTTATGTGCGTTATGTCAGGTGGAAAAATAAATCCTCTTATTGGTTCAGCAGGAGTATCAGCAGTGCCAATGGCTGCGAGAGTTTCACAAGTAGAGGGACGAAAGGCAAATCCATCAAATTTTCTACTTATGCATGCAATGGGTCCTAATGTTGCAGGAGTTATTGGATCAGCTGTGGCAGCAGGAGTATTGCTAGCTATGTTTGGAAAATAGCTATACCAAGGAATTAAGTGGGTTTTACATGTGCGAAGTTTGAGATATTAACAAAAAAATCACAGGTTAAAAATTAGATAGACCTAAATTTATACGATTAAAGGATAAAGTAATACCTGGTGATACATTAATAATAAAAAGTTTTTCTAAGTATTTCTAGTATTCAGCTAATTTGAAAGAGATACTATAGTATAAAGAACAAAAGAAGCTTTAGAAAGTGCAAGGTTAGAGGCAGGCAATGTGGTTGACCTAAAATTAATGAGCATAATATTAATAAAGCATTAAGTTATAGTATAAAAAAACTCAATCAAATTAATTACAAGAAAGAAGTTGTGATTAAATAAATGATGGAAATAAGGTGGAAATTGAGCTAGTTTCAACGATTGAAACTATAAATGATCTTAGTACTACATATACTTCGGAAATGGTTGAGTATATCTGAAATTTAAGAAAACGGTTACTGGTATAATACCAAATGAAATTTAATTGCGTAGCTGAGCCTAAAATATGAGTGCTTTTTTAAAATTCATTTTGGATGTATATATACCAAGAATGTGTGGAGCGCAACATTTCAATATATAAAAATGTAGCATTTAAGCTGGTTGCGACATTCCACAACTAGCTAATAAATATATCAAGGAGGGATTTTGTATGAGAAAAAAAAAGATAAGCTTGACAACTAAGATCCTTATTGCTCTAGTATTAGGAGCAATAACTGGAATTATTGTTTTCCAATTTCCAAATGGAATTGTTAAGGACACTATTTTAATAAATGGTGTTTTTCAGCTAGTAGGTCAACTTTTTTTAAGAGGAATAATGATGCTTGTAGTTCCACTAGTATTTATTTCCTTAGCAAATGGTGCAGCCAGTATGGGAGATATAAAAAAACTAGGTCGGGTAGGAGGCAAGACTATTGCTTTCTATTTAGCAACTACAGCAGTATCTGTTGCAATTGCACTATGCTTAGGTTATTTTCTAAAGCCAGGAGCGGGACTTAATTTAACAGCTGCAAAAGCAGTAAAAACTACAATTGCTGCTAAAACTCCATTGGTACAAACGTTATACGAAATGGTACCAAGTAATCCAATTTTAGCTATGTCTGAAGGAAATATGCTTCAAATTATTGTAATTGCTGTATTAGTGGGTATAGGCTTAGCTTTATTAGGCAAAAAAGGTCAGCCCATAATTAATTTACTTGAAAGCTTAAATGATTTAATAATGAAATTAGTAGAAATAGTTATGACATTTGCACCTATAGGTGTATTTGGGCTTATAGCTAAAACTTTTGCCACTGTAGGGTATGTAGCTATGATGCCTTTAATGAAATATATTCTCACAATATATTTGGGGCTATTACTTATTTCAATATTAGGATATGCAAGTCTTTTAAAGAGTTTTACTGGGTTATCTTTGAAAAAGTTTTACAAAAAATTCTTCCCAGTTATGTCTGTAGCTTTTTCAACAGCTAGTAGTAATGCTACAGTACCAGTAAATATGGATGTATGTGAAAAGAAATTAGGAGTTTCAAAGGGGATTGCTGCTTTTACTATTCCATTAGGTGCAACAGTTAATATGAATGGTACTGCTATTATGCAGGGCGTAGCCACATTTTTTGTAGCTCAAGCATATGGTCTTCCTGTTACACTAAGTATGATGGTAACAGTGGTTCTAACTTCAACTATTGCTTCTGTAGGAACCGCTGGAGTCCCTGGTGCTTCCATTATAATGCTGTCTATGGTATTTACAGCTGTAGGTCTTCCATTAGAAGGGATAGGACTTATAATGGGTGTAGATAGAATAGTAGATATGGGTAGAACAGTTGTCAATATCACAGGAGATGCGATTTGTACTGTTATAATAGCTAAGCAAGAAGGCGAATTAGACGTTGATGTATTTAATGATGAGAAAAAAGAATTAACTAAAACTGCATAAATATTTTCAGAGTGAATTCGAAAACTAATTACTAATCTAACAAAGTTTCAAAAAAAAGGATGATGGTCATCCTGACGTTTTTGTTCAATTTCAGGATTCTCAAGCCACAACCTATTAATAAAGTCATAATGACTGCCTACACCAGGAACATCACTGGGAGAAACGCCTATGGCATAAGATAAAATAGGGGTAGCTTTGAGAAATTTTATCCACTTGGAAATGCTGTTAAAGTGCAGTTCAGAGGATTTTGTTTGAAATTTTTGGGGGAAGAATAAAAATTCTCCCTTCGGGATTGAGATATATGGGGACTTAAGGGTTTCATAATTCACTATAATATTAAATGGGGGATATAAATATGAACATAAATAAGAAAAGAGTTTTAACGATTTTATTTGCTATAGTGGCTATAGTGGCTACAGTAGGATTGACAACAAATATTTTCCATAAGTCTGCCTATGCAACAGCTCCTAGCTATACTATATCAAAGCCGGATAAGCCAAATGCATCTTTAAAAAATGTAGTTGTTATAGCAACTGGCGGAACTATTGCTGGAAGTGGTGCTAAAGGTAAATCAACTAATTATAAAGCAGGAGTATATGATGTTAAAGCTTTAACACAGTCTGTTGAAGGTTTAGACAAGCTTGCAAACATCACTGGTGTACAAGTTTGTAATGTAAACAGCGATGATATAAAATATGACAAGTGGATTTCTATTGCAAATACGATTAACAAATTAGCAAAAGATGACTCAATAACTGGTTTCGTAATTACTCATGGTACAGATACTTTAGATGAAACAGCATATTTCTTAAATATGGTTGTAAAAACTGACAAACCAGTTGTAATTACTGGTGCAATGCGTCCTGCAACTGCTATAAGTGCAGATGGTCCTATGAATATATATGAATCTGTTGCATTAGCAATTAGCCCAACTGCAGTTGGAAAAGGGGTAATGGTAGCATTCTCAGACGGAATATACGGAGCAAGAGATGTTCAAAAAGTAAATACTTCTAAGACTAATGCTTTTAGTGAAAATGATTTAGGAAGCCTTGGATTTATGCGTGATGAAACACCTTATTTCTATAACCAAAGTACAAAACCAAATACTGCAAAAACTGAATTTAGCGTAGATGGTTTAACTACATTACCTAAGGTTGGAATTGCATACTTCAGTGTTGAAGCAGATCCAGGCGTATTAGATTATATGGCTGAACATTATGATGGTATAGTTGTAGCTGGTGCCGGTTCTGGTTGTATGAGTGAAGAGTGGAATAAAAAGTTAGGTGCATTGGAAAGTAAAAATTTTCCGATCATAAGAACTTCAAGGATTGCTGATGGGGGGATTGCAGGAGATGATGAATACGATCATTATAAAAACATGATACTCGGCGGCAATCTTGCACCACAAAAAGCAAGAATACTTCTTCAATTAGCTTTAACTAAAACAAAGAATATTGATGCTATTAAAACAATATTTGCAAAATATTAATAGCAAATAAAAGAACATTTACTTCATAAAAAATGTGTAGCAGAAACTGGAGTACAAAATAATGTGTACCCTTTGTTGATCTATACCCAAAAAAATAGACAAATAAAAGAAATGTACCTGAAGAGTGATAGAATTATTTATCACTCTTTCTGTTTTTTAATTCTACCAAGTTCCTGCTTTTTAAATTCAGCAGGTGTTATGTACCCTAACCTTTTCTGAATTCTTACATTATTATAGTAGCGATAGTATTTCCATGTCTCTCTTATAAAATCGGTGCTCACTATAGGGGTATAAAGAACATAGCTACTGGCAACCGCAAGTCAGAGGTTTTTATTAAACAAGGTACAAACGGTAAGCTTCAGGAACAGGAAGGACCTATTTGTGCAGAAGAATTATTAAATAGACTTGAATTTAAGAAGGAGGTAATTGAGAGAGTAAGCTACTTGGTAGCTCATCACCATACTTATTCAAATATTGATGGGATTGATTATCAGATTTTAGTAGAGGCTGATTTCCTTGTGAATTTATATGAAAATCAAAATGGCAAAGAGACTATACAAAATACTTATAACAAAATTTTTAAAACTGAATCAGGACGAAAACTTTGCAGTCAAATGTTTATAATAAAAGATTCTTAGACTCAAAAAATAAGTATAAATATAGAAATATTAACGGGTTGAGATATGGGATGTAGGTTAAATACTAAAGTTGAGTTTTATGGTGGCAACGCCACCCATTTGCCACCGTTACATAAAATACAATCAGATATAATTAGTTAATATAAAAGCATAAAAATTATTATATATCTGATAGATGCCTTTAATTCTATGCTTTCAGGATAATGTAAAATATATTTAGATAAGATAAAATGCGAGGTAGAAACAAGTCATATATGTGGGATTTTTGTCTGCTTATTTACAAAAAAAATGGATAGTTATTATTTTAGAATCATGGTATATTATATTTAGAAATTATATAAAAAATAAAGTGGCTAAAGAAATAAGCACGTCTATTTTTTAGGCATTTAAGCATAAGGAAGTAAGAATAATGACTGGTCAAAATATAAAAGACTTAAAATACAGTGTTGAAGAAATAATTAGAAAACGGAATGCTATAAGAAATAAGTTTATGGTTAAATCTGAAAATGTGAACACAGGAAATATAAAATGTATGTCAAATCAGGACATGAAAATTTTATTTGATTTGTATGATGAAGAGTTTTTCCACGATTATTTTAGAGGAAATTTGAAGGAAAGTATAACTTTTTCTTTGTCCAATAGGATGACCTCTGCAGCAGGAAAAACCATATATATTAGAAAAATAAAACCGTTGCAGGAATCAGAAAAAACTTATGAAATAAGGATTGGCATCAAATTCTTTTTTCAGTATGATAAGGTAAAGAGGGACAAGATAGTATCTGGTATAAATACAAAGGATTCCCTAGAGGCATTTCAAATAGTTTTTGAGCATGAATTATGTCATTTAATAGAGTTCCATCTTTATAGTGAATCTAGTTGTAAAAAGCGCAGGTTTAAAATTATGGTTAATAATATATTTGGTCATACAGAGGTACATCATCAATTGCCAAGTCAAAGTGAAATAATTTCAGTGGATTATGGTTTTAAAATAGGACAAAGGGTACACTTTGTTAATGAAAATAAAAAATATAGTGGCTTCATTCATAAGATAAATAAAAGAGCAACAGTTATGGTGAAGGACAAGAAGGGAAATTATAAAGATGTGCAGGGAACCACATATTCGAAATGGTATGTAAACTTTGGACAATTAGTATAAGGTAAAATAGGCCACCATGCTGGCATGCTATTGGCTAAAATGTATACAAAAAAATGTTAAGGGCAGGTTTAGCTAAAACCTGCCCAATCCTAGGATACATGGAAAGCTCAGAACAGTTTACACTACAACATATGCACATCCCTACACACCTAATGATAATCTTTCGACTATATATAAGCATTACACAACATGCATACATCTTTGCTCGATTAAAAGATGTACCTTGGAGAACATATATAATCTTTCGACTATATACAATCCCTAACTCTTATCATCATAGTTAATTATTAAAGTATAACGCAAACATAATGTTATACACTACAACTGGAGCCTGCGGCACATAATCTAGTCTTAGCTCGACCATTACACATCTATTGAGATCCTATATATACAGTTATGCAAATATACAACCTTTTCAAGACACATAATGATCTTCCCTCTGGCATATACTAAGCCTTAACGACCTAGGATACACCTTTGGCCGAATATTAAAAAGCTATTTATAACCTCGTAATACTCTTGGCTCAACCGATCGAAACCCTCTCATTAAATATGTTTACCTAATGTATTTTTAATATGCAATAAATTCATGAAAATATTTACAAAATATCATAGCATATGATGAGTAGAAAAGGCAATTTTAATAAAGATTACCACATATGGTTATAATATATGATATAATTCATATATAATTGCTAATAAAATTGAAGGTTCATCCTTAGCTTTTATTAATCATTATTATTATAATATTTTATTAGGAAGGTGACAAAAATGAAGAAAATTCTTTCGGTAATATTATGTAGTGCATTAATGTTTACATTGGTTGCTTGTGGAAATTCTGAGGTGGCAAAAGAGAGTAGTTCAAAACCCATAGTTAAAGAGGCTCCAGTTGAAGCAACTAAAGTGGAGCCAAAAGTAGAAGTGAAAACTGAAGAAGTAAAAAGTAGAGAAGTGGTACTGTATTTTAGCGATGATCAAGCTATGAACTTAGTAGGAGTAAAAAGAAGTATAGAAAATCCTACAGCCAAGTCTATTGTAGCAGAATTAGTAAAAGGACCTAGTGCACAAAGCGAAGGCACAGGGAAATTAATTGGAACATTGCCTGTGGGTGTAGAAATATTAGATGTACAGGTTAAGGAAAATATAGCTTATGTTGATTTTAAGGGTAACGTAAGTGAAAAAATAAGTGGATCTGCAGGAGAGGGAATGGCTTTATTTTCAATTATAAATACATTGATTTTAGATAAGGAATTAGGAATTAAAAAGGTTCAATTTCTTGTTGAGGGAAAAAATGTAGATAGTATAGCAGGGCATTATGATGTTAGTAAACCTATGAGTGAAGATATAAAGATGATAAAGAAATAATATTCATTGGATATTATTTCTTACATATGTAGCAAAAGGACAAGTCAAAAATGCTAGCATAATGACTTGTTTTTTGTGTCTAAAATAAAAAAGGCAAGTTATTATAAAATAACTTGTCTCTTAACCCAAGGGATTTTTTGACAACTCAAAGCAATCTACGCTACAACATATATACATCCCTACATACCCATTAGAGCATTACAGCACATATACACATCTTTACTCGACCATATAGAACACCTTGGGAGCTAAAAATAATCTTTCAATCAAGAATAACCCCTAGTTAAATATTAATAAAACCTGCGGCAACCTATATCATCTTAGCTCGACTATTACACATCCGGGAAAACCGCATAAATACACTTAGGCACATATACAGCTGTTAAGAACCCATAATAATCTTCCCTCCGGCATATAAAAAACCTTAGTAGATATCGTATACACCTTTGGCCGAATACTCTAAAACCATTTTCAGTCTAGGAGCACTCTTGGCTCAACCACTTTGAATCATCTATTAACATTATTGTATGCTTTTTTTTATTTATTATACTATAAGGTATCAAAAAAGTAGTAGAAAAAAACGTGAATTATTTACCAGTAAGAATTTCTTTCATAGAGGTTATAATAAATTTAATATTTTCTTTTGAAACCCAATTGTGTGTAACAAAGCGCATTAATCCACCTTCTTCTCCATTAATCTTTATTCCCCTATTATAAAAATCTTCTACTAATTTATTACTACTAAATCCGGTAGCACTCATGTCAAAGAACACCATATTAATATGTGTATCTTCCTTATTAACTACTATACCAGGAATTTTTGACAATTCTTCACCAAGTATTATGGCATTTTCATGATCTATTTTAAGCTGTGGAATCATCTCGTGCAATGCTACAAGTCCTGCTGCAGCTAAAATACCGACTTGTCTAAGTCCGCCACCTAAAACTTTTCTTTTCTTTCTTGCCTTGGCAATAAATTTTTTATCACCAGCAAGAATAGAACCTATAGGTGCGCATAGTGCTTTGGAGAGGCAAAACATCACTGTGTCACAATATTTAGTAAGTTCTTTTGCATCCACATCTAGGTATGCAGCAGCATTAAACAGTCTTGCTCCATCTAAATGAACGGGTACGACCTGCTGCTTTGCCAAATTATAAATCTTTTCCATTGTGCACAGCGGTATTACTCTACCACAAGAGTGAGCATTTTCTATGCATATAAGACCCGTACTAGGATAATGAATATCCTCATCCTCTTTTCTAATTCTAGTTTGAATTTTTTTAGGGTCAAGTTCTCCCTTGTTACTGGTTATAGTTCTAAGCTGAACTCCAGCGATTACTGATGAAGCAGCAACTTCATGTATTACTATGTGGCAATCATCTCCAAGAATAACTTCATTACCGCGAGTACAATGAGTAAATAGTGCTAGCTGATTTCCAAAAGTACCACTTGGCACAAATAGTGCAGCTTCTTTACCTACAAGTTTAGCAGCATATTCTTCTAGAGCTATTACCGTTGGATCATCTCCATAAACATCATCGCCAACTTCTGCTGTAAACATAGCTTGTCTCATATTTTGTGTAGGATGCGTTACTGTATCACTTCTTAAATCTATAAATTTCATATACATTTCCCCCTCGTAGTTCTCTGGAGTACATAACAATTCTCAATTGTTATGCTCCTATAAATCTCTATAAAGACTATTATAACTTAAAATTTTTCGAATTGTAGCAAATTTTGAAATTTCAATTGGGTGAGCGATATATACTTTTGGTTTTTATGGTAAAATATCTATATTGACATTAAAAAAATGGTGTACAAGTAGGAACACTAGATATAAAAAGGTGGTGGAAAAGTGATGAGTGGAACATTTCGGTTTATTCATGCTGCGGACTTGCATCTAGGATCTTTTCTTAATATAAATGGGAACCCTCCAGAAGAAATACAAGCCCTTTGCAGCGAAGCTGTATACCTAGGCTTTGAAAGGTTATGCAATATTGCAGTTATGTATAAGGTAGATTTTATATTGATTTGTGGAGATGTATATGACAGTTATTTAAGGTCTGTACGTGGGAATAGATTCTTTAATAATCAATGCTTACGACTAAGCGATATAAATATAGGTGTATATGTTATTTACGGTAATCACGATGCTTCAAGTGAAAAACAAGAATTGTTTGATATTCCCCAAAATGTTCATATTTTAAGCTCTGATAGTGCAGAGATCTTTCAAGTATTCAAAGATAATGAAGTTATTGCAAAAATTGTTGGAAAATCCTATAAGCATCGATCCGAAAGAGAAAAAGTTTATGAAAACTATTTATTGGATAATGATAGTTTTAATATTGCAATGCTACATACAGCAATAGATGGGGATAATAAAAATTATGTTCCTTGCACCTTGGAGGAGCTTAAGCTGGTACCTAATATAGATTATTGGGCATTAGGACATATTCATAAAACCAATATTTTAAGTAGTGAGAAGCCTATTATAGCTTTTCCAGGAATTCCTCAAGGACGAGACATGGGTGAACAAGGGGTCGGAGGAGTTTTCTTCGTTGAGGTATGTAAAAAAGAAATTGCCCATATGGAATTCTTGCCTATAGCAACAATAATATATAAAAGAGTAGAAATAATAATAGGTGAAAACGACAAGATAGAAAATTTTAGTGATTTAACATCATTAATTTTAGAGAAAACAAGGGAGATAACATATGTTTTCCCTGAGATTTTTAATGAATTTGTGCATCCCCAGGAAGCAAAAAATAACGAATTCAAAGGTCATATTTTGATGTTGGTAATAGAAGGAAGAACAGAGTTGCAAGATAAAATAACGCATATGAAGGAAGAGGATTATAAGCAGTTTATAGAAGATATAAACGAAGAACTTTCCTTAGAAAAATATTTTCTGTGGGTAGATTCTATTATATTTAGAACCAGTGGGCTTATGCAAGATTTTGAAAGCCTCAAAATGCAAAACTCTATTTTTCGTGATTTAGATGATGTAATCAGCTTATATAGTGAAGAGTCAGATAATAGAGTGCAACTTGTGAAAAACTGGGGAGCCATTTGGAAGAAGCAAATTTATTCTGAAAATATGGATGAAGATAAATTTGATTTTGATAAAGAGATTATTGAGGATATTATAATGCAAGCTAAGCAGCTAGTTATTGAAAAATTAGCACAAGCGCTAGAAATAATGTAGGGGGTGAGAATTTGAAAATAACACAGTTAGATATTAGAGATTTTGGAGTGTTCCAAGGTGAAATGTTGGAAGCGTTAGGGGACGGAATAATAGTTATTGGCGGAGCAAATAGATCCGGTAAAACTAGCTTAATGCAAATAATTAGAAATATACCCTATGGGTTTTCACAAAATAGTAATCTACCACCCCCTAAATTCCAATATGATGTACGATGTGATTTGGAACTTGAGAAGGGCAATGAAGTAAATATATTGTTAAAAGGATTCAGTAATCCTGAGATAGTTTATAAATACACTACAGATAATAAGGCAAGCAATGGGTTATATAATATAGATAAGGCAACCTACAGAGAGCTTTTCACTATAAGTCTTGATGAACTTAATAAGGGTTCAGATAAGGGAGATAGTAATCTTCAGTCTATGCTTCTGGGTGCAGGCTTTAAGCACATTATAAAAATACCGGTGGTTTCTAAGGAGCTAAGGGAAAAAGCTAATGTAATTGGTGGAACTCGGGGAAATCCATCATCTAAGATGTTTAAACCTTACACTGAAAATATTAAAAAAAATGTAGAAGGAAGAAGAAAATCCATTGGACTGTTAGATACTTTTGTGGAAAAGAAAAATATATTTTCAAAGCTTCAGGGTATTATAATTTCAAAGGAAAAAGAACTCCTAAATAGTAATAACAATATAATCAAAATAGAGATGTTAAAGCATAATTATGAGCTTAATGAAAATAAAAAAAATATGGAAAGAGAGCTTCGTAGTTATTCTTTTAGTCCAGAAGATATAATGGAATATTCTATAGAAAAAGCCAAGGATTTAAAAAACAAATACATTAAAGAACTAGAACAATATAACAATGACAACCATGAATTTCAAAGCCAAACATCCAAGGACAATCATATTAAGGAGTTGCTTCTTGAAAACAAGGTATCCATTAGTGGTTTTTATAATGGGATATCTGGTATTAAAGAAATGAGGAAGAATCTGCTTGTTATAAAAAATGAATATTTTGAAAAAACACAAACTCTAAAAAACAAAATTAAAAAAGCAAACGATAACTGGACTAATTTTAATATGGTGGTGGAGATTAATTGTGATGAGGTGCAACAAGATATCTTAACAAGTAATATAGAAAAATTTAAAAAAATAGAATCGGAAACACTGGTTTGTAATAAAAAAATAGAAGACATTAAAGTTCAAAAGGAAATCTTAGAAAAACAAATTAGACCCTATGATGCTATAGTTTATAGTGAAAAATATTTTTATTTTACACTATGCTTTATGATTTTGGGACTTGTATTGTTTTTTATAGATAAATTATTGGGATGTTCAATAATAATAATTGGAGGCCTAGGCACTGCACTATATTTGTTTATAAATTACTCAAATAGCAAATTAATGTTAAATAAAAATTTAGAAACTAAAGCTGGAATTGATAACTTAGAGATTGTTTTTAGCAAAATATGTGGACAACTAAAAAATTTAGATGAAAATTCAATAGAAATGAACAACACAATGGATGAATACAGGGATATTCTAAGGCTTGATGCCAGAGTAACAGCTGAGAGTATTAAAGATTATTTTAAAATTGCAGCTTTTATAAAGGATGAAATATCCGAATATAATTTATTAAAGAAAAAACTAGACAATGAATTTAGTACTATCTGTGAATATTTAAATGATATTAATGCGGTGCTTAATAAATTTACTTATTTTAATACTAAAAATTTAGAAGAAATAAGTTTGAAAGGAATAAATATAGATAATATTGGGAATATTTGCAATGATATTTTATTAAACTTAGAAGTTTTATATAAACACTTGATGCTGGGAGAAAAAAGTGAAAATAGCTTTTCAAAATTAAATATGTTAGAGAAGGAAATAGAAGAGTTTCTGGTTAAGGATCATTCAGACATAAATATTTATGAGATAAACAATCCACATGAAAATTACTCTGAAAATATAATTTTATCCTTAGAAAAATATATAAGTAAGGGTAAAAAGTATATAAAATTTACAAATCTTCAAAATGAATTAAAAATTATTCATGACAAGTTATTACAAGGCGTAAAAAGTCAGCGTATACGAAGAATACTTTATGATGAAAAAAAGGAATTTGCTCAGATTGAAGATAAGAAGCTATTAGAAATCCTAGATGATTTATATAAGCAGTATACTAGTACTTCTGAACTAGATGATGATTATGAGGTTTTGAATACAGAAAACAGGAAATTAGTAAAACAATTAGATGATTTAAAAAATGAAAAACAGACTATAAAAGATGAGATACAAGCCCTAAATTCTGATGACAAGCTATTAGAATATGAGCATGGCATTAGAGAAGCAAGAAGTCAGTTAAGACCACTTGCAGAAAAATATGCTGTTTATAATACTGCAGCGTTATTCTTAGAAAAAATTAGAGAAAGATTTTTATCGAGCACCAAGGATAAGCTTTTAAGAGGTGCTAGTGATATTTTAAGTGAAATAACTTCCGGGGAATACAAAGATATTATGCCTATGGAAGATTTAATGCAGGGAGACTTTAAAACTGTACTGCGAGATGAGAGTATTGTAGAAAGTTCAAAAGAGTTAAGTAGGGGTACAAAGGAGCAATTATTCTTAGCTGTTCGTATAAGCAGAATACAAGAAATTCAGCCAAGTTTACCAGTTATACTTGACGATTCCTTTGTTAATTTTGATATAGCACACACTAAAAATACTGTTAAAGCCTTAGAAAAACTTTCAAAGACTCATCAAATTTTTGTGCTTACCTGTCATGCAACCTTAGTAGAACTAATAAGGTCTCAGTGTACGCAAGCACAATACTTCAAATTAGATAAGGGTAAATTCACAAAAAGTTTAGGGGAAGATTTACAAGAATATCTGAAAACACTATAAGGTACATTCAAATTCTTTTTGAAATAGTTGTATAATAAATGGTATAATTAATTTTCAAAGAATTAACAAGGACATTTAATAAAGAGACTATTAATGTAATTAAACGGAAAGTGAAGTGGTACATATCAGTAAGGCATTATTTATTACAGAAAAACCAAGTGTTGCTGCAGAGTTCGCCAAAGCCTTAAAAATAAATGGGAGAAAATCAGATGGTTATATAGAGTCTGATAAAGCTGTTGTTACATGGTGTGTGGGACATCTAGTTACTATGAGCTATCCAGAAAAATATGATGTGAAATTGAAAAAATGGTCTTTAGATACCTTGCCATTTTTACCTAAAGCATATAAATATGAAGTTATAGACGGCGTGAAAAAACAATTTAATATAGTTAAGAGCCAACTATTACGGGAAGATATTGATAGGATTTATGTTTGTACAGACTCTGGGAGAGAGGGAGAGTACATCTACAGATTAGTGGATGATTTGGCGGGGAGTCCTAATAAACAAAAACGAAGAGTTTGGATAGATTCACAAACGGAAGAGGAAATCATTCGCGGTGTAAAAGAAGCTAAGGATTTAAAAGAATATGATTCATTATCTGAAGCCGCTTATTTAAGAGCGAAAGAGGATTATCTAATGGGAATTAATTTTTCAAGACTTCTAAGTTTAGTTTATGGAAAAACTGTAAGTAATTATCTTGGGAAAAATTATATAGTTATTGCAGTGGGGCGTGTAATGTCTTGTGTGCTTGGAATGGTGGTTCAAAGGGAAAGAGAAGTTAGAGAGTTTATTGTTACTCCTTTTTATAAGATTATAGGTAGCTTTAAAGTAGATGAAGAATCTATTTATGAAGGAGAATGGAAAGCCGTAGAAGGTTCTGAGTATTTTGAATCACCATTGCTTTATAATGAGGGTGGATTTAAAAAACAAGAAATGGCTGAAAAATTAATAGGAGAGCTTCGTGATGCTAGTATAGATGGCAAAGCTGTGGTTGAGAATGTTACAAAGAAAAAAGAAAATAAAAATGCCCCACTGCTATTTAATTTAGCAGAAATACAAAATGAGTGTTCTAAAAAGTTTAAAATAAACCCTGAGCAAACTCTTAGTCACATTCAAGCCATGTATGAAAAGAAAATGCTAACATATCCAAGAACAGATGCCAGGGTATTATCGACAGCTGTGACAAAAGAAATCAATAAGAATATACAAAAACTAACGAATTTCAAGGGAGATCTTGAAATAAAAAATATAGCTGAAAATATTCTAGAAAAAAAATGGTATAGCAATTTAGCTAAAACCAAATATGTTGATGATAGCAAAATTACAGATCATTATGCTATTATTCCAACAGGGGAAGGTCTTCAGAACTATATGTCTTTAAAGGATATAGAAAAGAAAATCTATAATTTAGTGCTACGACGGTTCCTAGCAATATTTTATCCACCTGCTATTTATAGCAAGGTTTCTGTTATAACCAAGATTGACAAGGAAAGATTTTTTACCTCAGATAAGGTTTGCGTTGAACTAGGCTATTTGGCGGTTTTAAAACCTGATAATGATAGTAATGATAGTGAAAACGTAAATATGAAATTTTTGAGTACCTTAAAAAAAGGTCAAAGCGTGAATCTGGAAGATTTAATTGTAAAAGAAGGTAAAACTTCTCCTCCTAAAAGATTTACCACAGGTTCCATAATTATAGCCATGGAAAATGCGGGTAAACTTATTGAAGATGAAGAACTAAGAGAGCATATCAAAGGCTCTGGCATTGGTACAAGTGCCACTCGTTCAGGAATCTTAACAAAGCTTGAAAAAATAGGATATATTAAATCTAATAATAAAACTCAAGTAGTTATGCCTGCGTTACTTGGAGAAATCATTTATGATGTGGTGAAAAATTCTATTCCTACCTTGCTAAATCCAGAATTAACAGCTAGTTGGGAAAAAGGATTAACCATGGTTACCCAAAATGAAATAGCGGGGAATTTGTACATGGATAAGCTTGAAAATTACATTATTAAAAATACTGATAGAGTACTAAAACTAAACAATGCCTTAAGACTTAAAAACAATTTTGATAATGTAAGTTCATTTTATAAAACTCCTCAAACCGCAGTGGAATAATTACAAGAATGTTAAGCTATCACTTTATAACAAATGTTTTTATGCGTAAAAAAAAGTATATGTTACGTATAATGCATTTGAATAAGCTTTAGAACTTCTTATTTTATTTTTAATTAAGGTGCGTTAAGAAAAACATATGTTAGCGAGTTTATGTTTTTTAGCAAATTAATTAAAAATAAAATTAGTAGTTCTTAGCGAAGTGAACGCATTAATAGTAATATATACTTTTTCCTTTTTTATTTTATAATTAAATCAAATAATTTTTTTGCTGCTTTTTTAGGACCATCTTTTTCCTGACCTTTTATACCCAAGGAAGTTCTAATCTGCCCAACCTTTACTCCTGTTTTGAAGAACTCTTCAAAGTATTGTTCTATAAGCACATCTACTAGTTCTTGTTTTTGAACAGGTCCAAAAGGATTTGCAAAATAAGAGGTTACAAGGCCGAGTTCTGTAGTAGTACCTTTTGCCATCCTCGCGCCTCTTTTACAAACATCAATGGCATCCGTTGGATTTGTGAAGAAATTAATCTCTTCATTTCCTTCCTTTACTTCTTCATAATTGTTTGCGTAGAGGAATAAATCTATAGGGTATCCCTTAATAATATCTTTATAGCTTGCTACAGGCATAACAAGTCTTGCATTAATTTTATCGGGATTCATAAATATACTTCTATCAATTTCTTTAAAAGCATATCCTGCATCTAAATCATCGAGTCTTACGAAAGCACCAATTTCTGTTCCAAAGCCTAATGGTTTTCCATCTGGGTTAAGAGTTACAACTCCCATGTCATCAAAGACTATGGTCATGTCACTGATGTAATCTTCACTTAAGCTTCTAAAGGCTTCCAAGCATTCAGATTTACCCGCACCACTATCACCCATAATAATAACATTTGCACTGTGGCCATTATTCATAACAATGTTTACCATTGCACCATGGATTGGTAAATAACCTCGCTTAATCATTATTAGGTTATGCAGAGTTAAGGCCATCTTTTTTACATATCCGAAGTAATCAATTTCATCGCCATGGGTAATATAGCCAAGCATAATATTATTTTCCTTATCGTCATAAAATACTGTTTTAACTTTAGGAGAAGGGTCCTTAGCTCCAAAAACAAAAACTATATCCGGTTTAATGCCCCTATACTCTTTTTCTCTTGCCATTTCAAATAGGTTACAGAGAGTTATTGCATGTGCCATAAAATCTCTGTGTACATAAATAAATGCAAGTAAAGAGCCTACTTTAGCTGGATAACAAAACCAATGATCTGTACTTAGACTACAATTTTTCAATGGGTTTTCAAAACATTCATTAAAAATTCCATCGCGAGTATTCTTTTTAGGGTAGCTTATATAAGGCAAATCTAGCATTATTGATTCAATAAAAGGAACGTCTTTCAATATTTCATATCCAGAGGGCATAGGCCAATTTGCATTATTAACAATTAGACCAGCATTGCCACCTGCAGGCAATTGTCTGTAAACTGTAGGTTTATAGCCAAGAACATTCTCTTCAATTTTTCTATATAAATTAAGTATAAGCATGGAAAAGTCATTGTTAGCTTCAATAAAGCTTGTTTTCTCTAAACCCTCATTAATTTTATTGTTGTGAATTACAGTGTATCTTTCAAGCTTTCTCCAAAAACTATAGAAATCCTCTATAAAATCAATAAATATACTCTTGGTATTTATAAGTGAACTATATTTGGTATTTAAATTTATAATTTCATTTACATTTAATACAGATAAGAGTTTAAACAAATGTATCATGAAAACATCTAATTCCTCATTTTCTGTGTGTGCATTTTGAATCAAATATTTATAGATATTTGTGTTTTTCTTCTTTATTTTCTTAAGATAAGAATTAAAAACTCTTCTGAAGCCGTTACTTTCTAATAGTTTTTCAGGACTATTACAATAGTTTGCAGTGAAATTTATCATTACGTTATCGTTACTTAGGGAAAATTCTTTTTTCAAATTGGCACCTCCATAGTTAGTACATAAATTATTATCAGTAAAATGAAATTTATTAAAGTGAACATTATCATAAACAGTAGTATATATTTTGATACTATACTATAATACTCTAAAAATGAAGTGCTGACAATGTTAAAATTGCATAAGTGCAGTTTAATATATTGTATTAACTG
>Ga0209125_1001750_pt1 | contig 18913 bp, 12 predicted proteins | sample BarGraIncub1131A_FD_184503 | JGI IMG/M metagenome (GOLD analysis project Ga0209125, IMG submission 184503) | Arctic peat soil microbial communities from Barrow, Alaska - Barrow Graham LP Incubations 11-31A (SPAdes) (version 2) | ecosystem: Environmental > Terrestrial > Soil > Wetlands > Peat...
CGTAAGATACAAACTTGCCCGGTAGTATTGGCTACAGCGATAATAAGTAAGTATTTTGACGAGTTTACCCGTAAGCATTATGATAAGATCATTCGGAAAGCGCATATCTCAGAATCAGAATTAAAGACAAGCATCGATGAAATTCTCAAGCTTAATCCCAAGCCAGGTGGTAGTCTGGGAGATTCTAACAGGGGAAATCATTATATAATGCCCGATTTTATTATCACAAATAAAGAAGGAATACTCGATTTACAACTTAATTCAAAAAACACTCCCGAACTCAGGCTTAACAGGACATATACTGAAATGTTGGAAACTTATGCTGAAAGTAAAAGCAAAAGTAGTGCGCAGAAAGATGCACTAACATTTATAAAGCAGAAAATCGATTCGGCCAAGTGGTTTATTGATGCTATAAAACAACGCCAGAATACACTCTATCTCACGATGAATGCAATAATGAGATATCAAAAAGAATATTTTCTTACTGGTGACGAGACCAAACTCAGGCCCATGATATTAAAGGATATAGCAGAAATTGTAAACTTAGACATTTCGACTATTTCGCGTGTTGCAAATAGTAAATATGTGCAAACACCTTTCGGAACATTTCTTTTGAAAAGTTTCTTCTCTGAATCAATGCAAACAGATTCGGGTGAAGAGGTTTCAACACGTGAGATAAAGAAAATTCTATCGGATTGCATCTCGGGCGAGAAAAAGCATAAGCCGCTTACTGATGAACAACTTACTGACATCCTTCGTGATAAAGGATATAATATTGCACGTAGAACAGTTGCAAAGTATCGTGAATTACTAAATATTCCTGTAGCCCGTCTGCGTAAAGAATTATAAACAATGAAAATTAATACTGCCACTATTGTCTCTTATATCCTGCATCCATTATTAGTCCCTACTTATATCCTGGTGTTTCTATTGAATGTGGATACCTATCTGGCGTATATGATTCCATTAATTTTGAGATTGTGGATAATAGGTATGTTCTTTGTGATCACATTTGCCATGCCTGCAATAATGATTTATTTGATGCAACGTAAAGGTGTAATCACATCATTACAAATGGACATCCGTTCGGAACGATTTTATCCTTTGTTACTGACAGCTATTTTCTGGGGATTGGGATATACCGTTATTAGCAAAACTGGTTTGCCGATAGTATATTATCAATATATGCTTGGAGGGATAGCAGCAATTATTGTGGCACTAGCTATTAATTATTACTGGAAAATAAGTTTACACATGGTTGGAATGGGTGGACTTACCGGAGCATTTTTCGGATTGTCTATTAGGATAGGGGTTGATCTTTTCCCAGTGCTGGCAATTGTAATTTTGCTTTCAGGATTTGTAGGGTATGCCCGTTTAAAAGTAAACTCCCACAATCCGCCTCAAATATATACCGGCTTCATCGTGGGAGCTATGTTGATGTTTATAGTTTATTTGACTCCCTTTATTTAAAAGGATGAAATGAAATTCCAACTGAAATTGGATACATATCAGGACCTACACCGTCTTTATAGGTTTTGGTTAATTGGTAATATCCATTAAACATTAACGATTTATAGCCAACTGCCAAAGTCACGCCATAACGACTTGTCTGCATATTAGTCGTAGTGGATTGTTTAAGCATTATAGGTCCAAGTTTACCTTGAGGATCATCCCCTTTGAACTTTGTGTGAAATCCTACCAATAAACCATATTTTACTCCCACGGCTAACTTAAATCCTTTTGTTGACCGGTAACGTAATTCAAAAGGTAAATCGATAAAAGTGAATACCATTTTATCCTTTTTGTAAGTAAGGGGAGTACCTGCGGTTGTTTTCTTAAGTATATGATAGAAATAAGTTTCAGTGACGCCTGAAGTGTTCTTTTGATTACCTATAAAAATATTATTGTATAGATTTTCTGAAGTAAGGCCGGCTCCAATTGCATAACTCCATGGGGTCTTTCCCTCACCAATGGGATTGTCGAGCATTATATAGAAACTTATCCCGGGGTTAACACTTCCAGGTTTAATGGAATCGTTCTTAATCTGCCAAATATCTGTGAACAAATCCACACGAGTGGTTAGACGTTTCAGTAATCCAAGCTTAGCATCCTGTGCAGACACCATTGCGCTAGTAAATAATAGTATAATCAAAAATACTTTTTTCATAGAAGACGGTTTATCGACTTCAAAAGTACAAATTTTCCGGTTGTTAATTAAAAATCAAAAATGTATAGTGAAGGGATTTTATAATTTTTAACAGAATAAATAAAATATCAGGTTAAAAGAGTATAATAAAAGCTATCTACCATTATACTTAAGTGGCTTTTATAATGGTTTCTCAAATCGGTTTAAGACAGGAATATATTGATTATGCGTGATGGAAATCTGGTTTCAGACTTTTTCACTTATATGTATTCATTTTCATTTTTCTGATATTTCTCTTTTTACATTTTCAACGTTATAATCAATACCTGGCGTTAAAACTTGTGTATTTTTAAAATAAATCCGAATTGATTTATTATTTTTAATTTCGTAGTTGTTTACTACTTATACTTGTAAATTAAATTTTGGAATGGACAATTGGAATCTATAGTCAGGATAAATAAAGAACTAAATAATTAAGAAATCATGGAGTGGAAGCTTAGAAACTTAATTTTCTTACTACTAATGGGATTAGCAGTAACGACTTACTCGCAAGAAAAAGGTAAGAAAATACACGTCTTGATCACAAAACAAGACACCACTCATGTAGTAGGCCATGCCCACATGGACATGTGCTGGTTGTGGGACTACTCAGAGACCATGAAAATGTGCCTCGATAACCTTCGGCAAACAGTGGCTTTTATGGACGAGTTTCCCGACTACAAAATGATACAAAGCCAGGCCGCAATATTCAACTTTGTCGAAAAAGAAGACCCACGGCTTTTTGAGCGTGTAAAAAAGTATGTAAAGGAAGGACGCTTAGAGCTTGGTGGAGGTATGTGGACAGAGAGCGACCAAAATCTCACCTCAGGCGAGGGGTTGGTAAGGTCCTTTCTCTTAGGACAAGGTTATTTTCAAAGCCGATTTGGTAAAATTGCCCGCGTAGGATGGCTACCGGACGATTTTGGGCATGTGTCACAACTGCCTCAATTACTCAAGCAAGCGGGTTGCGACTACTTCTACTTCCATCGTTGTAAACCTTATTTAGGTAATTTTTGGTGGGTGGGATCTGACTCTTCAAAGATACTGGCCAACGGCAATAATGACTATCACAACGTTGGGGTTTTGGATTCGGAGCTGTTTATCGATTCGTTAAAGCTTTTTAAGAACAACCAAAATCGCCTGCTATTTCCTTTGGGGCAGGGCGACCATGGTGGTGGTCCCACACGAAAAAACATTAATTTGATTCATCAATTAGATAAGGACCCCGGCTTCCCTGCCATCAAGTTTTCTACTGCTACAGAATTTTTTGAGAAGTCAGAAAAAAGCATGAAAAATCTTCCCACCCACTTTGGTGAGATGCAATTTATTTTTGAAGGATGCTATACCACTGTGGCCGATTCAAAGGAGCTCAACCGCGCCTGTGAGAATACGCTTTATAGTGCCGAGTTTTTCAATAGCCTGCGATGGTTGAAAGGTGAAAAGTATCCCTCCGAGGAACTTTACAATGCTTGGGAAACTATTGCTTTCAACCAATTTCATGACATACTTCCAGGTTCTGCAATCAACGAGGCGAATAAGGAATCTATCGCGCGTTACACTGTTGCACTGCAAAAAGCAAGCAGACTAAGCGACCACGGATTTCTAAAAATGGCTGATGAAATTAGCTTCAAAAAGGACAGGGGGCAGCCAATTGTGGCGTACAATCTGCAACCCAGACAACGCAAAACTTTGGTAGAGGCAAAAGTATATTCTCACGAGGTACCAGTTAGTATAAAGTCCAACTTTTGGGGTGACTACAACGGTTCAAAAAATATCATCCCTGTTAACGTGGGCCAGGGTGCTATGCCAACCGTTATGGTAAGCGATGGATTAGGCAATATTTACCCTGCACAAATTACCTGGAGCAAATGGACTCCACCAGGTTATACATCAAAAGTACAGTTTGTTGTGGATGAAATGCCTGCTTGTGGTTACAAAACTTTCTACGTTGATATGACTAAGCCTGGCGCCAAAAACGATATTATAAAATCTATAGATAATACCTTTGAAACCGATTTTTATAAGGTGAAATTTGATATGGCAACAGGCAATATCATTGGCCTTTTTGATAAGAAAACCGGGATGGAATGCGTAAAGAATGGCGAGCAGCTCAACAGGTTAAAAATCTATATGGAGGATAAAAGTGGAGGTGCAAAAGCGTGGGTGATTTACCCGATTGTTAATCAGGAAGAGGTAACAGATGTGGAAAGCGTAAAAGTAGTGGAGAAAGGCCCCGTGAGGATCTGTGTGGAGGCTGTAAAGAAGTGGGGTAAATCAAAGTTTATTGTGCGCACATACCTCTATAAGTCATACCCCCGCATCACTTACGAAGTGGAAGCGCATTGGTTGGAAACCGGCAGTTCTACAGAGGACTCTCCTATGCTTAGAGCCACATTCCCATTGGCCATTGAACAACCAAGATTATTTTGTCAAACCCCTTTTGATGTGGTAGAGAGACCCGCCGATGAAATGGTTGACGGCAAGCCATATATTGATCAGATGATCCACAGATGGGAAGCTGATGGTTCACGCAAGGATCATGACGATGGACGTGAGGTGCCAGCACAAAAATGGGTTGATGTAAATAATGGAAATTTTGGAGTGGCCCTTTTGAATAAATCCAAATATGGACACTCCTACTATAAAGGCGAGCTAAGGTTAACCTTGTTACGTTCTGCAGGATATCCAGACATTTACCCTAACTTAGGTAAGTTCAACATTAGTTATGCGTTGTACCCTCATGCCGGCGATTGGAAGAACAATGTTTGGGAGGAGGGCGATGATTTCAACATACCAGTTTATGCTGCAGAGCCACCCTCACTTTCGCTTTCCAAGGACTATGCAAATCGCCCTGAGGAAGATTCATTTTTCTCTTTAACGGGTAAGGGTGTGGTGTTATCGTGCATCAAAAAAGCAGAGAAGAGTGATGAACTCATTATACGGATAGCAGAAGTAGAGGGAAAGGAAGTTAATGCTACGGTAACTTTACCCTTTGTCTTAAAATCTGTCAGGAGATTGAGTATTATTGAGCTCCCCTTGAGAGATGCAAAAGCACCTGCAGTACATGGGGAAACACTTTTGTTGAAGTTGAAACCTCATGAGATTGTAACTCTTGGAGTGAAAAAGTGAGATATCTAAAACTTATTGTAAAAGTCTATTTGCAATCAAGGTATTAATACACCCAAATTTGCTACTCTTTTGTTCGGGAATAAGTCATTACATTTGTAGACTGAATCATCCAAAATATATTATTATGAAACACTTCAATATCTTAACCTGCTTTCTCTTGTTATTCTGTTCAATGAATTTAATGGCTCAGGAAAAAGAAATGATTGATACTGCATTGATTCCTTTCTGGAAAACTAAGACCATGCACAATGAATCGGTATTAATGATTTCAAGAAATGGGGAATTACCAATAGCAAAGCTACTATTTAAACCAAAAAAAATTATTTCTATCCGGAACGCCGCATTAAATATTGAATATAAAGAAGGAATTGATTGGGAATATAAAGAAGGTCAATTAAGATTGTTGAAAGATTCAAAAGCTGCTTATCTAACAGATAAACAATTATATCCTGATTCATCAAAGAGCGCGTTTCCAAAAAAAGGTGGTGGATTAGTTCTTTACGGATCAGGAATATTTTTTCATAATCATCAGTTGGCCGTTACCTATACCCATGCCACTAATGAATGGAAAGGCCCGGTACCGCGTTTTCAGGGACAAAATCTTCCTGAAGTGATGTATAAACTAAAAATGGGTTCAATCTTAAACGTATTGCTTTTTGGTGATAGCATTGCTGCTGGCGCCAATGCAAGTGGAGATAGTAAAATACCTCCTTATTTACCCAGTTGGGGAAATCTGGTTATAGATGGTTTAAAGAGAAAATATAAAGGGCCTATTGAGTTTACTAATACAGCAGTTGGCGGAAGGGATTCTAAGTGGGGGCTGGAAGTTGTTAAGGAAAGCGTTATAGATCACAATCCCGATTTGGTTATCCTTGCCTTTGGAATGAATGATGGGTCAAGACAATTGGATCCGAAGGTATTTAAAGCCAATATTGAAGGGATGATCAATAAAATAAGGCAGAATAATCCTAAGGTGGAATTTATATTAGTGGAAACTATGTTAGCCAATCCAGAATCAACTTTTGTAGGAACACAAACAGCTTTCAAAAAGGAAATTGATGAATTGACTGGCCCTGGTATTGTCGTGGTGGATATGACTTCCGTACATTCTGAACTCTTAAAATATAAGTCATATCAAGACATGACCGGGAATGATATTAATCATCCCAATGATTTTTTGATTCGCTGGTATGCTCAACAAATCTTAGGTTTATTAATATAATTATTTTAGTCGTTCAGAAGAGGAAAATAATTTAATGATGGAAGTGAATTTAAGTATCAATGCAGATAGCTGTATTAAGTGCGGAAATTGCGTAAAGGTTTGCCCTTCTAATATTATTATGCAAAGCAATAATGATGCGTCTGCAATGGTAGAAAGTTCAAAAGGCTGTATCTCTTGCGGTCACTGTGTGGCTGTGTGTCCAACAGGTTCGGTTGTACACTCGGAGTTTCCGGCGGAAAAGGTTCATCCGATAGATTACGCGCTCTATCCATCTGCTGAACAGATGATGCTGTTGTGTAAAGCTCGCAGATCAAACCGTGTGTTCTCTAAAAAAACCATCCCGGTCAAAACATTGGATTTAATAGTGGAAGCTGCTCATCGTGCGCCTACTGCAAGTAATATGCAACAAGTGACGTTTACTTTGATATCAGACCCTGAAAAACTTCGTTTGATCTCTGATTTTACTATCGGAGTACTTAGTTCGACTGTAAAGAAGTTAAATAACCCACTGTTGAAACCTTTCCTGAAACGAATTATGCCTGATGCCTATCGATATGTAGCTTTATTTGGCCGCCTGAAGCGAGAGCAAGAGAATGGTAATGATCCGATTCTTCGTAAAGCTACGACTGTTATGCTGATACATACCCCCAAAACGAATCTTTTCGGATATGCAGATGCCAATCTTGCCTATCAGAATGGTTCTCTGATGGCTGAAACTTTGGGTGTAAGTCAGTTCTATCTGGGATTTGTCTGTGCAGCAATAAAGCAGGAGAAGCATGGCTCACTTGCGAAATTATTGGGAATTGATGGAATGATCCATTCAGCAATGGCACTCGGTATTCCGGTTTTTAGATACCTCAACTACATCGATAGAAAAGATGTTGTAGTGAATAAAATGTAGTGCTGTTAAATGCCAATATTTAGATAAATCTGAAATTTTCTGTAAAAGTCCATTTACAATCAAGGTATTAATACACCCAAAATTTGCTGTGCATACCAGCGGATCAAAAAATCATTTGGATGATTAATATCATTCCCGGTCATATCCTGGAAAGATTTGTGCCTGAGCAGGTTGGTATGTACAGCAGTCATATCCACCAGAACTATGCCTTTACCAGTCAATGCTTGCAATACTTCTTTAAATGCAGCCTGCGTTCCAGTAAAATTAGATTCCGGATTGGGCATTGTAGTCGATACTAAAATAAATTCAGCAAGGGGATTGTTCATCTTTACTTTATCGATCATCGCCTTAGTATTTGCTTTAAATACCTGCGGATCCATTTTAGCTGTACCGTCATTCATGCCAAAGGCAAGGATAACCAGATCGGGATTATGATCTACAACGCTTTTCTGCACGTTTTCTCTCCCCCAGTTAGAATCCATACCACCAACTGCTGTATTATCAAATATAACTTCTGTTTTATAATATCGTCTTAAGGCTTCAGATACCAACTTACCAAAACTAGGCAAATAAGGTAATACATTGGAAAAAGCACTGGCATTACATTCTGCTGCAATGCTATCTCCAAACAGTAACACTTTCAATTTTGATTTTTTCTTCAATTTATTCATGGTTTCGGGAAGAACTCCCCACTGAAAAGCAGGTATCGGACCATCCCAAACATTCCGGGCATGTTTATATGTTACAGCCAACTGGTGTTCATGAAAAAAAGAACCTTCTTTATAGAGCACAAAACCACCGTCCTTTTTAGGGAAAATACCTTTATCAGGAAAAAGCTCTGCAGTTGTCATGTAAGCTGCTTTTGAGCCTTTCAGCAATTTTAATTGTCCGTTTTCATATGTCCAATCCACTCCTTTTTTGTAAGTTATGTTTAATGCAGAATTTTTAACAGAGAGGATCTTTTCAGGAGCAAACAATAAAGTTGATGATGGAAGTTCGCCATTTCTGGAAGTCATAAGCACAGACTCATTATACATTATCCTTGATTTCCAAAAAGGGATCAAGGCGGTATCAATCATGTCTTTCTGCTGTGCCATTAGTTGCATAGATGAACAGAGCAATAATAGTCCTATAATTTTAATTCTTTTCAAAATGTTATTTTTAATTGTTTATATCCAAAATTTTTTAATTACAATACTTATGAAAATTTAAAAGCTGGCTGTGAATAATTTTGTGTAAAGATAACAGTGGATATGGACTAATCATAATCTGTAATTTTTTTTCAAAACGATTTTCGATTCACAACGAGAAGTACTAATAATCGAAGATCCATTTAATGTTTGTGACTTATTTATAATCTCATTCTATCACAACTTTACTGAAATGTCCATCCGCAAAACTAATTGTATAAAATGAGGAAAAAAAAAGAGGCAAACCTTGAGGCTGCCTCTTTTTAATATTATAATTTCTTAAATTTATTGAGGCTTATTAACTGTATTCATTTGTAGATTTACTGCAGTTTGTGCCAATAGCCGTCCATTTATACAGACCAGGTGTAAGTGTTAATCCTCCAATATTTCCCGCACCCAAATTAAAAAAATCAGGGTTTGCACGTCCGGCGGCGTCAGTGTAGGCGGCTTCCATATCACTTACAGCTGTGCTTAACATGCTGGGGCTTGTTATCCTGCATGGAAGTGGACCTTCAGCGTTTACTGAATATACAGAACCTGTAACTTCTGGACAACTGATAAGAATAGCAGCACCAGTTATTGGGCTTGATCCAATATCTCCGGTAACATCTGATTTATACACATCAGTAATTCCTGATTTTGAGAGAATTGTAAATTCGCCTGCGATTCCAGAATTTACTGTTGGGGTTCCTGCCAAAGCATTTTTGCTGATAAGCTGGTTTGATGAAGTCTTCATAGAACTTAACTTCGTTCCAACATCTTTTGATCAATTAGCCATTAATACTAACAATAGGATAGCATAAATAGGTAAATTAATTTTTAATTTCATGGTTGTTGTTTGTAAATTTGTTACATAATTCACATGAGTCTTGGTATCCCTGGAAGATAAGTTTCATTTGAGTTTTTCAGTATATGAAAAGAAATAAATAACCCTGATTTTAATAATTTCGAATTCGAAGAAATTATAAAAGACCGACCTCAATCATTACTGAATTTCAATGAATAAATAGATTGGAAAACCATTACAATTTAAAAAAATACTATGAAAATATTTTTTAATATTTTGATTTGTACGGTCTTAGTTGGGATGTTCCAATATTCACAAGCTCAAAAAACTACTCCTTTGAACACTGCCACCAATCCCATTCATTCTGAATATCGGCTCGATGCAACTCAGGCAAAGGGAGGGGAAATTATCAAGACCGACCTTGGAAATGATGCGGTGTTATTCCCAGAAGCAGCGCCAATCAATGATAAGATTGTATGGACAGTTGATGGATCTTTGCCTGCTGGACTTTGGCAGGTAGATATTGAATTCTATCAGCACAATAGCACCTTTTCTCCCGATCAGGTGATTTCTTTTGAAGGAGAGGATGGACTAAAGTTGGCCAATCTGGATCTTTATTTTATAGGATTTACCAAGGGAACTTATACCAGGAGTATAGGTTTTTATAATAGCAAGGCGGTTTCAGCTCTTTCATTGATTAAAAGTGGGCAACGCAATCTAAATACAGTGGCAGTTAGATCCATCAGGATTAAGCCTGCCACTGCTTCTACAATAGAAAAATTAATGTTTGTTTTTCAACTTCCCGTGAGTGGACAACAAGTGACATTACCTATCCCATTACCATCGGGTGTTTACACGGTAAATGCGACAAAACCTGTGGCACTGAATTGGACTTTGCCTGATGGTCGGACTTTTGCAACTCCCTCTGCAAGTGAACTTCGGGTTTTTCTTGACGGCCCTGCTCAACCTTTCGTGAGTTCTGGCGAACTGGTGAATTACTTACAACTTGCACATTATCCAACATCAACCAGTCCTGATATGACGAGTGCCGGCGACTTGCCACTATTGGTAGCTAGCGATTTAACCAAAATTGAAACACATATACTCAAGTTAATTGGCTACCATGGTAAAGATGTGCCGAAACTTGACCTGTTTCCCGACGGAAAAACAATGGTTGTGTTAAGTAGTTGGGATGATGGAGCAGCGGCGGATGTGCAATTAATGGAGTATCTTCTTAAATATCACATGAAAGGAACTTTTTTTATGAACCGTGGATCGGCAATGAATAGTCGTCTGGGGGAACTGGAAGCGAAAGGAATGGAAGTTGGTTCGCACTCATGGAGTCATCCGGCTTTTTACAATTCGTCGCCGCAACGCTGCTTAGATGAAGCTGTAGAAATGCGCCGTTATCTTGAAAAACTATTGGGTCATCCTGTTATTTCTTTTGCCTATCCCTATACTTATCAGCCTGCTTATGATGTCGATGGCGATTATGTGTTGCGTTCGCTGCGTAAGGCATGCTATTGGTCGGGTCGGGCAACTACTACTGGTGAAAACCAGATAGATGCTATTCCTGAACCACTTGCCATGCGGCCGAATTTCCATTTTAAGGTGGGTGCAGCTAAAACCAGGGAAAAATTTGAAGAATTGATCCAAAAGCCAGGATCAATTTTATATATATGGGGTCATAGTTATGAATTAGCCGGTGAGGGAGGGAATATTTTGGAAGGCGTTCTGGCTTCGGTGGCAAACCATCCGGAGGTATGGTATGCTACTTTGGGTGAGCTGATGGTTTGGCAATTCACTCGTCATAATTTGCAGATAGAACCAGTTTCGGCTAAAGAAGGAGGGAAATCCTTTGCCTTAAAGATGCCCTGGCTGCATCCTTATTTGCGACAAGTGCCGGTAAGCTTGACATTACCGGAAGGCGTGACTGAGGTTTTATGGGAAGGAAAACAAATTCCGGTTGTGAATAGACACATACAATTGGTCTGGTAATTATATTCCTGACTTAATTAAAAACCTAATGGTCAACTGATTACTTACCAATTATAATGTTATACAAATTTTCATTTTTGTCGAAACAAGCAACCGCCTGAATGATAGATTTAGGGTTATTTACTGTAAATGGTTTGTCAGAAACATAATTTCTCATACGACATCCGACTACAGATACAGTAAGCTTTTTGTTCCCCAAAATCATCATATAATCCTTCGATTTTCCCAGATTTGTTAATGCCCCGTTATCCCCTGAAAACGCTTCCACATTAGAGATAGCTGTATGCCCCTCTCCTTCAATAATAATAGGATGAATCTCATCAATTACGGTTCCTGCATTCGCAATAATTGCACCCTGACTAATTTGCCAGTCCCTGTTAAAGGTATTTGAACCTTCTTTATGAATTCCTACGGTAACACAATCAAAATTGAAATTGGTCATTTGACCATAACTTTCAGCACCTAAATGAATTCCACCCCAAGTAGCAAAAGTAAATACATCAATCACTTGGGCATTATCTGTATGGTTAATAGAATAAGCGAATGTCCTTTTTTTAACCACCGCATCAATTATTGCTTTTGAAAAAAATCTATTCATTAACCTCATATTGGCAGGGTTTACATGGCAATTCAAAAACCTTGGAATATCATAACAATAATCAATTCTAATAAATTGCCCACTTAACGGGTAGCCATAGCAATCTCTAATCAATATTTGTTCACAAGGAAAAGCAGGATCTGCATTGAAATCCATAGCTATATATTCACCATAAAAGGTTAAATCCCTTAATGTAACTCCATAAGCGTTAGACGTTTTGCTTACCTGAATAGTTGGAGGATATTCGATAATATTTGAAGGATTATTTAATTCCTGATTTGCATACCAAAATTGTATTCCGGATATCTGAGTTGCAGATTCTACAGTAATAAATGGCTTATTCCTATCATCAATTTTAAATACACTTCCAACAGGAGCATTTTTCAATAAATTAGCTGTACCTCTTCCTGTGGGTCCGTTCACTCCAATAAGGGATACATTTCTTTTCAATATTATACCTCCGTTTATAGGATATGGTTTATCTGTTGGATCAACAAGTAAGGAAGCGCCATATTTTGTTGCCCAATCTATCGCCTTTTGCAAATTCAAAGTATTTGTTGCTGCATCATTTCCAGGAAGCACTCCGAAATCTCTTATGCTTTTTGATGAACTTACAGCATTCTCCTGTGCAATAACCGAATTTCCTTTATTGAATGACGTAGTTCCTATACCGATTATAACAAATAATACTAACGCTATTTTTTTCATGTTTTTTATTGGTCCCTGATAAAAAATGTATTTCATAACTGATTTATAAATTCATTGGCTACGCTTATTTTCTGAGTAGTTATGGATATGCCAACTAAATTGAACCCATTATGCTGAAGTGTTGGGATCAACCATTGTAAGCTTTCTCAAGAATTATCATTACCTTGTTTATATTAACATATTACAAAATTAATTTTATTTATTCTGCCTTAACATTTTCAATGATTTTGTTTTATTGTTTTCTTTTGCTCATACCTGGTGTGAAATCTGGCGTTTCGGTTATGACTGTATTGTTTTATAGTTTCTGATGATGTAGCCAAAGCCAATAAAAATGATCAACGCAAGTATAAGAAAAACTACCAAATCCCGCATCATAAATGTTGGATCATTATTTAGTAACATCATGACTCCCATAGTATTGACAGCAATAATCATCGTCAGGAAGAAACCATAAAACATGAATTGAATTGGATAAGTGGTGTTGGGTCTTACCCAAAGTAGATATACACTGATGAGACCTAACGGGATTGTGAAACCTAAGTCAAAAATTCGGACAACCCAGAAAGCAGTGGGTGAAATATCATATCCACGGGCTGTTCCGGTAGATATAACTTCCTGGACTTCCTTGATCCACATGGAGGCGAATATTATATTAAATAGTGAAAAAAGAATAGAGTACACAATGAGACCCTTCTTTTTGAAAGTGTTTTCGACATTTTTGGGAAATATCGAAAGCGAAAAAAGTAATATCACAAGTGATGATATAAGAATGAAAAGAAAGTAAAAAGTATAAGTCTCACTGTTTCCGGTATATTTTGCAGAGCTCCACTCTAAACCAAGGGTATAGCTCAAGACATAGTAAATCAGGTACAAAGGTGTTAAAATAAGAAGGTAATGAGATATACGTTTTCTGGAAAATAGCGTAACCCCACCACCAATCAGGATGGGTGCCAGAACAAACATATTGATGATGTCTTGTCCTACCAGTTGATTATTTATGATATCTGCAGTCTTGTATCTTATGTGGTTCATAAACAGGGGGCCTTCGATTGCCAGATAAATAAGCATAATACCTGTTGCTATAGAAATTAAAGCAACAAATATTCTTTCAAATGAGTTTCCAAAGGAAGCATCATTACTTTTATTCATGGGTATTCTTTTTAAAAGTGATTAATGGATTTGATTACAAATTGATCACCCCGGTTGCTTAATACTGGCTACTCAACCCAAAGAGTTTTGACCACCATCCTGTTGTTATTATAAGAGCGATCATTTGCTTGTTTTGATTTACTTATACAAAATTAATTATATTTACTTTGTTTCAATATTTTCTAAGATTTTTGTTTAAAACTATTTTGCTCCGATTCTCAAATAAATTTACGAGTATTTTACTACATAAAATGTGTATTTGACATACAAACAGATAATTAAGAATAATTCTTCAAACTATCTTTACCATACTCCTGTTTTTCTCTCTCTTAATTGGTTAGATCAATACCTGTTTCGATCAGTGCTTTCATCCGTTTATTCCTCATTGTATTTATCTGTGTATATCATTGAGGGTCCAATTTTTAACTGAAAACGACTTCAGAAATCTCAGAAATATTTTTCCCCAAAAGGCCATTCACCATTCGATCTCCTTGCCACAACCACGAAATTTGATGATGCAAATATTATTTGAAATCCCCATAATATCATGAATATGATAAGGAAATATTAAGGAAATGATTAGAGTATAATTTGGGTCTTAGACCCATGATATACCCAAATTATACTCATATTATACCCATGTTATACCCGGCTTATCTCTAAGATTTAGAGGAAAATTCTTTGAGAAAATTTTACAATTTCTGATCAATTTTAATGAAGAATCAACTTGAAATGGTTTGCATTATCCTCTAAATAGGACGACAAAAATTAAAATTAATTGTTAATCTGCTTTAAGCGTTTAGTTTTTATTGATGATGTAAATGTAATATCCAGAAGTACAATAGATAAGTAATGTACATGGAAACATTCTTTAAAAAAAGTTTTTGTAAGAGCGTATTTCTACTGATCGGACTGGCAAAAATCCAAAAAAGTTCTACCTTTGCAACCTGTTGGAACCTTCCTACAAAATATTTTTGAGAATTAGATATAGTAGACTAGATGACCATCTTACTGAAAACATTCAAATAAAAGATTAACAATTCACTGAAAAAATGACTCAAATAACTGAAGATTTTACTAAAGAATTATTTACAACCTTTAGTAAAAGTGAAAACGCTGCATTGGAATTTGGTAAAAGTGTTAAAAACATTTACGACTCAAACTTAATAATCAAAATACATAACTTGAATTCAAAAAGCGCAGACTATCAACTTAAAATAGTTTGTGCTTCATTTTTGAAACGTTGGTATTGGCGTATAAAATTGAATAAGGCACAGAAAAGGTTATCGAAGTGCGAAAGACTATTTAAACAAGGCCTTGTATAAATAGGAGATTGTGATTTAAAATGGTAAAAAAATCATCTCTATTCTCTTCCTCCTCTTATTAGGTGGATGCAGCAGGATCTATATCCCCAACTATTATTACCGGAAATACAAGCAGATCAGGGCATCTTCACTTAAAACGTGGCCCATCAAAATGAACGGCGCCTATGTCACAGAATATAAGATGTAACCGGAAAATAACAATACAGTGATTTCGGAAAATAGTAATGCAGTACTTTCGGAAAAGTAGAGTGCAGTGATTTCGGAAAAGTAGAATGCAGTGTTTTAGGAATGGAAATTTGTCCATATAGGGCAATATTCTAATCCCAAAGAGTCAAAAATTAACGTATATCGGTTAAAATTAAAAACCTAGCCGATATGACACAAAAAGACTTTAACAACTGGTTTATGTATCACGAAATCCACAAGCTCACACTTTTTAGCTGCAATATACAATTATTATTTCGTTCGTCTGAAAATGGGGTTAAATGGGGTCAGCGTGTGCTATGCAAGAGTAGTGTTTGGATAACACTCTCAAAGTTGTATTATAGATGTGCGAGTGTCGTGCTTGTCTATCCTTGTATATTCTGTTTGATTTTACACCAATTTCTTTGACTTGCCGTATTGAATAATCATTTACAATCCGGTACACGTTTATTTTATTAGATCTTCAATTTCGGTTTTATTCTTATCTGGGTCAATCCAAAAATATTTATAATTATCAAGCTGTTTTTTCGATATTCCATTTATTTTAAGTTCATACCTTGTTTTATAATCCTTACCGATCGCTTGGAACCCCCTTAATTCAAAAGCCATTCTTGTTGTGTCAAGAAATAAATCAATTTTATATATTAATAGCGATGAATTCTGTATGGAATTACCTGTGTTTAAGGTAATCTTATTATCATTGATTTCGATTGAAGGTCGCTTACTCATTTCCTTGAAGAATACTCCCTTTTTACCAATGGAACATGAATTAAAGAATAATATGACAATTATTATTATTGCCTTATACATGAACAACTTGGGCTGTGATAAATTATGAATAAACGACTTACTGGTACTTTCCATCTGATAGTGGAATTCTAAGTTGAATAACAACTTATTATTAATGATCCCAAAGGAAAGAATAAAAATTCAATTTTAAGGAATAAGAGAGAAAGAAATGTTTGCGGTGTATGATAATTTGTAAAACATATTCACAATTTTAAATCTGATTACATGAATTGTTTATTTACTGTTACCTGTGGTTATGTTTTTGGCACCAAATTCATGTATTTACAACATTGACATTTATCATATGAGTTGGTTCGATAATGATATTAAGCGTTATTTCAGCTTTCTCAATAAACTTGAATTCAAAGGACCATTTATCCACAATTCAAGTAGAGAAATTCACGCCCTTTATGTAAAAAAAATCTTATTCTTGATATTGCATATGATGGCAGATATTTTATCAATTTCCTTAATACAAAGACTATTATACCAGAATTAGAAGAAAACAAAATAAGAATCATCGACATAGATTATAGATACTTTAATGTATATGATTTAGCAATTCTGGATTTCAAAAACAAACTATTTAATTCTGTATATTTTAATAATAATAACGAGAAAAGGCTTTGGTATTATAGGCAGTTATTATTACAGAATCAGGAAATCTTGAACGGGAATTTATATAAATTATCGTGGAGATTTCGATTAATGAGAAGATTGAGGTTAAAAAAATAAACTCCAGACCAAAAGATATATTGAACTTTATAGAATATTTTAATTATAATTTGAGGATCTCTTTTTTGTGATACAATTAAAACCTCCAATTCAATAGCAAAACATCAAAAGATTGTTTTGGGTGTTGGTGAATTTTTACATGAAATTATATTAATCAAAACTCTAACGACTCACATAATGGTAACTATTATATCTGATTTAAAAACAAACACATCAGATCTATGTTTTTTTGAAGTAACAATTAATTTCTAATAATTTGGTAAGCTATTTTTAATAACTATCATGAATTGAATAACTCAATCAAAAGATAATTAGTTGCGTTGATATTGCTGTAATTTTTTAAAAAATCACCATGGATCAAAACATTCAGTCATTTTGGAGTATTTCTGTCAAAGAATTACTTGGAAAACTTCAGGTAACAGCTAAAGGCCTTACAAACAGTGAAGCCAAAAAAAGGTTATCAAGTTATGGTGCAAACAGTCTGAAACCCCAAAAACGATCTGATGCTTTCACACTACTGATTTCTCAATTTAAGAGTCCTATTATACTCATTCTTTTATTTGCCACAGGTTTGTCCTTGTTTCTGAAAAATATAGTAGATGCCTCAATCATTTTTTCTATCGTTATTATAAGCGGACTTTTGGGTTTCTGGCAAGAATACAGCGCATCCAATGCCGTAGCTAAATTACTTGCCATCGTACAAATTAAGGTAGCTGTTTTACGTGATGGAAAAGAGAAAGAAATACCGATTGAAGAGATTGTCCCCGGTGATGTCGTTATCCTGAATGCCGGTGACATAGTCCCCGGTGATTGTCTAATTATTGAATCTAAAGATTTGTTTATAGATGAAGCAATGCTTACAGGCGAAACATTTCCTGTCGAGAAAGATATTGCCGTATTACCAGCCGATACTGCACTTGCGCAGCGAACCAATACAGTCTGGATGGGTACACATGTAGTGAGCGGAAATGCAAAGGCTGTGGTCGCATTGACAGGGAAAAACACAGAGTTTGGTAAGGTTTCGGATCGACTTAAACTCAAGGCTCCTGAAACTGAATTTGAACGTGGTATACGACGCTTTGGTTATTTTCTTGGAGAAGTTACATTGGTATTGGTGATACTCATCTTTGGAATCAATGTCTATTTACACCGCCCTGTTCTGGAATCCTTTCTTTTCTCGCTGGCATTGGCAGTGGGTTTAACACCACAGTTATTGCCAGCCATTATCAGTATAAACCTTGCGCATGGGGCTAAAAAGATGGCAGAGAAAAAGGTAATCGTTAAAAGGCTTGCATCTATCGAAAACTTCGGCAGTATGAATATTATCTGTTCTGATAAGACCGGTACCCTTACTGAAGGAAACGTTAAAGTTGAATCTTCACCTGATATGAAGGGAGATCAAAGTGATAAAGTATTTCTTTTTGCCTATCTCAATGCTTTTTATGAAACAGGCTTTACAAATCCAATCGATCAGGCAATCCTCAACTTTAAGAAAGTTGACGTCAAGGAATACAAAAAACACGATGAAATACCTTACGATTTTATTAGGAAACGATTGACAATAGCTGTTACGAATGGTAAAGACCATTTGATGATCACAAAAGGTGCTTTGTCAAATATACTGGATGTATGTTCATCAGTCGAATTAAAGGAGGGAAGCATTGGTAAAATCTCTTCTATGCAGGCTCAGATCCAGAAACAATTTGTAGCATTCAGCGATCAGGGCTTTCGTACATTAGGCATTGCTTATAAAAATCTGACATCAGATTCACTTATAACGAAAAACGATGAAGCAGATATGACATTTCTTGGATTCCTTACTCTTTTCGATCCTCCCAAAGCCAATATCGCTGCGACCATAGCAGAGCTGAAGAAACTGGGTGTTTCACTCAAAATCATTACCGGGGATAACCATCTTGTAGCTGCAAGTATTAGTGAAAAGATGGGACTATCAGGCAATAAAATCATAAGTGGTCCCGAACTTCATCAGATG
>Ga0209125_1001751_pt1 | contig 18903 bp, 21 predicted proteins | sample BarGraIncub1131A_FD_184503 | JGI IMG/M metagenome (GOLD analysis project Ga0209125, IMG submission 184503) | Arctic peat soil microbial communities from Barrow, Alaska - Barrow Graham LP Incubations 11-31A (SPAdes) (version 2) | ecosystem: Environmental > Terrestrial > Soil > Wetlands > Peat...
GCTAATACTTTTTATATAAAACTAGCTAACACTTCTCAGCGTTAGCTAGTCATCATAGACTTTTACAATCTATGTAATTGTAAGTTATTTAACTAAGTTTTTTCCCATTTTTTCAGCTTCAGCTAATTGTTCATCAGTAGGAGCCTCATTAACAGTTAATTTTTCTGTAACATTGAATTCATATTCTTTCATTAAACTTACCCATTTGTTCATAAATTCTCCATTATCCCATCCATAAGAACCAAATAAACCTGTGGTCTTATTGTTAACTGGAGTTAATTTGAATTTGTTGATAAAAGGTTGCATTTCTTGTTGATCAATTCTATTATTATCCATCGATGGGCTTCCAAAGGCAACTGCATCTGCTCCAGTTACATCTTCTACTGTAGCCTGACTAACAAGTTTAATAAGTACTTCAGCGCCTGCATCTTTTGCACCTTTAGCTATATGATTAGCTAAAACTTCAACATTTCCACCATTGCTTAAATAAATTATTGTTAATTTTTTCATTGCTATCACCCCTTATTTAATATTAATAGATAGTTATTGTTACTTCTTCAGTATACATTAAATCTAAATATATTCAAGGGGTATTCTGCTAACAAAACTCCAATAAAATTATGATATTCGTTTACATGTTAAAATAGATAAAATAATTTTATTTACTTCACTTTTTTCTATATTTTTCTATTAGTTCTACTATCAAATCAACGCTTTTTTCAGTGTTGCTTGTATTCATTTTTTCTATATATTTGTATCTATCCCTATAAAGTTCATTAACTTTTATTTCTAAATTCTCAGGCGTTAAATCCTCGTCTTGAATAACCATACTATAACCACTTTTTTCAAAAGATCTTGCATTAAGTATTTGGTCCCCACGGCTAGCCTTAGCAGATAGTGGAATTAACAAATTAGGTTTTCTAAGCGCTAAGAATTCAAAAATTGAATTTGCTCCGGCCCTAGACACCACAATATCTGCACTAGCCAACAAATGAGGTAATTCTTCTTTTGTATATTCAAACTGCTTATACCCATTTTTACCTTGGAGCAATTTATCAATATTACCACTTCCACAAATATGAATAATATTATAATTTTCAATTAATTTTTCAAGTTTTGCACGCACTACTTCATTTATAGCTTTAGATCCTAAACTACCACCAATAATCATTAATACTGGTTTTTTATTTTTAAAGCCACATATCTCATAAGCTTTTATTTTATTTCCTTTAAATAATTGGGCTCTTATAGGATTACCAGTTACTACTCCTTTTCCATTTTTTATTTGATTTAATGCTTCCGGAAAAGTCACACATAATTTTGTACAATAAGGAGATACTAATTTATTAGCAAGTCCTGGTGTAATATCACATTCATGTGCAATTACCGGAACTTTATTAAAAAATGCGGCAAGCACTACAGGAACAGAAACAAATCCACCCTTTGAAAAAACAATATCCGGCTTTTGCGTTTTTATTATTTTTTTTGCTTCAAAAATGCCTTTTATAATTTTTACAGGGTCCGTAAAGTTTTTTATATCAAAATATCTTCTTAATTTTCCACTAGATATTGGATAGTATTTTATATTTTCACCCTCGATTATTTTTCTTTCAATACCTTCTTTCGTGCCAATATATTCAATTTCATAACCTAACATTTTAAGTTTTGGTATAAGTGCAAGATTGGGTGTTACATGCCCTGCTGAACCTCCACCTGTCATTATTATTTTGTGTTTTTCCACTTTAACACTCCTTTTAAAAACATGCTTTACTAATCATAAAAATATGCTTTACTCATTATATTCTACATCATTATATACTAATTAGAATAAAAAGTTCTTTATTTATCAAATAAATTGTTCCCAATAATTTTCAAAAGACATATAATTTTCAAAACTACCCTTCAATTCACTAATATAAAAATAGACTATGGGGATAAACTACTATCATAAAGTAATCACAAAATAGAAGGAGGTAATTATTATGGCAAACAGAACATTAGTACCAGAGGCAAGAGCAGGTTTAAACAAATTTAAAATGGAAGCTGCTAAAGAAGTTGGGGTTAATCTAACAGAAGGTTACAATGGTGATCTTACTTCAAGGCAAAATGGATCAGTAGGCGGACAGATGGTAAAAAAAATGGTAGAACAGTACGAAAAAAACCTATAATTTAAAATGTTATTCTTTCCTTATTTTCCTCCAATAAGCAGTTATATAATTTGAATTTATGCACAAAATATTATCATAACCAAAATATAATATAAAAGGAGTGATTTACAAATGGCAAACAGAACATTAGTACCAGAAGCAAAAGCAGGTTTAAACAAATTTAAAATGGAAGCTGCTAAAGAGGTTGGAGTAGATTTAAAAGAAGGTTACAATGGTGACCTCACTTCAAGACAAAATGGATCAGTAGGCGGACAAATGACTAAAAAAATGGTAGAACAATACGAAAAAAACTTATAATCTAAAATTTTAACAAAATTAAGAGGCATATGCTTGTCATATGCCTCTTAACTTTGTATTTTAGAAGAAATAATTTAAATATTTAATATTATGGTAGTTATTAATTAAGCATGCTTTACTTGCCTTATTTCCCTCTAATTTGCTGTAATATATTTTGGATTTCTGCACAAAATACTATCATACCAAAATAAATTATAGAAGGAGTGATTAACAAATGGCAAACAGACAATTAGTACCTGAAGCTAAAGCTGGATTATATTCATTTAAGATGGAAACTGCAAAAGAATTAGGAGTTAATTTCACGGATTACAATGGTAACTTGACTTCAAGAGAATGTGGTTCTGTTGGTGGGCAAATGGTAAAAAAAATGGTAGAACAATACGAAAGAAATTTATAATTTAGAACTGATATAATAAAGACACATAGGCTTATTATGTCTATGTGTCTTTATTCCTTAGCAAAAATCAACTAATAATCTAGTTTATTTTAAATTCTAATATTTTTAATTGAATTGATTTACGCCCATTATATTCGTTAATCTGAGGTGAAAAAATTAGATCTAATTTTAAACCTCTTGGGCTTGCCATATAGCTAATATAATCCTCTCCATATCTGTCTTTTAACATATCAGTAAATTCTTCTACTCTATTAAAACATATTCCATCAATCCCCCTATTTACTCCAGGCATTACAAATTTCATTTTTAATGTGTTAGCATTTTTGCCCAAAATATCTATTTTTAAAACGGGAATGTTTTTTTCTGCAAGTAATGGTGATGGGTTTCCTTTACCAAAAGGCTCTAACATCTCTAATTCGCAGATCATCTCATAATTTATTTTGCTTAATGGCATTCGCTGGTCTATTCTTACCTTAGGCAATACATCTTCATCTGTTAACTTACATATAAAATTTAATTTTCGTCTTAATTTTTCTATATTTTCTTCTTTTATAGAAAGACCCGCAGCCATTGGGTGACCTCCAAATTGTAGAAGTAGCTCTTCACATTTTATTAATTCTTCAAATAAATTATATTCATTAATTGATCTTGCTGATCCTTTGGGATTCTCTTTACCTTTAGTTAATATTATTGTTGGCACATTGAACGTTTCCCTAACGCGTCCTGCTACAATCCCTGCAATGCTCTCATGAATAGTATCTTTATAAATTACTAAAACCTTATCATCTTTAAAAGCTCCTCCATGAACAATTTTAATTACCTCTTCCACATTTTCGTTTGTCATATCTTGTCTTTTCTTATTAAGATCGAATAATATCTTCGCTAGCTCTTTTGCTCTATTTTCTTCCTCACATAGGAGCAATTCAACTGATATAGCTGCAGTCTCTAATCTTCCTGTAGCATTAATACATGGTCCTATCTGGAACCCAACATGATAGCATTTTATCTCTTTATCATTAATGCTCAAAACTTCTTTTAGACACTGTAATCCGAGATTTTTTGTATTTGTTAACATCGTTAAGGCATTTTTAGCAATTATTCTGTTTTCATCAACTAAATCTACCACATCACAAATAGTTCCTATACCTGCTATTTCAATAAATTCATTAGCAAATTCCTTATCCATTCCACATTTTATATATAATGCTTGTACAAATTTAAAGGCAATACCCGCACCGCACAAATATTTAAATGGATAATTGCAATCTTCTTGTTTTGGGTTAATAACTGCATCCGCTGGTGGCGTCTTATACGTCCTGACACCTTCTTCGTTTTCCTCAAATTGTAGTTCATGATGATCAGTTATTATGATTTTCATCCCTAATTCTTTTGCTAATATAACCTGATCCGTAGCTGCAATTCCATTATCGCAAGTTAAAATCATGTCAAACCCAGCAAGTGAAAGCTTTCTTATCCTATCACTATTTACTCCATAACCTTCATGTTCCCTATCAGGAACATAAAATTCTACATTTGCGCCGCAGTGCTTTAATGCCTTATACATTATAACTGTGCTTGTAACTCCATCTGCATCGTAATCACCATATACCACAATTTTTTCATTTTTCTCAATAGCTAATTTAATTAATCCCGTAGCCTTTTCCATATCTTTCATTAAAAAAGGATCATATAAATCATCCATACTTGCCCTCATAAATTTTTTTATATCTATTGCCTTATCAAACCCTCTATTAATTAAAATCTTTGCTATAACCTCACTTACCCCTGAGTTTTTAGCTATTGACCTAATGTCTTTAGAGGTATTTCTTAATAACCATTTTTTCTGCATATTTATCTCCCACTTCCTACGCTAGGCATCAGTACTTGCACCGTAGCATTAACTAAAACCTTATTTACAACTCTCATTATTTCTTCGCCACAAATATCCTTCATCTCTTCAAATTCCGAAAAAATCACCGAACTGTCACTATACATAATCTCATATACACATAAGCTCATACTAGTTTGAATAGACTTCTCAAGAGCTATCATTCTTCTTAATTTGTAACTTTTACATAGTTTCAAAATGCACTTTTCGTCAAAATAATCTTTGAGTTTTTTAACTTTATCAATTTCATTATTAATAATTTCTATAGTTTTATTTACATTTTCATATGAAGTCCCAAGAGATATGGTGAAAAGCTTTATCCCTGTTTCATTTTTAATAAAACTTCCTATATCATAGACCAATCCTCTCTTGGTCCTAATCTCATCAAACAATATACTGCTTGTACCTTCTCCAAAAACTAAATTAAAAAGCTTTAAAGAACTAATTTCTCTCTTATTTAAATCATGTATTGAAAAGCAATATTGAATTTTTGCTCCTTGTAGTTCATCTCTATATTCAAAATAAGTACCCGGTTTATTATTTTCGTAAATATACTCTTTGGCCCCTTTTATATATTCCTTATCCATTACAAATTCAGAATTTAAATTACTAATATACCTTTTAACGGTTTTGCAAACACTATCAATACTCATTGATGATATTACGCTAACTACGCAATTATCTGAAGTGTAATTTTGCTCATAAAATTTCTTTATCTGTTTAATGGTGATAGTACGAATACTTTCCTCCGTACCTATAATTAAATTCTTTATTCTTCGATTTTCAAATCCATTATACAGCATAGAATCCTCACAAAATTGATATAAATCATCTTTCCATTCTTTTAATTCTTCGCAGATTACTTCTATTTCTTCTTTGAATCCCTTTACCGGAAAGGATGGATTCGAAAGAATATCCGAGTAAATTTCAAAACCCTTTTCAAAATCTTCATCTAATGTAGTTCCATAATAAACTACATAAGGATAATTAGTCATTGCATTACAAAACCCAAAGATTTCATCACACACTTTATTTATTTCATACTCCGTGCGTGACTTCGTTCCCTTAAAAAGCATATGTTCTACAACATGTGCAATTCCTAAATGTTCGGTCTCCTCTTTATTTGCACCTGCATTAAACCCTATTGTAAAAGAAGTTAGATTATTTTCTGCTTTCTTATATAATAGCTTTGTTCCATTTTCAAATACTATTTTCTCCATAAAACCACCTTTATTTTAACATTGTATTGCCACATATATTCAAATATACTATGCGCGCAAAAAATATTTTTGTTTTATTTTATTTTATTTTGTTGTACACTAAGTTATGTTATCCTACAAATCATAATACTTTTTTAGAAAAAGGGTGGTGACTACTTTCTTAAACACGATTATTTAAGAATAATGTTTTATGAATAATAAAATCAAGAAAAAACAGTCCTTAGATCAATTTATTCAATATAGTTTAGTTGGTGTTACCAACACTATAATAGAAATTTCTATATTAAACATATTATCATTTATCACAGGCATAACTCATGGGAAAACATTATTCCTATTTAATATGGTTGCATTTTCAATTTATTCTGTTTGCGGTTATAAATTGAATAGGAAGTTCACTTTTAAAGATGCCTCTGGAGAAACTTCCTCAGTAAATGCTTACTTTCAATATGCCTCTGTTTTATTTGTTATTATGATTTTAAATAGTTTTATGCTAATAATATTGACAAGTAGAAATCCTTTAATCCATCTAATGCATCACCAAAGACATATAATGAAATTGAACCACCTGTGGCTAAACATATCTATGCTAATAGATTCTATTATTTTAGGCATACTTGGGTTTATAGTTAATAAACTTTTTGTATTCAATAAAAAAAGACACACTAAAAATTAAGTTTTATTTAATTTTTCAGATTGTCTTTTTTTATTTTAGATATATTCCTATTTAACTTGTTATTTTTTTGGAGATGACAATATAACATTTTCCACATAATCATCTGATAGTAATGTGGTTAAGCTTTTACCCTTACCTGCTCTATTTTGAACATTTATATCATCAAGACTTATGGTTGTTATTTCACCTTTAATTAAATTGAGTGATAACCTTAGATTATCATCTATTTTATTAACCTTTTCTAAATCCTTTGTTTTTGCCTTTACTAATTCTACGAATAGAACCTCATCATTTTCTTTTAAACTTATTCCATTTACCCCAGATGCTCCTTTACCCATAAAATTAATAGTATTTATATTAAATCTTATGCACATAGCCTTTTTTGTCACCATTAATATGTCTTTATCTTCATTATCCCTGTTGATTTTTACAAACGCCAATTTATCTTCTTCCCCTTTAAGTTTATAAGCTAAGGTTGATAAGAAATCTCCATCTAATTCAGAAAGTTTTAATCGCTTTGCAATCCCTCTCTTTGTAAAAAAATATATACTTTGCTCATCATTGAAATTATCAACTGAAATAATATCTACTATTTTATCGTCAATATTAAAATTATCCAATAAGGTACTAATACATGTACCTTTCTTATTAACATTCTGAATCATATAGCTAGGTAACTTATGAACTAACCCCATTTGTGTAAATATAAGTAGCGTGGAAGATGATTTAGTATACGTACTTACATGCGAATTAATTTTTTTACCAGATATTTTTATCATACCTTTTGCATTTATACTAAGGTTAAATTCCTTATAATCATACCCCTGTGAAAATTCTAGTTTTGTTACCTGGTCATCCTCAGTTAAATTAAATAACTGAGTGGCAACTATATTTCTATCACTTGCTTCAAGTTTAGGTTCCTCAATAGAAAACTCTAAGCCTTCTTTAGTGAAAATTTTTATAAAAGCTTCTTGTCTTTCCTTTGGTGTTAACCTAACCTCAATTAGCTTTTCATTTTCCTTTAATTTAAAAGCAGACAATTTAGTAAAGCTTGTGATAAATTTATCTAAATGTGATTTCTTTATATTCCCTTTGCTCGTAATGAATATAAATTCCTTATCAGTAGATAAGTTTTCAAATAAGAAAGTAGCAATTATTTTTTCTTTTGTTAAATCCATTCCTCGTATAAGCGTATCAAGTCTTTCACCCTTTTCTCTCCACTTATATTCTGGAACTAAATCTCCTCTTAGTTGATACACATTTCCTCCATCTGTAAAAATCATTAGTGTATCTTTAGTACTTGTTTGTAGTAAATATGTATTAAAATCGCCTTCTCTATATTCGATATCTTCTATGTTAATATTAGACCTATTATAGGATTTCATAGGTACTCTCTTTATATAACCCTCGTTAGACAAAGTTATCATAATGTCTTCTGCAACTATTATATCTTCTACATCTATTTTAGCTTGACTATCATCTTCTATAATTTCTGTTCTTCTTGGGTCGTTATATTTTTCTTTTATCTCTAAAATTTCAGATTTTATTACTTTAAGAAGTTCATTCTCACTACCAAGAATTTTTTTATACCCCCTAATTAGTATTTCTAATTTTTTATATTCCTTTGTAAATATCTTTATTTCAAGGCCCGTTAGCCTATATAACATAAGTTCAAGTATTGCATCAGTTTGAATTTGCGTAAAATTAAACTGAGCCATAAGATTTTCTCCAGCATCCTTTTTAGACTTTGATCTTCTAATAGTTATAATAATTTCATCCATTACATCAATTGCTTTAATAAATCCTTCTACAATATGAAATCTATTTTCAGCTACATCTAGTTCTCTTTGAGTTCTTTTAGTTACAACATCCTTTTGATGATTTAAGTAATGCATTAATATAGTTTTAAGTCCCATAGTTTGAGGTTTACCATTAGCTAAGGCTACCATGTTAAACGGTATATTACATTGAAGTTCCGTTTTCATCATCAAGTATTTAAGTACCTTGGTTGCTGTATCCCTATTTATTGATTTCTTAAATTCAATTACAGATCTAAGTCCTGTTCTATCAGATTCATCTCTAATATCTATAATGGACTCTAAAGCTTTTAAATGTTTTTTTTCTGCTGTCATATCAGATATAGATTGAAGTAATTTCGCCTTATTTTTTCTGTATGGAAACTCTGTAATGACTATGCCAAGACGTCCAGTTTCTAGCATTTCAATTTTCATTTTTGAACGTAGCGTTACCCTACCTTCTCCAGTTTCATAGGCAGATTCTATGGCATTTTTGCCTATGAGAATACCTCCTGTTGGCAAATCCGGTCCTTTGATATAGTTCATAAGCTGCTTTGTTGTAATTTCTTTATTATCAGCATAAGCTAATAGTCCATCAATTACTTCTCCTAGATTATGGGGTGGTATGTTTGTTGCTATCCCTACAGCAATGCCGAATGTTCCATTTACAAGCAAATTAGGATATCTTGATGGCAGTACCGATGGTTCCTTCTCAGTATCAGAGTAATTATCTACCATTTCCACAACGCCTTTATCAATATCCCTTATCATTTCAAGTGCAATAGGTGAAAGCCTTGCTTCCGTATATCGCATAGCAGCCGCATTATCCCCATCTTGACTTCCCCAGTTTCCATGTCCATCAATCAATGGTTTTCTTGTTGCAAAATCTTGGGCTAGTATTACCATGGCACCATAAACTGAGCTATCCCCATGTGGGTGATATTTACCAAGAATATCTCCAACGATTCTAGCTGATTTAAAATAAGGCTTATCTGGAAATGCTTTCAGCATATATGCTCCATAAAGGATTCTTCTATGTACTGGTTTTAAACCATCTCGAACATCTGGCAGAGCCCTCTCACGGGCAACCTCCACTGCATATGGAAGATAGTTATCTGGCATTGCTTCTTCAATTGGAGTCATTATTATATTATTATCTTTAGGTATGTCAATGATTTTTGCCATTTAATAAATCCTCCTTAATCATCACCTCAGGTGCTGTAATCATCTTCTTAGGTGCTGTTAATGCCTTAAAAAACGTCATTAAAACTCAGCATATTTATACATGTAATTTTTTCTTGGTGCAACCACATCCCCCATTAGCAGTGAAACCATTTTCTCTGCTTTTGCTGCATCCTCTATAGTAACCTGCTGAAGGGTTCTAGTAGTTGGGTTTAATGTAGTTTCCCAAAGTTGATCAGGGTTCATCTCACCAAGTCCTTTATATCTTTGAATAAAAGCACCTTTTCCAATTTCTTTTTTAGTCTTAGCTAATTGCTCATCACTATATGCATATTTCGCCACTTCACCATTTTTAGTCTGCTTATAAACTTTATACAGTGGAGGCATTCCCATATAAAGATGACCATTTGCAATTAACGGCCTCATATATCTATAAATAAAAGTCATCCATAATGTTCTAATGTGATATCCATCAACATCTGCATCACTTAAAATAATTATCTTACCATACTTTAAATTCTTTTCACTGTAATTATCTAAAACGCCTGTACCAATTGCAGTGTTAAATATTTTAAGTTCTTCACTAGCTAGTACATTCTCAAGCTTTTGTTTTTCTGTATTCATAATTTTGCCTTTTGACGGCATTATAGTCTGAAACCTTCTATCCCTAGCTTGCTTTGCGCTTCCACCTGCTGAATCTCCTTCAACTACTATAAATTCTGTAAACTCTGCATTTTTCAATGTACATACGGCAATTTTACCTGCAAGAGGTGATGCTCCTTTACCTACTTTTTTTCTTTCTGCTTCATTAATTTTCTTTATTTTGTCACGCCTAGAAGCAGCAGAAACAGCATTATTTATAATATTCGTAGCCATTTCCTTATTGTCTTCTATCCATTCTAAAATTTTAGTATAACACAATTCATTCATTATGCTATATGCCTCGTTATTGCCTAATTTGCTTTTAGTCTGCCCTTCAAAAATTGGGTTACTTATTTTAATTCTGACTATCGCAGTCATTCCTTCTCTTAAATCGTCACCTTCAAATTCTTTATCTTTATCTTTCTCTTTTAAAAGATTCAGTTTTTTAGCTCCTTCTTTAAAAGCCCTTGTCATTCCTGTTTTAAATCCAGTTTCGTGAGTTCCTGATTCTGTAGTTGGTATATTGTTAACGTAACTTGCAATGTATTCTGTAGTAGAATCCGTAAATTGCATGCAAACTTCTCCAAATAATGATAATCCATTTATTTCTCTTTCCCCTTGAAAAAATATGGGATTCTTGTGTAGGAGAGTTTTGCTCTCATTTAGGTAATCAATAAAATCCAATAATCCACGCTCTGAGTGATATTCCTTGACTTCATTTCCTTCTTTTCGCTTATCGTTAAAAACTAAAGTAATACCTTTATTTTGAAATGCAAGTTCTTGTAGCCTTTCATCAATAAAATCAGAATTAAATTCAAGAGTTGTAAACACATCTTTATCAGGCATAAAAGTAATTTTACTACCTGTTATTTTTGTTTCACCAACTATGCTAAGCTCGCTCACTGGTGTGCCTGGCATAAGTCTTTTCAGCTCATCATCATATGCATATTCAAATCTCTGAGTGAATATTTTACCCTTTTGTTTTATTTCAACTAATAACCATTCTGATAATGCATTTACAACTGCAGCACCAACACCATGAAGTCCACCTGAAGTTTTATAATTCTTATTATTAAACTTACCACCGGTATGAAGTTCAGTAAATACCATTTCTACACCAGATTTATGTTTTATAGGATGCATTCCTGTAGGAATACCCCTACCATTATCAATTATAGTAACACTTTTATCTTTATTTAATATTATTTCAGCGCGATCGCCATAGCCATTAGCTATCTCATCTATGGAATTATCCAAAATTTCCCATATACAATGATGTAACCCCTTGCTACCTGTAGACCCTATGTACATCCCAGGCCTTATTCTTACAGGCTCTAGTTTTTCTAGAGAAGTTAGGTCAGTTACATCATATGTTTGAATTTCTTCCTTATCTAAACTCATATAAATCCTCCAGTAAAATTTTATCATACATTTGTTATTCTATATGTTTCTTTGCAAAAGGTAAAGAGATTTAAATAAAAAATAGAACGTTAGTTTCTGTTTTCAGGTGAATATCCTATGTTTTATATGATTTATCAGCGATTTCCTATAAGAATATTGACCGGCATAAAAAGCCTTTTCAACCGATCAATACAATAATTAACCCTGACTTTAAAATAAATGTACTCAATCTATTATTTTATTAGTTGATGGCAATAATGCTACCGCTAATCTTATTAAATATTTTAGGCTTTCATTATCTATATTTCTCTTGAAATTTAATAAACTAGTTGCATCTTTTGCAATTTTAATAGCCTCTTCTTCTTTAAGGGTATTTTCACTGTATTTATAGTTAGTTTCTACATATTGTACTACTTCTGAAATAATTCCAAGAATTTTCTTTGCATTTTCAGGGGTAGATTCGCTAGTATCTAAAGAACCAAGTATTACATAAGCAAAACCAAAATAGTCATCCTTAAGGTTTTTCTCTTTATCTTTTAATAAATAAGCTAAATATCCAAGTCCAGTTACTAAAAGCACAATCAATACATATTGTATAATTATCTCTACCATTACGTACCCTCCTTTTTTGAGTTTATACTACTTTAATATGCCATTCAATTATAAAAGGGTACATTTTTTATTAAAATTGTCAAAATAATCATGTTACAAACTTCCATTTTAATTATAATATGTAATCATTTACAATACAACCTTAATTCTAAACTAAGTATTATGTAAAAAAATAGAAACTATTTCATAGTTTCTATAAACTCTTAGCTATATTTAAAGCTCCATCTAAGCATCATCTAAAGTATCTAAAAATATTCCAGTAACATTTTATTGAATTAATTATATAACAATAATGTTATTTTGAGAAATAAAATTTCAATAAAATTTAATGATTATTTCCCGGTAAATATTAACATACTAAGCAGTAAACTGTACCTTGTTACAAATCATATTAATTGCTTAATATGATTTATTATAACATCCACTTTAAAATTTTGTAAATCGTTAGTATTTATAATTTAATATAAAAGACTCTTGGTGTCATTTGCAACTAAGATACATATTATATACTGACTAAATATAAGGGGGTGATGTTATGTCTATGCATAAAAACAGACCTCAGAATGATACTTGTTTCGAAGATTGTTGTAATGATTGGTGTGATGATTGTTGTTTCCCTTGCGATCCTTGGAGTGATCCTTGGAGTGACCCTTGGAGTGACCCTTGGTGTGATCCTTGGTGTGATCCTTGGTGTGATCCTTGTTGTGAAAACAGCCGATGTCATCAGAGAAATTGTTTTTCATAGCAAAATTCTTCTTATCAAAACCGTTATTAAATAAACCCAATATAATTGTAGAGATGGTTTTTTAAACTATCTCTATTTCAACATCTTCAAAATAATCTCAGCCATTTCTTTATGAATTTCTTTTGATACATGTATTCCATCAGCTAAAAAATATTTTTCTATATTTATCGTCTTTAATAAAATATTTCCTAAATCTATAGATTTAATGTTTTTTTCATTTGTATACTGAATTAATAAATTTCGTAGCTCTGCTAACTGCTCATTAACCTTCTTATAATCCATATCCTCAAACATTAATTTTATAGAAATGTTTTCTTTAACTGGTAATGGTGTTAATATTGTCGGAACTATGTTATTTGTTTCACATATTTCTACCATACTTTCAATATTAGATAAAGCAGTATTAATACCATTTTTTAAGAATATATCATTTGTTCCTCCCATAATCAAAACCTTTGATGGCTTGTAATTAACAACATCTTTTATAAATCTTTCTTTCATTTCGCTGGTTGTTTCTCCAGGTATTCCTTTGTTAATTACTTTTTCTTCTATTATTTTAGAAATTATGCTAACCCAACTTTCTGATTTATTAACCCCATAACCAAATGTCAAACTATCTCCAATACATACAATACTCACTTATTTCTCCCCTCTATTATCATAGTTTAAAATTTTTGCTGTATTTTTATCCTCTACCTTATTAATCTAAATGAGAGATATCAGCCTCTACAATAATTTCTATTTTCTTATCTTTCACTTCTAATACAGTTAAACATGTATCATGCATAAACGGCGGATTCCATAAATCCTCAATACAATAATTCTTGATTATTAAATAGATTGCCTTTATTACAACCGTATGTGATACAATTAAAATATTTTCACCAGTAGTGTTATTTATAATATCATACAATACTTTTTTTACCCTATTAATTAATTCATCAAATCTTTCGCCATTTATAGGCTCATACAAATGAGGATTCTTCCAGAAATTGAACTGCTGCGATGGATATAATTCTTTTACCTTTTCATGTTCCATGCCCTCACATATTCCAAACCCCATTTCTTTAAGAGATTCAATTATAGTAATTTCTGTGTCCTTATTACCTCTTATGTATTTTGCAGTATCAATAGCTCTTCCTAGTGGACTGCAGTAAATATAATCAAATTCTATATTTTTTAAACTCTCACCTAATCTTTTAGCATTTTCAACACCTTTTTCCGTTAAATCAGAATTTTTCCACCCTTGCATCTTGCTCTCTTTGTTCCACTGCGTTTCTCCATGTCTTGTTATATATATTTTCAATGTATTCATCTCCCCTACCTCTGATATTAATTATATCAATATATTGCATATATTCTCTATTGAAACTGCTCGTACTGGTGAGCCATCAGCATTTTTATTTTTCAGCGGCAAAATGCTTAAAATAAAATACTCAGCCCTTATGGTGTCTAAATTTGTTAAGTTCTCTATAATTATGATGTTATTTGACATTAATATTTTATGGACTGTGAATGTCGTTGATTCCATATCATCAATTGAAATTGCGTCAATACCAATTCCCTTTAAATTAAATTTTGATAACCAATTTGCCGCTTCTTCACTCAAAGAAGGAAAACCTTCATAATACTTTTTATCTCCCCAGTATTTACTCCATCCAGTCTTTATTATAATAAACTCTACATTTTTTATTTTTTTCTCATAGGCCTTTAGACTATCCACATCTATTAATGCCTTCTTTGCCTTTGAAAAATCCAGAATAATAGCATTTCCTATAAAACAATCCACATCTAAATCATCTAAATAAAGTCCCTTACTAAGCATATGTGCAGGTGCATCTATATGTGTACCAGTATGTGAGTACATGGTGATTTTCGACTCTTGAAAACCATCTTTCTCCAAAGTGTTTGCATTTTCAAAAATGGGTTGCTCAGTTCCCGGAAAAACTGGCATATCCGAATGAATAATATATGTTAAATCAGTAACTTTCATAATAACCCTCCCATAATATTAATCATAAAATTCATAATATTATTAAATTATTCAATGCCTTCTATCTCAAGCTTTAATCTATTAAAATATTCTTCCATAAATTTAAGCCTTTCTTTCCCTATTTCTTTCGCTTTCTTTGTGTATAATCTATCAGGAATTTTTTTAAACTTTACCTCGTACTCAATAAAAGGTGTATGTTTTGTAACATCTTTTAACCTTCCATTTTCAATAGTATTGTTATTTAAATAGTCATTAATTGATTCATTTACTGTTAATCTCTGTCCAAATTGTCCTGCTAACATAAAGGTACGCGCTATTCCACAAGCGCCAATAACATCAAGTTTATCGCAATCGAAAAGTATTTTTGACTCTATTGTATTTGGCTCATTTCCAGTTCTAAATCTATGTGTACTAATACAGTGCTTTATCTTTTTGATTTTTTCTTCTTCATATTCTAATTTTCTTAATATGTCCACTGCAATTTCGCTACCTACAATAGCATGGTCAATCTCTCCAGTTTTATCTTCACTCTCCTCCACTCTCGCAATATCATGCAGCAATGCTGATGGAATCAGAACTTCTAAATCAACATCTTTCTCATATTTAGAAAGTAACAAGCAAAGATTATAAACTCTAAATACATGGTCTAAATCATGAGCTGAACAAATTAATTTGTCTTTAACAATTTCTATAATTTTATCATATTTTATATCTAAATTCATACATATCCCCTTATCATATTACACATTCTTTTCATTAATACTTAAATTTCTATAAATTAAATCATCTCGTTTATCAAAACCGAGTGATTGCCAAAATTTATTTCCTAACTCGTTTGAACCAAATGCAACAAGTGCAACCTTATTTATTTTTTCTTTTTCTAAAGCTTCAAGTGTAGCATCTACAAGAGTCTTTCCAACACCCTTATCACGATAGTCAGTCTTAACCGCTGTATGATAAATATATCCTTTTCTTCCATCGTGCCCACATAATATTACACCTATAATCTTATTTCCCACTTGTGCAATATAATTTGTGGTAGGATTTCTTTTTAAAAGCCTTTCTATTCCCTCAAATGAATCATCTAAACTACGCATATCCATTCCTACTGTATTTGTCCATAATTTATATACTTTATCATAATCATTAATGGTCATAACCTTTATTTCCATTTTTTCACTCCTCCAAAAGCAATATATAGGTGAATTATAATATTAATTCATCCACTTTTTCCATCATTTTAACATCATTTAAATTTGGATTTTTATCTATATACCATTCATATGTTCGCTGTAATCCATTTTCTAATGAAATAGTAGGAATATAAAATCCATCTTCTTCCAATTGTTTTATATCAAGTATGTATGTTACATCTCTAAACGGAAAATAAGACCTTGCTTCTAATTTTAACTGGTTTATGTCTATTTTCTTTATGATAGGACTTTTCCCCAAAGCTTCACCACATTTTGTTATAAAAGACTCCCATGAAATAATTTCTGGATTTGTAACGTTATATATTTTAAATACACTTTTGTTACTCATTGCACTTTCAAACACTTTAATTAAATCATCAATATGTATGAATTGAGTTATGATATTATTTCCAAAAGGTAACGGAATTACTTTACTATTTCTAATCCTATCAAAAAAATACGCTTCCCTATAAAGATTATTATTTTCTCCATAAATATATGTAGGTCTAAAAATAATATATGGAAGTCCACTATTTGTAATATAATCTTCTGCTTCTTTTTTATTAATTCCGTATTTACCCCAGTTAGTATTTTCTCCTTTTTCAAAACATTCTTGTATAAGATCATTACTTTCCCTATATACGGCTCCTGATGAACAAAATATGTATTTTTTTAATATGCTCTTATCAACTGAACTTAACAAGACCTCCACATCCTTTTTTGTATATGCAGATATATCAAAAATAAATTCATATTTTCTTCCTTTTAAAACTTCTTGCATTTCATTCTTTAATTTCCTATCACAGGTTAGGTGTTCTCTAAATCCACCATAATCTATTGATTTAATTCCCCTTGTAAGAATATCCACATAATGGCCTTGTCCAATAAGTCCTTTTGCCAAAGAACTACTTACAAACGTAGTACCACCCAAAACTAAAATAGAGTTCATCTCACCACTCCTCTTTTAATAGGTATTTCAATAAAGAAGTACATTTTTCGTCTCCTTTCAGCCTAAATACAATGCATATGTCATATAATAAACAATTTAATAACCTAATTATACTATATAATACAAATATTTATACGTATTTCATAATAGATCAAGAGTATATCTGCTAGAAAAATCAATATGGTTTCAATATAAAATCATGATAGATATTTGAAATTTATATCATTATTCTGTATAATTGGATAATGATACACTAGTGTTAAATTATAAATTTTAATATGAGAATGGGGTTATAATTATGCTTAAGCACACTGGAACCGAAACTATTAAAACAGCTAGACTAATTTTAAGAAAGTTTACTTACACAGATGACGATGACATGTTAAAGTATTGGGTTAGCGATCCTTCTATACAATTAATGTATGGTGAGCCTATTTACACAAATAAACAAGAAGTTTCAGAACTATTAAACAAGTTCATACCAGCTTATCAAAAACCTGATTATTACCGTTGGGCAGTTATTTTAGAAGAAACAAATGAATGTATTGGACAAATAGCCTTTTACCTTGTTGATAATAAAAATCGCTTCGTTGAAATAGAATATTGTATTGGTAATAAATTTCAGAAAAAAGGTTTCGCAACTGAGGCAACAAAAGCAGTTATTCAATTCGGTTTAAAAGACATTAGTTTTCATAAAATACAAATTTGCCACAATTCGCTTAATATAGTCTCAAAAAAAGTAAGTAATAAATGTGGTTTCAAATATGAAGGAACTCTCAGGGATTTTTTCTATATGAATGGTAAATATGCGGATAGACTATATTATTCATTGCTAAAAGAAGAGTGGGAAGCAGGTCTGGGTAGTATTTAATTATATGCTGCTTCCAATCAGATAGTTTATCTTAATATACTCTATCCATTTATATTGCAATTGCTCCTTTGTTATGCCGAAAATATCTACAAAGGAATTAGGTGATTTTATTAGATTATATAACTTGTCATAACCAAACTTTTCAACTATTGATTCTACTATGGTATATGAGTATTGATAGCCATTACGTTTGAAAAACGTTTCAAAATCATTGCCCGTATCTAAATCATTGAATGTAGGAAGCATATTATTTACTAATCCCTTCTTAACAGTTTGTCTTATCCAGTTTTCATTATTGTCTTTCGCTTCGTAACATGCAATTCCTTCATTCAGCCATCTTGGTGTATTCTCATTTATTTTATTAACTACGATATGCACAAACTCATGAACTGCGGTATTTACTACATTATTATATTCGGAGCCTGGCGGTGGATTTAAAGGAGATGCTATTACAATTTTACCTATCCCAATTCCCCCTCTTATCAAATCAGGTGCATTCGGAAATCCTAAAGCAATATGAAGTTGATTAAGATCTGAATGAATCTCGATAACCAATTTTTCTTCAAGTTGTTGATTTAAATTAGTGGTAATTCTAGTATAATTATTTTCAAGAACATCTAAAACTTTATCTATACATTCCTCGTCTTTTTCAGAATAATAAATTATTAAATTAATTAAGATATTCTAATTTAAAAATACTATAATACATGGTGATAACCTCTTTATTATCTAATAACTTTACGCTCTCGGTTTTTTGAAACCTATATTTAAATTTACATTTTTCAATTACTCTTTTAGAATTATTATTAAAATCATAATGTCCACACCAAATTAAATCTAGGTTTAATTCATTAAACGCATACATAATTAAAC
>Ga0209125_1001753_pt1 | contig 18886 bp, 17 predicted proteins | sample BarGraIncub1131A_FD_184503 | JGI IMG/M metagenome (GOLD analysis project Ga0209125, IMG submission 184503) | Arctic peat soil microbial communities from Barrow, Alaska - Barrow Graham LP Incubations 11-31A (SPAdes) (version 2) | ecosystem: Environmental > Terrestrial > Soil > Wetlands > Peat...
CTTATAATTTCTATAATATAGATAATTTTTGAATAAAAAGTGAATTTTGTGTGTAATATGTAATTGTTTAACGAACTATGATATAATGATGTACTACGCTCAGTATTATATGACCTTTGGGAATTACTGATTAATTTATTATGATGAATGGAGAAAATTTATGCGATATTTTAATGATCTTAATAATTCACAAGACATTTTTTATAAAAGCCCCTCATCTTACGGGCTATTTTCCTCAAGAGAAGAATTGTCCCATGCACTAGGTGCATGTTTATATATGCCAGGAGCTCGGGAAAATTTATTTAAGGACATAGTTTTTAATAAAAGTATGGGTGCTAACACTATTACTCTTTGTATTGAAGATTCCGTGTCAACAACCGAAGTTGTACAAGCTGAAAATAACATTATTGACCTATTTATGAGTATAGAACTTCGTATAAAAGAAGATTCTTCTTTTATTGACAGTCTTCCGCTTATTTTTATTAGAGTTCGAAATGTTTGCCAACTTCAAAAGTTACTTAATGAATCCTCCTTAATAGGGCTTTGTGGTTTTATTTTTCCTAAATTTGACGTTGAACTTGGGGAGAAATACTTTTCTGTATTAAAGGAATATAATAGGTCTAATAAAAGAACCCTGTACGGAATGCCAATCCTGGAAACCCCATATATAATTCATAAAGAAACTCGGATAGAAGAACTTATTCGCGTAAAACAAATAATAGATTATTATAAAGAATATGTTTTAAACATTCGGATTGGCGGAACAGATTTTTCTGGATTATATGGTCTTCGTCGGAGTAAGGATTTTACCGTATATGACCTAGCCGTAGTAAAAGATTGTATTAGCGATATAATAAATGTCTTTAAAAGAGATGACTATGTTATCTCTGGTGTAGTTTACGAATACTTTAGTAAAGTTTTAGACTTAAATAATAATATTCTTATAAAAGAAACTCTTTTAGATATAACTAATGGATTAATTGGTAAAACCGTTATACACCCAACGCAAGTAAATATAGTAAATTCTCTTATGGTAGTTTCTAAAGAAAATTATATAGATGCAATTAATATTTTAGGTTCATCCCTGGATGGCGTAATTAAGAGTAACTATGCTAATAAAATGAATGAAATAAAACCCCATGAAAAATGGGCTAAAGAAATATTATTAAAATCTAAAATAATGGGGGTATTTGAAGATGGAAAATCTCACAGAGAATTATTGCAACGAATCAATTCATTACAACATAGATAATAAACTAAAAATATCACTTAATATAGAAGAAAATAAATGTAGAATTCCAGTATCAAATCTTTTTACTATGTCAGCTAGAGAAAATAAAAAGAGAGATTTTTTGTTTGTAAGTAAGGTTATAGGTAAACATATGCCAATGATACCAGATACTCTAAAAATTATTGGAGGAATTTTGGCTCGTCTTTGGATTAATGAAAGAGAAGAATCCTATGATTATCCTACTAATGAATTAGTCCATACACTTATATCTTTAGATTCATCTCTTGATATTATGAATTTAGATTTAAAAAGCGAAGAAAAAGCCCTTAGGAATAAAGATAATCATGTTAACTTAAGCATTTCAAATGACATTTTAAAAACACCTATAAAATTAAAAAACAAAACCCTTTTTATAGGTTTCGCAGAGACTGCTACAGGTCTTGCTCAAGCAGTATTCCAAAATTTTTCTAATGCTTCGTATATACATACTACACGTGAAAAAATAACTTCTATAGAACCTGCACTATTATTTAATGAAGAACATTCTCATGCAGTAGAACATTCACTTTTTCCTTATGAGCATGACTTTTTTAATAATTTTGAAGATATAGTTTTAATAGATGACGAGCTTACTACAGGTAAATCCGCATTAAATTTAATAAAATGTCTACCTGGTAAATCCTTTGGAATATTATCCATACTAGATTGGCGAGATTCTAGCAGCTATAAAATGTTTAGAGATGAAAAAAATATAGATGTTAGAGTATGTTCCTTATTAAAAGGAGACATTAAGTGTAGTAAAACAAAAAATATTATTAGTGACGCTATAACCCTAGTTCCAAGCTCTACTAAATTAATTCCCTGTAAAGAGCATGTTTTTGAAATAGAAGAAAGCATTGAGGGCTACAACAAATCTACGGGTAGATTTGGGCTTAGTTCAAAAGATAATCCCAAAGTTTACGCCGAAATTAAATCAATCTCTAAAACACTTAAAAAAGAAAGGACTACTGGCAACTGTCTTTGCATCGGAACTGGCGAGTTCATATATTTACCTTGTAGTATAAGTAGCCAGCTTGGTGATAATGTATATTTTCATTCCACTACAAGAAGCCCTGTTCACGCTAGAAACATAGATCGTTATGGAAATAAAAATAAGGTTGCTTTTCAAAGTCCAGAGGATGACACTATAATTAACTACCTTTATAATATTCCTGATAATTTCTATAATCAAGTATTTTTCTTTTCTGAAAAGCCTTTAACTAAAGAGAAAAAAGAAGAATTCAATAAACTTTTTTCACATTTTCATGTTAAATCTATTATATTCGTATCTTGGAAGGGCTTATAGCTTTTAATTATTTTACTGATTTCTAAATTATAAATTTTAACAAATAATATATAAAAGAGGTGTATTTAAATGAATCAATGTATTTTTTCAGGAAGCTACTCCGCGGAAGATGTTGTATTTCTTCTTAAAGATATATCAAATCTTATAGTAGAACAAGATAATGAATTTAGAGAAAATGCCATCCAAAGCGGAATCCATTATTCCGAGATGTTACCAATAGAATATACTCCCTCAAAAGAATACATGGATATTTTCTATAGCACTCTGCAACAATCAAAAATCAAAATAGCTTCTCTAGTTTCAATATTAAGCGATAAAATTATAGAAGCACGCGGTAAAAAGATTGTTTTAGTTTCCCTTGCTAGAGCTGGTACACCTATTGGAATATTAATCAAAAGATATATTAAGTTCAAATATAATATAGACGTTCATCATTACAGTATTTCTATAATACGTGATAAAGGCATAGATAAAAATGCACTTAACCATATATTAAAAAATCACGCATCCGAGGAGATACAATTCATTGATGGGTGGACAGGCAAGGGTGTCATTCAACATACATTAACAAAAGCTTGCAGAGAGCTTTATGAAGAATTTAATATATCCCTTAATTCAAACCTAGCAGTATTATCTGATCCAGCTCACTGCACACTTATCTACGGTACAAGAGAGGATTTTTTAATTCCAAGTGCTTGTCTTAATTCTACAGTTTCAGGACTTGTAAGTAGGACTGTACTTAATGATAAATATATTTCCAGTGATGATTTCCACGGCACCAAGTTCTATAGTGAATTATTGCCCGTGGATGTATCGAATTTCTTTATTGATGAAATATGTAACTGTTTTAATGACCTAGATGTAAATTATATATCTGAGTTATTAGACACAACAACCATTACAGAAGTTGCTGCAGATATTGAATTTGATGGTGACTTTTTAAAATGCAAGGGACTTCGCGACATTGAAAGTATTGGACATAAATTTAACATTAATAATATTAACCTTATAAAACCAGGAATTGGCGAAACCACACGAGTACTCCTAAGAAGAATACCATGGAAAATACTAGTGGACTCTTTTGATAACCCCAATTTATTGCATATATTTAAATTAGCTGAGGAAAAGAATATTCCTGTAGAAATATATAATGATATGTGCTATTCCTCTTGTGGCATTATTAAATCTAAAGAAAAAGAAGATATGTAAAAAGTAACCAAAGGATGTGACTATATGATATTTGCCTCGGACCTTGATAGTACGCTTATATATTCTTCAAGGCATTGTAAACTAATTGATGAAGAAAAACTTATTCCTGTGGATTTTTATAATAATTGTAACAGTAGTTTCATTACTAAATCCATGCATGATAAACTAGATCATATAAATGAAAGTTTACTTTTTATACCTGTTACCACCCGCTCCACAGAGCAATATATGAGAATGAAATACTTTTCTGATGTAATAAGACCTAAGTATGCAATTGTGGCCAATGGAGGTATAATACTTAAGAATGGCAAGGAACTTAAAGCTTGGTCAGATATAAGTTCTACTAAAATCAAGGAAGTTGTATCTATTGTGACTATGATAAAACTATGCAGTTTCTTTTTAGAAAGTGACTTCGTAAAATCATATAAAACTTGTGAAGATTTATTTATATACTCCATTATAGATGAGGACAAGTTAGCTAATACCTTCTTAAAGGGAGAAATAGCAATGGATTATTTCAAAGTATTACGTAACTTTTGCTCAAAGTATAATTATAGCCTATCAAAACAAGGCAAAAAGGTATATATAGTTCCGAGTTGTATTAATAAATATGATCCTATAAACTATATAATGAAGCTAGAAAATATAAATACAATTATAGCGGCTGGTGATTCTCTACTAGACTACCCTATGATTGAACATTCAAATTATGGAATAGTTCCCTTACATGGAGAATTACTAAGAGATCTTCCTGTTAAAAAACTTGAAGACACCGTATATATTACAAATACATCTGGTATATTCGCAGGTGAAGAAATTTTAGATATAGTACATGAAAAATTCCATGAAACTCATGATATTTCACAACATAAAGCCATTTCGCATATTGGTTAATATTACTTACATTCTTTAAAATAAAAATCCACATTATTGATTTTATCAATAATGTGGATTTTTATAATTTTATGTTTATATACCTACGCTGCTATCTTTTCCTCTGATTCTGATTCAATTTGCTGCTCTTTTTTTGTAAAAGGCTTCATAATTAATTTTACAATTTCATTTATTACTATTATAAGTGAAGATAAAATAATTATCTTTAGCCACATAGTAGTGCTTAAAGATACTGCATTAAAGAATTTTGATAACACTTCAGTTATAAATATCTGTGCTACTGCTGTAGCTGTAATTATCTTTAAGAATATAGTATTTTTCGTAAGGCTAGGAAATATACTATCTGTTCCAAATTCTCTACAGTTAAAGGCATTAAATAATGCACTAAAAGCAAATAATGCAAATAATACTGTCTGCATTTCGTTAGGTCCTGTAACCCCTTCTTTTGGGAATCCAGCTCCTAATATGTCAAATTTCATCTGAATCATAAGAACACAAGTTATATATATAGCATTGGCTATCATACTTTTCAACATTTGTTTAGTTATAATACTGGCATTTCTATTTGTAGGTTTTCTGTTTAAAACAGCGTCTCTTACTGGTTCTAGTCCAAGTGATAGTGCAGGTGGTCCATCCATTATAATGTTTACCCATAAAAGTTGTATTGTAGTGAATGGCATTTGAAAGTTAAACACTACTGATAAAATTGCTGTTAAAAACGCAATTATATTTACGGTTATCTGGAATTGTATAAATCTTTGGAAGTTTTCATAAATACCTCTTCCCCATTTAAGACCCTTTACAATAGTTCCAAAACTATCATCCGTTAAAATTATATCTGCTGCGTTTTTACTAACTTCTGTTCCAGCTATACCCATAGCTATACCTACATCTGCTTTTGTAAGTGCTGGAGCATCATTTATTCCATCTCCTGTTACAGCAACTACCTCTCCATTACTTTGAAGCGCTATAACTATTCTCATTTTTGTATCAGGTTTCGAACGTGCTACTATTGAAATAGTAGTTATTTCTTGTCTAAGTTCTTCGTCAGATAATGTATCTATATAAGTTGCCTCTACTGCCCTATTAGAGCCTTCAAGTAAGCCTAATTCTTCACCTATAGCAATAGCTGTATTAATATTGTCCCCTGTAAGCATTTTTGTAGCAACCCCTGCTTTTCTAGCAGTTTCAATGGCTTCTTTAACATCAAGTCTTAGAGGATCTCTTATTCCTACGAATCCTGTAAACACTAAATCCTCTTCTAAAGTACCTTGTTCAGATGCTATAGCTACCTCTCCAATTATATTTCCATATGCAAATCCAAGTACTCGCATAGATTTTCTCTGAAGTATTTCAATTTCATCTAATATTTCTTTTCTTCTAGATGCATTCAACTCTACTTCCATGCAATTAATATGTTCATATTTGCATAACTCTAGAATAATTTCTGGGGCTCCCTTTGTTAATACTGTGGAACCTTCCTCCTCTTCTATAACAGTACTCATTCTCTTACTTTTTGAACTAAATGGAATTTGATGAGCTATGGTTGCATTTTGTCTTTCTTGTACATAATCACAAGCATCATTGTATAAAAGAAGAGCGCATTCTGTTGCACTACCTAAATATTTAACTTCTGAATCATCCTTTTCAATGTCTGCAGTTGAATTCACAAGGCAGTTATCTATAAAGTAGTTATTGCTTTCGCTTAACTCGCCTCTTTCTCTAAACTTACCGTTTAAATAAACTTTTTCTACAGTCATTCTATTTTGAGTAAGTGTACCTGTTTTATCTGAGCATATTACACTTACAGATCCTATTGTTTCGCAAGCCTCTTTTTTAGTAACAAGTGCATTTATCTTAGCCATTTTCTGCATAGTAATTGCAAGTGTCATATTTATCATTGTTGGAAGTCCTTCTGGAACAGCTGCAACAATTAATGCAACACATACAACGAAGGCAGTTTTTATTGGCTCAACAGACTGTAAAAATGCGAATATTCCAGAAGTATCTGCTGTTATAGTCTTAGCTAAGACCATTTTTACAATCATAACTATAAATAATATTGCAGCTATAGCACTTGATACTTTTGATATCTTGCCACCTAAATCTCCAAGTTTTGCTTGAAGTGGTGTCTGCAAATCACTATCCTCAAGATTTTTAGCTATTTCGCCCATTTGAGAGCTATCTCCTGTGGAAGTAACTACAAAACTAGCTCTACCATAAGCAACTAGTGTTCCACCGAAAACCATATTCAGTTGTTTTGCTGGAATTGGGTCTTGTACAATATTTTTATCTTTAGATTTTATATTTTCCATCTCTATTATTACGTCTGCATCTTTGCTTACGTCCTCTGATTCTCCTGTAAGCATATCTTCTCTAACCATTAAATCTATACTGCTTACTAGTCTTCCATCTGCTGGTACCATATCCCCAGTTTCAATTAAAACTATATCACCCGGTACCAAATCATTTTTATTAACTTGAACTATTCTTCCATCACGTGTTACCTTTACCTCAATATTCTCCGTCATCTTTGAAAGTGCATCTGCAGCTTTCTGTGATTTCCCTTCAGTAAAGATTCCTATACCAATTCCTATTGCTACTGCACATACTATACCAATAGCATCTTGTGCTTCACCAACTAATGCACTAATTACTGCTGCGACTAAAAGTATTATCATCATAGGTTCCATAATTGCTTCCTTAATGCTATCCCATATGGTTCCTCTTTCTTGTTTAGTAAACTCATTGGCACCATATTTTTCTAATCTTTGTTTAATCTCAGAACTTGATAATCCAACACTACTATCTACTTTAAGCTCATCAAGAACTTTTAAAACCTGTTCCTTAAAATATTTCATATTATCCACCTTTCAGTATTTTGTATAATTTTCCTTTACATTAAAATGTAGAAAATGATGGACATGTCATTTTCTACACAAGTAATTTATTGGTATTTTTTTGACATTTCGTTTAAACCAGTAGAAGTATCGCCCTCTCCTACTGCAATGAATTTCCATTCTCCGTTATTTCGATAAATTTCTGCAACATATAAACCAGTTTTACCTGAATATTCTTCTGACAAGTTAAAACGAATCATTTCTTTGTTGTCTGATACATTTACTAAACGTATAAACGCATTTTCTATCATGCCAAAATGTTGTTTACGTTGGGCTGCAGCATAGATATTAACAACAAAAACTAACTTAGCTATATTTTGAGGTACCATTGATAGGTCAACCATAATTTGCTCATCGTCCCCATCACCACCGCCAGTAAGATTATCTCCCATATGCTGAACACTACCACATTTACTTTTTAAATTTCCAAAATAAACTATATTTTCTTTGGATTTCAGCTTATCATTTGCATCTAGCATAAAAACAGAAGCATCACAATCTATTTCTGCTTGTGCACCTCCAAATAAGCTTCCAAGTAATCCCTTAGAGTGTTGTTTTACTGGATCCCATCCAAGTCCAACCATTGTCTTTTTCAAACTAGGATTATCCTTTGTTAGACTTATTCTTTGACCCTTTTGTAAATTTATACCCATTTTTCCCAACTCCTTTAATATCTATTATACTTACTCTCAATGATTAATTTAAATATTGATCCCTTTAAGCATCAAGACCATAATTTTTACAAAGGGCTGATAGACCGCCTTGAAAACCACTTCCTGTTGCACTAAATTTCCATTCTCCATTATTACGATATATTTCACAAAATACCAAAGCAGTTTCTACTGAAAAATCCTCTGATAAGTCATATCTTAAGACTTCTTCATTAGTTTCTTCATTTACTACTCTAATAAAGGCATTAGAAATCTGACCAAAATTTTGTGCACGAGCTATTGCATCATGTATAGTTACCGTAATTGCAATTTTTTCAATTTCTTTAGGTATTTTAGAAAATTCAACAATTAATTGTTCATCATCTCCGTCTCCATCTCCTGTTCTATTATCACCGGTATGTATAACGCCTCCTGATGAATGCTTCAAATTATTATAAAATATAAAGTCTAGGTCATTATTGGTCTTTCCATTTGCTCCTACTAAAAAAGCTGAGGCATCTAAATCAAACTCTGCCCCTCCTGAATATTTATTTGTATCCCAACCTAGCCCTATTATTGCTTTCTTTAAACTTGGGTTAGTCTTTGTTAAATCAATTTTTTGACCTTTACTTAAGTTAATAGTCATAATTATTCCCCCTTATTTATTAGTCTAAACTGTAATTCCAAAGTTACCACAAAGTGCGGATAATCCGCCTTCAAAGCCACTTCCTACTGCACTAAACTTCCATTCTCCATTATTACGATATAGTTCAGCTACTACTACTGCAGTTTCAACACTATAATCTTCACTTAAATCATATCTTATTAATTCTTCATTACTAGTTTCATTACAAATTCTAATAAATGCATTAGAAACTTGTCCAAAATTCTGAGCTCTTTCAGCCGCCTCATGTATAGTTACTGTAAAGTTTATTTTTTCAACAGAAGCTGGTACTTTACTAAGTTCTATTCTAATTTGTTCGTCATCGCCGTCACCCTCACCAGTTATATTATCTCCCAAATGTGTTACAGATCCTGCTGCATCCTTTGGGTTATTATAAAAAATAAAGTCATTATCAGATGCTACCTTTCCATTTGCTCCAACTAAGAAAGCCGCTGCATCTAAATCAAAAGCTGCTCCACCATCATACTTATTAGTATCCCACCCAAGTCCAACCATAACACTAACAAGGCCGGGATTACTCTTAGTTAAATCTACCTTTTGACCTTTTTTCAAACTAATTGCCATAATAAATTCCTCCTCGAAAGCCACTTAGTGGCTATATTTAACTTTTATAGTACGTTATATAGTACTTAAATAATTGATTTTACTTATTGAAAATAAAAGCTTATTCTAAATTATTTCCAAATAATCATACAATAATCATTTTTACTAAGCATTTATGAAAAAAGCCTTATTTAGTTTAAATTACATAATATAATTTAACGTCTATAAAGCGACACTCAGTATTACTATTATAGCACCATTCCTTTATAAACACTAGATTATGATACAAATATCTTTTACTTTTTTGTATATTTTTAGTGAACAATTAAATTTATTACATATTAAATTTACCAAATAAGTCTAATATATCTTAAATATACAATCTATATAAAATTAAATTATTACAATTCTGCTCTATATTTCTTTATTAAAATGTTGATTTTAATAATAGTTACTATATAATATAGAGTATAACAATAATATAGGACGGAAGTGTTAGCGTGAATTTATCAACTATTAAAAACCTTTTAAAAGATGATCATAAGCCTAAATTTATGGCGTTAGATTTTATAAAATATATTGGACCTGGCCTGCTAGTAACTGTGGGATTTATTGACCCAGGAAATTGGGCCGCAAATGTCTCGGCTGGTGCCAGTTACGGCTATACTCTACTTTGGATGGTAACCCTTTCAACTATAATGCTAATTGTTCTTCAACATAATGCTGCCCATCTTGGAATTGTTACAGGTAATTGCATATCTGAAGCATCTACTGCCACCTTAAAACCAAAGCTTAATAAACTGGTGCTTGGCTCTGCAGTCCTGGCTGCAGTATCTACTGCCCTTGCAGAACTTCTTGGTGGAGCTATTGCTTTAAACATGTTATTTGGTATACCTATAAAACTCGGAACAGTATTAGTTTTATGTTTAATTTTATGGATGCTATTCACAAATTCTTATAAAAAACTTGAAAAATGGATTATTGGCTTTGTTTCCATCATAGGAATTTCTTTTATTTTCGAATTGAGTCTTGTACATATAGAATGGGGAAAAGCCATGATAAGTTGGGTTAAACCTTCCTTTCCTAAGGGATCTATTCCAATAATAATGAGTGTGCTAGGAGCGGTGGTAATGCCCCATAATTTATTTCTGCATTCGGAAATAATTCAAAGTCGTCAATGGAATTTGAAAGATGAAAGTGTAATTAAAAAACAATTGAAATATGAATTTATGGATACATTTTTTTCAATGATTGTAGGCTGGGCTATAAATAGCGCTATGATACTTATTGCAGCGGCTACTTTCTTTACACAAAAGGTTAATGTTACAGAGCTTAGTCAAGCTCAACAAATGCTTACGCCCTTACTTGGAAATACAGCATCAGTAGTTTTTGCTTTAGCACTACTCTTTGCGGGAATTTCCTCCTCAGTTACAGCAGGCATGGCTGGTGGTAGTATTTTCGCAGGAATATTTGGTGAACCCTATGATATTCATGATATCCATACTAAAATTGGTGTCGCGATTACTTTAGTTGGCGCAGCAATAGTTATATTTTTTATAACTGAGCCATTTAAAGGGCTTATCTATTCACAAATGCTCTTAAGTATACAGCTTCCTATAACTATATTCCTTCAGATATATTTAACTTCCTCTAAAAAAGTTATGGGCAAGTATGCCAACACTAGATTCGACAAAACCGCTCTTTGGATTATTGGACTTATAGTAACTGCACTTAACATAATGCTATTATTAAGCTTTATATTATAGATCTACATTTTATAAACAAAGGAATTGGGCGCAATATATTGCCCAATTCCTTTTTACTATTTACTCCTTATAAATGTATTTTACTGAAAAGACATTAAGTCACCTTTTTTTTAATATACATAAGTAAAGTACTATAATGAAACTTAAAGCAGCTTCAAAAAAATAGACAAGCCTACTTTATGAAGATGCCTTAGATAATGGGGGTATTTAAAATGCCAAAAAAAGAGATGATAGCTATGATCCTGGCAGGTGGACAAGGTAGTCGACTTAAGGTGCTTACTAAAAACACGGCAAAACCTGCAATACCTTTTGGTGGTAAGTATAGAATTATTGATTTTACTCTAAGTAATTGTTCAAATTCAGGAATAGATACAGTTGGAGTATTAACTCAGTATCAACCACTTGCACTAAATTCTCATATAGGTGTAGGTGCTGCCTGGGATTTAGATAGAAATAACGGTGGTGTTACACTTCTTCCTCCTTATATGGATGAATCCGGAGGAGACTGGTATAAAGGTACTGCTAATGCAATATATCAAAATACTAATTTTATAGACTCCTATGACCCAGAATATGTACTTATTCTATCTGGAGACCACATCTATAAAATGGACTATTCTAAAATGCTCCATTTTCACAAAGAAAAACTTGCTGATGCTACTATAGCCGTTATTGAAGTTCCAATAGAGGAAGCTCCTAGATTCGGAATAATGAATACTACTTGTGATAATAAAATATATGAGTTTGAAGAAAAACCACAAAATCCTAAAAACAATATGGCTTCTATGGGTGTATATATTTTTAATTGGAAATTTCTTAAAACATTTTTAAAAGAGGATGAAAGCAATAAACACTCTAGTAACGATTTCGGGAAAAATATAATACCTACTATGCTTAAAAATGAAAAAAAACTATATGCATATCCTTTTAAAGGCTACTGGAAAGATGTAGGTACTATTAAAAGCCTATGGGAAGCAAATATGGATTTAATAGATGACAATAATGAGCTAAATATTCACGATGAAACCTGGAAAATATATTCCGTAAATCCTACAAACCCTGCTCAATATATAGGTCCTAATGCAAAAGTCACTAATTCTTTAGTAGTGGAAGGGTGTATTGTGCTTGGGGAAGTTTATAATTCAGTACTATTTCAAGGTGTTACAGTTGGAAAAAACTCTAAAATATCAAATTCTGTTATAATGCCTAATACCAAAATTGCGGACAACGTTATCATTGATAAAGCTATAATCGGTAATAATGTTATTATAAGAGGTCATTCTCTTATAGGCATTTCTGATGACATAACTCTCATTGCAGAAGGCACTGAAATTAAATCTAATTCAGTTATAAGATGAGGTGATTAAATGCTTACTAATTATATGGGCATATTAAATTTAAATGAAAATGAAACAAATATAATAAGTCTTACTAAAAATAGACCACTGGCTTCTATTCCTATAGCTGCTAGATTTAGAATTATAGATTTTTCATTATCTAATATGGTTAACTCAGGGCTTAAAAACATTGGGCTTTTTACTCAAAGTAAATCTCGTTCCCTAGTAGACCATCTTGGTTCAGGTAAACCATGGGATTTGGACAGAAGACTTAACGGACTATTTGTTTTTAATTTTGGAATTGCCAGCATTTCTCTAAATGACGCAGAAATGTTGTGGAACAACATGGAGTATCTATATAGAAGTAAAGAAAAAAATGTTATTATCTCTCCTTCTTATATGCTAGGAAATATAGATTATATAAAAGCCGTGAAGTATCATGAAGAGCAACAGCAAGATATAACTGTAATATACAAAAATATTAAAACCGGTACTAAAAATTTTCTAAATTGTGACGTGTTAAATATAGATGAAAACAATAATGTACTAAGTGTAGGAAAAAATATAGGTGCTTATGACAGTTTAGATATTTCCATGGAAATGTTTATTATGAAAAAGGATCTTTTAATATCACTTATCAATAAATGTATACAAACTGGTTGTTACTGTACTATTAAAGATGCTATATATAAAAGCATTAGTGAATTTTCGGTTACGGCTTTTGAATTTAAAGGCTATCTTCAATGTATTAATTCAATAAGTGCTTACTATAAAGCTAATATGGACATGTTAAACTTAAAGACAACTAAAGAATTATTTTTTAGTAATGGACCTATTTATACAAAAATTAAAGATGAACCGCCTACTAAATATTCTGCTGAAAGTAGAGTAAAAAACTCCATAATTGCTGATGGATGTATTATAGAGGGTATTATTGAAAATAGTATTATATCAAGGGGAGTTATGGTTCATAAGGGGGCTGAAATTAGAAATTGTATTATCCTTCAAAACTGCGAAATCAGAGAAAACTCTAAACTTTTTAATGTTATAATGGATAAGAATGTAATTATAGATAGTGGTAAGCAACTAAATGGTGATGAAGAATTCCCACTTGTAATTGAAAAAAGAGCATTATTTTAAATTAATTAGCAGCAATAACTTTATAAGTTATTGCTGCTAATTAAATTTAATAGTTTCTAGCTAAATTTTATTCTATTTTTCCTTTTCCTGGAGCTTATCTGCTAATTCAAAATCTTCTTCATTTATTTTATTAGGCAAACTTTCCACATAAAAACTTGTGCTTGGAAGCGCCATTGAAATTCCTTGCTGCTGTAATATCTCAATCACATTAAAATTTACATTTTCTTTTATTTTAAAGTATTCATCAAAATCAGGCGTATCAGTAAAGAAACATATTAAAATATCTAGACTAGTGCCATTAAACTTATCAAATCTAACAAGAATGCCTTCCTTACTAACCTGTGGGTGATTCTCTAACATTTGCCTTATGCTCTCCACACAAATCTCTAATTTTTCTTTAGAGGTTCTATAAGTTAATTCTAAATTAAAATTAACTCTTCGCTTGCCCCTTCTACTAAAATTGGTTACAGCTTCATCAGTTAACTTTGAATTAGGCACAATTATTAATGATTGATCAATGGCTCTTATTTTAGTAGTTCTAAAAGAGATTTCCTCAATGCTACCTTCTAGTGAGTCACTACTAACCCAATCTCCGATAGTGAAAGGTTTATCTAATATTATAAAAATACCTGCAATAATATTAGCAGCCGCATCTTTAGCCGCTAGTGCAAAAGCAAGTCCTCCTAGTCCGAGTCCCGTAACAAAACCTTGGATATTATATCCCCATTTTTCAGCGACTATAGTAATAGCCAATGCTAATACTATAAGTCTTAATGTCTTCGACATAAAAGGAAATAATACTTTATCCACCTTTATATCATAGGCTTTATGCATTCTCTCAAAGAGCACAGACGATTCCGCAGTGAGATTATATATTCCCCAAGTAATTAGAATTATTATAGCGGAGCTAAAAATTTTCTCTATAAATATGATACGAATTGGAATTCCTGCCATAGTTAAAATTTTAAAAGCAAAATAAAATCCTAATACCTCAAAAAAATTAGTTACAGGCTTTTGAAAGGCAGCTACTATTTTTGTATCTGCATTAAACTTTGTTTTATTAACAAGTCTCAATATTATTTTAAATACATATTTTGCGAATATATTTTTTAATAATACAAATAATGCGAAAACTGCAATAGCTATTCCTACATATTTGAATTTGTAGGATTGTATATCAGTAAATACATATTGTATTTTGTTTTCTACAAAAAAACTAACTATAGATTCAAACAAAACATCACGCTCCCTTTCTTATGTTTATATCTATAATCATTTTAAGCTAATTATGTTATTTTCTCAATGGATTATACAATAAAAAAGAATATTTTTATATATTCATAAACTAGATTGCAAATATTTATTGACAATAAATTCTAATCCGTATATACTGTTTATATAGTATATATACACTATGAACAAAGGAGTCAATTATGAATATAATAATATCTAATTCATCACAGCATCCAATTTATGAGCAAATAGTAACTCAAATAAAAACTACCATTATGAAGGAAGCCATTTTACCTGGAGATGCTCTGCCTTCTATACGAAGCTTAGCAAAAGCTCTTCAGATAAGCGTTATAACAACTAAGAGAGCTTATGAAGAACTTGAAAGAGATGGTTTTATAGAAACTGTACCTGGAAAAGGCTCCTATGTCTCTGGTCAAAACAAAGACCTAATAAGAGAAAAACGATTAACAGCTATAGAAGAAAAACTTACGGAGGTCGTAACTGAGAGTAAACACTTAAATTTAAGTTTAGAAGAATTACAAAGTATGCTACAACTTCTATATACAGAAGAAAACTAATATCTAATTGAATTAATCTGATTTAGCCATTTATAATAATTGAGTTTTAACAAACTAAGGAGAGATAAATATGGATAATATTTTAGAAATACAAAATTTGAGCAAATCCTATAAAAACTTTACTTTAGATAATCTGTCTTTTAATGTTGAAAGAGGCTCTGTAATGGGATTTATAGGTCCGAATGGAGCTGGCAAGAGCACCACCATAAAACTTATAATGAATCTTGTTAAAAAAGATAGTGGTAATATAAATATTTTTGGCCTAGACAACTTAAAACATGAGAAAGAAATTAAGGAGAAAATCGGTTTTGTTTATGATGAAAACTATTTCTATGAAGAATTAAACATTATAGAGATGAAAAATATTCTTCAACCTTTCTATAAAAGCTGGAATGACACCTTGTTTGAAAAATATATAAAAGAATTTGAATTGCCTAAGAAAAATAAAATTAAAAACCTATCAAAGGGAATGAAAATGAAACTTTCTCTAGCATTAGCGCTTTGCCATAATGCAGAGCTTATTATAATGGACGAACCAACCTCTGGACTAGATCCAGTATTCAGAAGCGAACTTTTGGATATTTTATACAACGTAATTCAAGATGAAAATGTAAGTATATTCTTTTCAACCCACATAACTACTGACCTTGAAAAGATAGCGGATTATATTACTTTTATTAATAAAGGCAAATTAGTTTTCTCTCAGCCAAAAGACGAAATTATTGAAAATTACGGTTTAGTCAAAGGTGATAAAGAACTTTTAGACAGTGATACTAGACGTGAATTTGTAAGTATAAAAGAAACTAGTTTCGGATTTGAGGCTCTAACAAAGGATATTGTTAATGCAAGAAAAATATTTAAAGGTAAAGGCCTTATTGAAAGAGCTTCACTTGAAGATATTATGGTTTATACAGTTAGGGGGAATGGTTAATGTTTAATTTGGTAATAAAAGATATTGTTATACAGAAAAAAAACTTTCTACTTACTTTTTTTTATACTGTTTTTTTCTCATTTACTTTTTCTTCATTCAAACCTATTGGCTTAGGATTATATGTGTTAGCTCCCATAGTAGTTAGCTTTATGTTCATATCTAATGCAGCGAACTATGATGACAAAAACAAATGTGAACTTGTATTAAATAGTTTACCAATTAAGAGAGCTGATATAGTTATATCAAAATATATATCAATCTTTCTATATGTAATCATAAGCATTACTTATTCTGTTTTAATTGGGTTTATAGGAAAAACTGCTGGACTTTCTATATATAATATATCAATTTCTTCATTTAATATTATTTCAGTTTTAACATCTATATGTATTTTTAGCTGTATATTCTTCCCTTTGTATTTCAAATTTGGGATCATAAAAATTCAAATGCTAATCCTTATACCGTTTATGTTGATTTTTTCTCTAACAGTACTAGCCATTAAATATGCTATTGAAAATCCAAATAATATTTTAGTTCAGAAATTAACTAACACGTCTATTTTTACACTAAATTTTTTAGCTCTAGTAATATGTTTAATTATATTGTTAATTTCGCTTATGATATCTATACGAATATATAAAAATAGAGAGTTTTAAACTCCTTTAGGAAAAAATCTATTAACGAGTACAGCAGACATATATCATATGTCTGCTGTACTCGTTCCTCAATATTGTCTAACATAGCTTAAAATATACACTGTCTACCATAGAACCTAAAACTTAAGCAACATCAATGCCTAATACACACTACTTTAGATTTCTCTTTAATTATTGAAACCTAATTAACAAGCTGATTTTACACCTACCTCATTACTTTTAAATGCCCAATATTCCTTGAGTTATAATCAATAAAATTCGTATTTTGATCTTCTTGTTCCACATTATCTCCGTAGTCTATATTTGCTTCATTAAATATATAAAAAAATGAAGTTAATTTTTCTAAGTTTTTATCTGCTGGTTTATAAGTTGGGTCAAATACGTATGCTGCTCTATAATATTTGCACGCCAAAATCACATCACCCTTATATTCTGAAATAACTCCTAGTAAATTGTACACTACTGCAGAATGGTCATTTTCGATCATCTCTACATGTAAGTACTTACATGCTAAATCATATTTATTTGACTTTATTGCTTTGATAGCATTTATTATATTATCTTCAAAATAACTTTCTTTATTTCTAATTGTTAACATATAATCACCTCAAGTTATCCTTTCACTTTTTATTTGATAATTATATTCTATCAAAACCACTATGAATTTGCTATTAAGAAAGTATAAAGATAAATGCCATCGTATAAAGATTGTATTAAGATTTTATTATTCATCTACTAATCGATAACCTACTCCAACTTCTGTTATAATATACTGAGGCTGAGCAGGGTCTTTCTCTATCTTTCTTCTTATATTGGCCATAAACACCCTAAGAGACTGTGAATCATTATCAAAATAACTTCCCCAAATCTCATCAACTATGTATTTATGAGTTAACACACGGCCTGCATATCTTGACATTAACTCAATTAATTTGTACTCCATTGGTGTTAAGTGTATTTCTTCATGTAAAATTGTAACTTTGCGTTTTTCAAAATCTATTTTTAAATCCTTAACAACAAATACTGACTGCACATTATTTTGTGGATTATTATCTACATTAAAATGTCTAAGTGCCACCCTAATTCTGGCTGAAAGCTCAGCGACACTAAATGGTTTGGTCAAATAATCATCTGCACCTTTATCTAAGGCTTCGACCTTCTCACTTTCACGTCCACGAGCTGAAACAACTATAATCCTAGCTTTTGTGGATTCCCTCACCTTGTCAATAACATTCAGCCCATCAATATCCGGTAATCCTAAGTCTAAAATTATTATATCTGGATTATGTGAAAAAATAAGGCTTATAGCAGCATTCCCAAATTCCGTTTCAATGCATTTATATCCTTGTGCCTCAAGTGAAACTTTCATAAACTTTTTAATTGGTTTATCATCCTCAACTATTAAAATCAAAGGCTTTATATCCATTTTCATCACTCCTTATTTCAGGTAAACTAAATCTGAAAGTCGTCCCCCCAGAAGAATTATTTAAAGCTTCTATACATCCACCATGTCCTTCTATAATAGACTTACAAATAGCGAGTCCTAATCCAATGCCTCGTTTTTCTAAACAATCGCCCTTAGTCTTAGTATAGAACCTATCAAATATAGCTCTTATATCTTCTTCTGGTATCCCCTTTCCATTGTCCGATACCTCGAAAATTACCTTTCCTTCCTTTTCTGTAACTTGAACTTCTATTATGGAATCATCCTGTGTGTACTTTATAGCATTATCAATTAAATTAATAAGAACTTGCTCTATTAATAAGCCATCCACAAATAACATAACC
>Ga0209125_1001755_pt1 | contig 18868 bp, 14 predicted proteins | sample BarGraIncub1131A_FD_184503 | JGI IMG/M metagenome (GOLD analysis project Ga0209125, IMG submission 184503) | Arctic peat soil microbial communities from Barrow, Alaska - Barrow Graham LP Incubations 11-31A (SPAdes) (version 2) | ecosystem: Environmental > Terrestrial > Soil > Wetlands > Peat...
TCATTTTGGTACCGGTATCTGCCTGCTGATAGTTATTGGTTACCGCCACGGAGTAAAATTCACCGGTGGAATCGTCACCTGCCAGAATGCAACTCGGATATTTCCAGGTAATGGCCGAACCGGTTTCCACCTGCGTCCAGGACACTTTGGAATGATTGCCTTTGCACAAGGCCCGCTTGGTCACGAAATTGAAAATACCGCCTTTGCCGTTTTTGTCCCCGGGATACCAGTTCTGAACAGTGGAATACTTCACTTCTGCTTTCTCCAAGACAATGATTTCAACGATGGCCGCATGCAACTGATTTTCATCACGCATCGGAGCCGTGCAGCCTTCGAGATAACTCACGTATGATTCGTCATCAGCAATAATAAGCGTTCGTTCAAACTGGCCTGTATTGGCGGCATTGATGCGAAAATAGGTGGAAAGCTCCATCGGACATCTTACTCCCTTCGGGATATATACAAAAGAACCGTCGCTGAACACGGCACAATTGAGTGCCGCAAAGAAGTTATCCCGATATCCGACTACCGAACCGAGGTATTGACGGACCAAATCCGGGTATTGCTGCACCGCTTCACTGAACGAGCAGAAAATGATGCCGAGTTCGGCCAGGTTTTCCTTAAAGGTGGTTTTCACCGAAACGCTGTCCATAACTGCATCCACGGCCATGCCCGAAAGTAACTTCTGCTCTGCAAGAGAAATGCCCAATTTATCGAATGTTTTCAATAATTCAGGATCGACTTCATCGAGACTTGTAGGAGCAGTTCTAGGTTTGGGAACCGAATAAAAAATAATCTTCTGATAATCGATTTCCGGAATAGTCAGATGGGACCAATCGGGCATCTTTAACGTCAGCCAATGCTTGTAGGCTTTCAATCGGAAGTCCAGCAACCATTCAGGTTCGTTTTTCTTCGATGAAATCAACCTCACAACATCTTCACTCAGTCCGGATGGTATGCTGTCTGAATCGAAGTCGCTGACAAAACCGTATTTATAATCACCACTGGTAACTTGATCAAGTATGGTATCTTGTTCTACTTCCATAATTAAACTCCTTTTGTTTGTTGTCTTCTTTCAAGGGATCTTCGGGGTGTTTAAACAACCGAACAGTTGGAAAAATAGACGAAGCAAAATTACGAATTGGTTTGTAAAAAACCGATGTTTTTACCTTTTCTTTTCCAATCAGACTACAATCCTTATCTACAGCCTGATAGAGGTTCAAAACGATGCTCAGAACCAACACTCCTCTCAGAAAACAAAAGAATCCGCCGGCCAGTTTGTTCAACCATCCCAATGCCAGCGCATTCAGAAAACCTTCAAATACCTTTGACAAGATAAGGATTAGTAGAAAGACCACCAAAAATGTCAATAGAAAACCCAACACGCCGCTCCATTGAGGGGAATTCCCACAAACAGGTAACAAAAAATGTGCCGTGGCATTGCCAAATACAGAAGCCACAAAAAAACCAGCCACGATACCAATGATGGTTCCTGCTTCTGAAGCCAAACCATTCTTCACGCCTTTCAGGATATCCAATATTAATAGCAGTGCGATGACAGCGTCAATCCATACCATATTACTCCTTTCTTTAACTAGACAAAGGTACCTGAACGAGAAACTGCTTTCCGCTCGGATACCTTTGATTTCTTGAAAATTGCCCTCGCTTATAAAATCGAGTCGGCAACTTTATAAACTTTTACGAACTTCGATTTCCTCAAACGCTTCAACGATATCGCCAACCCGAAGATCTTCGTATTTGGCAAAACTCAAACCGCATTCGTAGCCGAAGTTCACTTCTTTCACATCGTCCTTGAAACGTTTCAATGCGCCCATTTCACCGGTGTAAATGACAATACCGTCGCGGATCAGGCGTAACTTGTTGCCGCGTTTCACCTTTCCTTCTTTCACCATACAACCCGCAACAGTACCAACCTTGGTAATCTTGAACACATCGCGGATTTCGATGGTTGCAGAAATTTCCTCTTTAACATCCGGGGTAAGCATGCCTTCCATAGCGGATTTCACTTCTTCGATGGCATCGTAGATGATGGAATACATGTGCATGTCCACGCCTTCCTTGTCGGCCAAACGACGGGCGGCCTGTGAGGGACGCACCTGGAAACCGACGATGATGGCATCGGAGGCCGAAGCCAGTGTCACATCAGATTCGGAAATGGCACCTACGGCTTTGTGGATCACATTCACCTGAATTTCTTCGGTGGTCAGTTTGATCAGCGAATCGGACAACGCTTCGACTGAACCGTCCACGTCACCCTTGACGATGACATTAAGTTCCTTGAAGTTCCCGACAGCGATACGGCGACCAATTTCGGCCAGTGTGAGCAACTTGTTGGTACGCAGACCCTGTTCGCGTTGCAATTGTTCGCGTTTGTTGGCGATTTCACGGGCTTCCTGTTCGGAATCGAGCACGTGAAAATTGTCACCTGCCTGAGGAGCGCCGTTCAGACCAAGAATCATAACAGGTTCTGAAGGTCCGGCTTCCTTTACGCGCACACCGCGTTCGTTGAACATTGCCTTGATGCGACCGTGGTTCGTACCTGCAATAACAATGTCACCAACCTTAAGTGTTCCATTTTGCACCAAGACTGTCGCAACGTATCCGCGACCTTTGTCGAGGGAAGATTCAATGACGGAACCGATGGCCTTCTTGTTCGGATTCGCCTTAAGTTCAAGCATTTCTGCTTCCAGCAGTATCTTTTCCAGTAATTCCCTAACGTGCAGACCTTTTTTGGCTGAAATGTCCTGTGACTGGTATTTTCCACCCCAATCTTCTACCAGGTAATTCATTTGGGCTAAGGTATCTTTTATCTTTTCAGGATCAGCTCCCGGTTTATCAATCTTATTGATTGCGAAAAGCATGGGAACATTGGCAGCAGCTGCGTGATTGATGGCCTCAATGGTCTGGGGCATCACGTTGTCGTCGGCAGCTACTATAATGATTACAATGTCTGTGACTTTGGCACCACGGGCACGCATGGCTGTAAACGCTTCGTGACCGGGCGTATCCAGAAAAGTGATCTTGCGTCCATCTTCCAAGGTCACGTTATAGGCACCGATGTGCTGCGTAATACCACCAGCTTCACCAGCGATGACGTTGGCGCTACGGATATAGTCAAGCAACGATGTTTTACCATGGTCGACGTGACCCATGACGGTGACAATCGGCGGACGAGGCTTCAGATCTTCCTCCAGATCCTCTTCGACCTGAATGGCTTCCATGACTTCGGCACTCACATATTCCGTCTTGAATCCGAACTCATCAGCAACAAAGTTGATGGTTTCAGCATCGAGGCGTTGGTTGATGGATACCATCTGACCAATGCTCATGCAGGTGGAAATTACCTGAACGGCTGGAACATCCATCATATTTGCCAAATCGTTTACGGTTACAAACTCCGTAATCTTGATGGTCTGGCTTTCAAGACGTTCTTGTTCGGCTTCTACCATGCGACGCTGGGAGCCGGCTTCACGTTTGTCCTTACGGTATTTGGTACCCTTCTTGGGCTTGGAGGTGAGACGAGCCAACGTTTCTTTGACTTGTTTTGAAACATCTTGGGTGCTAACTTCCGACTTGAGTACGGGTTTTTTCAGTCGGGACTTGACATCGGAGCTGCTTTGGGCAACTCTGGGGGTGCCAGGGGCCTGTGTATCATTGATTTTAACTTTACCGTCTTTGATGCGGCTGCGTTTCTTCTTTTGGAAGTGTTGGTCTGCACTGGCAGCAACTGGCTTGGGTATAGTAGATTCACCACTACGGGTTCCAGGGGCGACGGCAGGTTTTGGAGCGGGATTCTTTTCTTCACGTTCCTTTTTCTTTTCAGCCTGCGTCTTTTTCTTGGGACGTGTTGATTGGTTCAGGGCATCAAGGTCAATAGTCTTGATTACCTTGATGTTGGATTCCAGTTTTTTGCCACCCAGCGTGAAAATTTTAGGTTCTGAAGACGTTTGCTCCGCCTCAATGACCTCAGGTTCGACGACTACAGCTACCGGTTCAGCAACAACGGGCGCTTTTTCTTTTGGCTTTTCGGGCACAACAGGCTTGACAGACACTGGAGCTTCTTCCACAGCCGGTTTCACCTTTTTTTCCACGACAGGTTTCACTGGTTCCTTGACAACCTTTGGTTCAATATGTTTCGGCTTTTGAATGATCGGTTCCGAAACCTGTTTGCCTTTCGGTTTGAATTGATCCAGATCAATATGCCCAATTGTCTTGATGTGCGGATGCGGTTCGTAAATTTCTTCTTCCTTCTTGACAACGACAGGATTCGCTTCTTCAACCGGAGCAGGTACGGGAGTCGGAGTGTGTTCTGGTGCTGAAGGGTGAACAGATGCAGAAGCACCTGCTTGTGGCCGGTCGCGGTTGATGCGTTCGTGCACCAGACGTTCCGATTCTTGCTTCAGCGTCATGTCTTTGCTGTACTCCTTGACCAGTATTTCATATTCTTCTTCCGTGATCTTTGTGTTGGGATTATTTTCCACCACATGACCTTTTTTTTGCAGGAAGTCCACCAGTGTGGTCATCCCTACGTTCAAATCTCTTGTAACCTTATTTAATCGAATCGACATAAATTGGTTTTAAAAATAAACAACTATATACAAGCGTGGAACCCATTCCAACAGGCAAAACATCTGGTTCTTAATCTTCAAATTCTGCACGCAGGATGCCCAGCACTTCATCCACCGTCGTTTCTTCCAGGTCCGCTTTCTCAATCAATTCTTCACGCGGGATGGCCAGAACGTTGCGCGCTGTGTCGCAACCAAGCTTCTTGAGCGCTTCGATGACCCATGCATCGATTTCGTCCTTGAATTCATCCAGGTAAATATCATCATCCTCAATATCATCCGTTTCACGAAATACATCAATCACATAACCAGTCAACATGGAAGCTAGCTTAATGTTCATACCTCCCTTACCAATGGCTAAGGAAACTTCTTCCGGTTTCAGGAACACTTCGGCTTTCTTGTTCGCTTCATCCAGACGGATGGAGGAAATCTTGGCCGGACTCAGGGAGCGCTGGATAAACAGGTTGATGTTGGCGGTATAGTTGATGACATCGATGTTTTCATTGCGCAATTCACGAACGATACCGTGGATACGGGCACCTTTCACACCGACGCATGCGCCCACCGGATCAATGCGTTCGTCATAAGATTCCACGGCCACTTTGGCTCGTTCACCGGGGATACGGGCAACTTTCTTGATCAGAATCAGACCTTCGTGGATTTCAGGTACTTCCAGTTCAAACAAACGCTCGAGGAAAACGGGGGATGTACGGGAAAGGATGATCTTGGGGTTGTTGCTTTTATTTTCAACGCGTTCAACGACAGCGCGGACGCTTTCGCCTTTACGATAGAAGTCTGAAGGTATCTGTTCCGTTTTGGGCAGTAGCATTTCGTTGCCTTCATCGTCGAGCAGCAAGATTTCTTTTTTCCAGATCTGATAGACTTCGGCACTGACAATCTGACCGATGCGTTCTACAAAGCGGTTGTACAGACTGTCTTTCTGCAATTCGAGGATTTTGGAGGCTAAGGTCTGACGAAGATTCAAAACGGCACGACGACCGAAATTTGCAAAATGGACTTCGTCGGTCACATCTTCACCTACTTCAAAGTCGGCATCAATCTTTTTGGCTTCCGTCAGACGGATCTGCAGGTTTTCGTCCTCCAGCGCATCGTCTTCCACGATTTGACGATTGCGCCATATTTCAAAGTCTCCTTTGTCCGGGTTGATGATAACGTCGTAATTTTCGTCGGTGCCGAACATTTTTGCGAGTACATTGCGGAAAGACTCTTCCAGCACGCTTACCATGGTGAGGCGATCGATGTTCTTCAGTTCCTTAAATTCGGAAAAGGTATCAATCAGACTGATTGTTTCAACTTTTTTAGCCATTGGTCGATTAAGTATGTTTTTATTTGATTTCAATTTTTAGGAAAAGCGGATGAGGTATTTCACTGATTTCACGTCAGTGAAAGTATATGTTTCATCCACTTCAAGGGACATGGTTTTCTTGCTGCCTTCTATTTTTGTTTTACGGATGACTGTCACAGTAAAGCCGGCATGATTGGCATCTTTAAGAATTCCGGAGAACTTTTGGCCAGCCTTGGAAATGACTTCGACTTCTTCACCGATATTGATCAGATATTGCTTGAGCACTTTGAACGGCTGACCGAGACCGGCAGAGCCCACTTCAAGGGCAAAATCCTCCTTCTCGCGGTCCAATCGTTCTTCGAGGAATTTGCTTAGATCCACGCAATCATCAATGCAAATTTCGTCCTCTTCGGATTCAAACTCAACATTAATTTCGTTTTCGAGAGATATCCTAACGTCTACCAAAAAGAATGGAGTTTGTTCGATCCACTCTTCAATAATCTGAATTACAGTCTCTTTAGTTATCATTACTTCCTTTTTGGGAACAAAATAGGGGAACCAAAGCCCCCCTCACATCGTCATTAACGGCTGCAAAGATACAAAGAATCGCCGTTTTTGCAAAAAATACACTCAAAAAATCACTTATAAAAGGTTGGTAATCCAATCAGTATCGTTTTAGAATAAAAACGGAGATCCTCCGTTGCGGGAAGACCTCCGTCCATTTGTTCCAAAAAAAGCCAAGACTTACAATTCGCCGTTTTGTGCTTTTTTAAGCATCTCTTCGTTGGCCGTGATGGCAATTTCCACGCGACGGTTCTGAGCACGACCTGCATCCGTTTCGTTGGTGGCAACCGGAACGGTAGAACCCATGCCCTTGGTTGTGATGCGGCTGGAGGCTACGCCTTGAGCTACGAGGAAATCTTTCACTGCAGCGGCACGACTGTCGGAAAGCGGCAGGTTGATGTTGTCTGAACCAGTATTGTCCGTATGACCGTAAATCATTACGTTGGTGTCGATGTATTCTTTTAGGGTGGCCGAGAATTTGGTCAGCGCAGTCTTTGAAGATTCACTAAGTACTGATTTGCCGGTTGCAAACAGGATTCCGGATTCAAAAGTAACCTTAATACCTTCACCGATGCGTTCAACAGCAGCGTTGCTTCCAAGTTGGGCTTCCAATTCGGCTGCCTGTTTGTCCATTTTATGGCCGATCAACGTTCCGACAGTACCACCAACGGCAGCACCTGCAATGGCACCTATAGCAGTATTGCCAAGCAATTTACCGGCTCCGGCTCCAACAGCGGCACCAGCCAGCGTTCCAATCGTACCACCCTTAAGGGCGTTAGACCAAGTTTTGCAACCAGAGAAAATCAAAGATACGCTCAGCAAGCTTACCAATAAAAGACGGTTTTTTTTCATTGTGTTCAATTTTAAAAAAGTGACTATTTCGTTTTGTTTTTTATCGATAAACAAAGATATAAATAATTTCTGTTTATATACTCATTGATAACTTTCATTAAGTTCTACGGGGTCTGAACCTACCATATTCCGTTAAAATTAACTATCTTTGCAGTGTCAAATTAACAGAAATAATTTTGTAAATCATTCAATTAGGTATGCATAAAAAAGCCATGCTGATGATCCTGGACGGTTGGGGTATAGGACATCACGGTAAAGAAGACGTCATATACAACACTCCAACCCCTTACTGGAATTATTTATTGGAGAACTATCCTCATTCCCAGCTACAGGCTTCCGGCGAAAATGTCGGTCTGCCGGACGGTCAGATGGGAAACTCAGAAGTCGGTCACCTAAACATCGGAGCCGGTCGCATCGTATTCCAGGATCTGGTCAAGATCAATGCAGCCTGTCGCGACAACAGCATTCTGAAAAACCCAGGCATCGTCGAAGCCTATACGTACGCTAAAGAACACAACAAGCAAATCCATTTTCTGGGATTGGTATCCGACGGTGGTGTGCACAGCTCCTTGGATCACCTTTTCAAGCTGATTGAGATTTCAAAATCATACGGCATCGATAAATCGTTTGTTCACTGCTTCATGGACGGTCGTGACACCGACCCCCGTAGCGGCAAAGCGTTCATTGAGAGCCTCGAAAACCACTTGGCAAAAAATACCGGTGCTATTGGCTCCATCATTGGCCGTTATTATGCCATGGATCGTGACAAACGTTGGGAACGTATTTTTGAAGCCTACAACTTGTTGGTAAACGGAGTTGGAACGCCTTCCACCGACATGGTCGGAGCCATTCAAGCCTCTTACGATGCCGGTGTCACCGATGAATTCATCAAGGGCATCGTTCATACTGATGCAGCCGGCCAACCTCTGGCCAAAATTAAAGAAGGCGATGTGGTGATTTTTTTCAACTACCGCAACGACCGCGCCAAAGAACTCACTATCGTGCTCACTCAAAAGGATATGCCCGAAGCGGGAATGAAAACCCTGCCTCTACACTACTACACCATGACGCCCTACGACGAAACATTCGAGGGTCTGACTATTCTGTATGATAAAGACAACGTTCAGAATACCCTCGGTGAAATCGTTTCCAAAGCCGGCATGAAACAACTTCGCATTGCCGAAACCGAAAAATATGCCCACGTTACATTCTTCTTCTCAGGCGGCCGCGAAAGCATGTTCGAAGGCGAAGAACGCATCCTGATTCCTTCCCCGAAAGTGGCTACCTACGACCTCAAGCCCGAAATGAGCGTGAATGAAGTCGGCGATGCCTTAAAAGAGGCCATCGAAAGCGAAAAGTTCGAATACATCACTGTAAACTATGCAAATGGTGACATGGTAGGTCACACCGGCGTTTACGAAGCCATCCAAAAAGCAGTTCAAGCGGTGGATTCCAATGTGAAGAAAGTGGTTGAAGCTGCCAAACTCCATGGATACGAAATCATCATCATCGCTGACCACGGCAATGCCGACTATGCATTGAACGAAGACGGCTCACCCAATACGGCGCACTCCCTGAATCCGGTTCCCTTCATTTACATCACCGAAAACAAATCGGCGAAAGTATCGGATGGTATTCTGGCCGATGTGGCTCCTTCCATCTGCAAAATCCTCGGTATTGAGCAGCCTGCAGCGATGACTGGAAACTGCCTGATCGCATAATTGAGGATTTCTAGCCGCAAGCAGCAGGAAATGCGCGCCCGGAATTCAACTATAGAAACTTAAAGGAGGCTGGATTTGATTTGATTCAGCCTCCTTTTTAAAACCAATTCGACCAAATGCTTCAAATTCAGGATACGCTCGTCAGTCTGGATGTGATTGATCAGAATTTTTGTTGCAATCTCACCCATTGCCACGGTATATGCTGCGTAGAAGGAGACTGCGGCGCTCCTGTCGAACTCGAGGAGGTCGCTGAACTCGAAAATGCATTGCCTCACATCTGGAACGATTTGGCCGAGGAGGCCAAACAAGTGATCAAAGAACAAGGGGTCGTGTATGCTGACCGTGTAGGTGAATTGGTTACTTCCATCGTGAACGGAAAAGATTGTGTTTTTACTTGCTACGATTCAGTAGGCACCTGTCTTTGTGCTGTTGAAAAAGCCTGGCGTGAAGGTAAGATTTCCTTTATGAAGCCCATTTCCTGCCACCTTTATCCCATCCGCACTAAAAAATATTCAGATTACACCGCCGTTAACTACCAGGAATGGAGCATCTGCTCGGGAGCCCGCCTTTACGGACAACAAATCGGTCTGCCAGTTTATAGGTTTCTAAAGACACCTTTGGTTCGAAAATTTGGGCAGGATTGGTACGATGAACTTTGCATCGCCGCCGAACACCTGAAAAATGGGATGAAGTAAACCGTTGACTTCAAAAATAAAAACAGGCTGAACTCTTTACAAATTCAGCCTGCTCTGTATTAAATTAGGTGTCCCTTATTTTTTACGTTTGCGTTCAGTTTCATCGAGGATGATTTTGCGCATACGCATGTGCTTGGGAGTCACTTCGACATATTCGTCTTCTTTAATATACTCCAGCGATTCTTCCAGCGAGAAAATGATGGGCGGCGGCAAAGCCGCTTTATCATCTGTACCGGAGGCACGAACGTTACTCATTTTTTTGGTCTTGGTTACATTGATGACCAGATCACCTTCCTTGTTGCTTTCACCAACAACCTGTCCGGCATAGATATCGTCACCCGGGGTAACGAAAAAGCTTCCGCGATCTTTCAGTTTATCCATTCCGTATGCTACAGCAGTACCTGTTTCAATGGCAATCATGGAGCCGTTCTCGCGTTTTTCGATATCGCCGCGATAAGGCTGAAAACTATTGAAACGGTGGGCCACAACAGCTTCACCGGCAGACAAGGTCATTAGTACACCACGAAGACCGATGATGCCCCGGGCAGGAATCGTAAATTCAAGATGAATACGGTCGCTTCTGGTTTCCATCATGGTGAGTTCTCCCTTGCGGCGGGTCACGGAATCAATCATTTTGCTGGCGAATTCCTCGGGCACGTTGATGGTCATATCTTCGATAGGTTCGCATTTCACGCCGTCGATTTCCTTGAAAATGACGCGGGGTTGTCCAACCTGAAGTTCATAGCCTTCGCGACGCATGGTTTCGATGAGTACCGACAAGTGCAGAACACCACGTCCAAATACCGTCCAGACGTCTGAATCAATGCTTTTTTCAACACGCAAGGCCAGATTCTTGTCCAGTTCCTTCATCAGACGATCATGAATGTGACGTGAAGTCACAAATTTCCCATCTTTACCGAAGAATGGTGAATTATTGATGGTGAAAACCATGCTCATGGTCGGTTCATCAATAGCAATAGGCTTGAGCGCTTCGGGTTTGAAAGCATCCGCAATGGTATCGCCGATTTCAAATCCTTCGATACCGACAATGGCGCAAATGTCGCCTGAACTCATTTCAGCAACACGCTTGCGGCCAAAACCGATAAATTCGTGCAATTCCTTGATACGAGCCTTCTGGACTCTTCCGTCGCGTTTAACGAGGCTGACATCGGCGTTTTCACGCAGGGTGCCGCGATGTACACGGCCGACGGCGATACGACCGACGTAGGAAGAGTAATCCAAGGAGGTTATGAGCATTTGCGGTGTTCCATCCAGTTGAACCGGAGCAGGGATGTGCTCAAGGATCTGATCGAGCAGATAGGTAATGTTGTCGGTTTCGTTCCGCCAGTCTTCGCTCATCCAGCCTTTCTTGGCTGCGCCATAGACGGTCTGAAAGTCGAGTTGGTATTCGGTTGCTTCCAAACTGAACATCAAGTCAAAGACCGCTTCCTGCACTTCCTCGGGCCGGCAATTGGGTTTATCAACCTTATTAATAACTACGATTGGTTTCAATCCAATCTCCAGTGCTTTCTGCAGCACAAAACGGGTTTGGGGCATGGGACCTTCAAAAGCGTCCACCAGGAGCAGCACTCCATCGGCCATGTTCAACACACGTTCCACCTCACCACCGAAGTCTGCGTGACCAGGGGTATCTATGATGTTGATTTTCGTTCCTTTATATTCTATGGAAACGTTTTTGGAAAGGATCGTGATGCCACGCTCGCGTTCCAGCTCATTGCTGTCGAGTATCAATTCTCCAACAGCTTCGTTCGTCCTGAACAACTGGCCGGCCAGCAGCATTTTGTCCACCAGGGTAGTTTTACCGTGGTCAACGTGTGCAATGATGGCAATGTTCCTAATTTCTTGCATTTTTGTTTTTTTCTCTTTTTTTACCTCTTGAACCTAACAGAGCGCAAAATTACTTTTTTTTTTGCAGAATCGCATTGTCTATCTAAAAGTATTGTTTACTTTTGTGCCCCGATTTGTTTCTATTCACATTAAAAACAAACTTTTATGTATTTAAACCCTGAAAAAAAGCAGGAGATCTTCGGACAATACGGAAAGTCTAACACTGACACTGGTTCTCCCGAGTCCCAGATAGCATTGTTTTCCTACCGTGTCACCCATTTGACTGGACATCTCAAGTCAAATCACAAGGATCATAGCACGGAACATGCCTTGAGAATCATTATCGGTAAGCGTCGCCGTTTACTCGATTACCTGAAAGCGAAGGATATTGAAAAATATCGTTCCCTAATCAAAGAACTGGGCATCAGACGTTAAAATGCTGATTGGCAAAGAAAAAAGAGGTCGGACCTGTATGGGCCCGACCTCTTTTTTCTTTGCCAATCAGCGATGGTTGAAGTCGCTTCTACAATTTTTTATTTATCTTTGGTCGATTTTTTAGAATTAAGAGGAGATTAATAACGGTTTTATCCACTAACCTATAGCATTGCCATGAGCTTAGAAATAAGAGAAGTTCATACTTCGAAACAAATGAAGGCTTTCGTCAAATTCCCCTTGTCTTTGTACAAGAACCATCCTTATTACGTTCCCGCTTTGATTTTCGATGACCTTGCCACTTTAGATCCCAAAAAGAATCCTGCCTACGACTTTTGTGAATCCATTTGCTTCTTGGCATACCGAAACGGCAAGTTCGTCGGCCGTATTGCCGGCTTGATCAACCACAACGCCAATTCAGGCTGGAAAGTCAAAAACGTGCGTTTTGGTTGGTTCGATGCCATCGACGATCTGGAAGTGACAAAAGCGTTGATGGATGCCGTCGAAGGCTGGGGCAAGCAGAAAGGCATGACCGAACTCATCGGCCCGCTGGGTTTCACCGACATGGACCCCGAAGGCATGCTGCTTGAAGGTTTTGAGCTGATAGGAACATTGGCTACCATTTACAACTATCCGTACTACCCGGTTCACATGGAGAAACTCGGATTCGAAAAGGAAGTGGACTGGAAAGAATACCACATTACCATACCAGAAACCATACCAGACCGATACCAGCGAATGTCGGCCATTGTTTCTGAAAAATTCGGTTTGCATACGGTTCAGGAAAAATCGCTCAGCAAGCTTGTCAAGCGTTATGGGGCCAAGTTATTCCAACTTGTCAACGAGACCTACAACATTTTATACGGTTTTTCCACGCTCACGGAACGACAGATGAAATACTACATCAAGATGTACCTGTCCTTCGCGCGAACCGACCTGATCAGCATCATTGTGGACAAAGATGACAACGTGGTTGGCATGGGTATCACGATGCCCTCACTCAGCAAAGCCATGCAGAAGTCGAAGGGGAGTTTATTTCCCTTCGGTTTCATTCATATGCTCAAGGCATTGAAAAAGAATGATGTAGTTGACTTTTATCTGATGGCCGTACATCCTGATTACCAGAATAAAGGAGTCAGCGCCATGATTTTTGCCGACTTGTATCCCGTCTTTCATAAAAACGGCTATAAAATGGCTGAAACCAATCCTGAACTGGAAACCAACTCCAAGATCCAGCTGCTGTGGAGTGAATTCAATCCACAGCCGGTCCGCAGACGCAGAGTCTTTAAAAAAGAGATCGTCTAAACAAAAATTGCCCGGAAAAATAAACGGTTTCTTTGTACATTTGCAGGACGCACCAGCATTTTAATTCTTTATGGAAGATTTGATTTCGACCCATACCGTCTCTACGAATTACGACGAAGAAAACATCATCACCCTTGAATGGCAGGAACATATCCGTCGCCGTCCGGGGATGTATATCGGCAAATTAGGTGACGGGGCTTCTCAAGATGACGGAATTTATGTGCTTCTGAAAGAAGTACTGGACAACAGCGTGGATGAGTTCATGATGGGCTACGGAAAAACCATAGAAGTCTTGATCAAGGAAGGCTTTGTTTCTGTACGTGACCATGGACGCGGCGTACCGCTGGGCAAGGTCATTGATGTTACTTCCAAGATGAACACCGGTGCGAAGTACGATTCCAAAGCATTCAAGAAATCCGTTGGGTTGAACGGTGTCGGTATCAAAGCTGTAAATGCGCTTTCCTCCTATTTTCGCATTCAGAGTTTTCGCGAAAGCGAATCCAAAACCGCTGAATTCTGCCGTGGCATGCTCACGAAAGAAACGCACAAGGAGCCTTCAAAAGAAAATAACGGTACGCTCATTGAGTTCATGCCCGACCTGAGCATCTTTCCCAGTTATGGTTATCAAGACAATTACGTTGAATCCCTGATCAAAAACTACGTTTTTCTGAACACGGGGCTGAATATTTTTTACAACGACAAAAAGTTTTTTTCCAAAAATGGATTGGTGGACTTGCTGAACGAAAACATCACTTCCGAACCAATTTACCCGATCATTCACCTAGCCGGTGAAGACATCGAGGTGGCCATCACGCATGGCAATCAATACGGTGAAGAGTATTACTCCTTCGTGAACGGACAGCACACCACACAAGGGGGCACGCACCAGTCCGCTTTCCGCGAAGCGCTTTCCCGTACCATCAAGGAATATTACAACAAGAACCACGACTATTCCGATATCCGCATGGGCATCATCGCAGCGGTGAGCATCAAGGTGGAGGAACCGGTTTTTGAATCCCAAACCAAAACCAAGCTGGGGTCTCGCGACATGGGGCCAAAAGGGCCGTCAGTGACCAAATTCATCAGCGATTTCCTCAAAAAGGAGCTGGATAATTACCTACACAAGAATCCGGATGTTTCCGATGCACTGCTTCGCAAGATTACCGAATCGGAAAAGGAACGGAAGGCCATTGCAGGCGTGACGAAGCTGGCCAGAGAAAGAGCTAAAAAATCCAACCTGCACAATAAAAAACTCAGGGATTGTCGTTTTCATTTTAATGATTCGAAGGGTGATTTGCTCGATGAAACCAGCATTTTCATCACTGAAGGAGATTCAGCCAGCGGCTCCATCACCAAAAGCCGCGATGTAAACTATCAGGCAGTATTCAGCCTTCGGGGAAAACCGTTGAATTCATACGGGCTGACTCGCAAGGTGGTGTATGAGAACGAAGAATTCAACCTACTGCAAGCGGCGTTGAATATTGAAGAAAGCATCGAAGAATTGCGCTACAACAAAGTGATCATTTCCACCGATGCCGACGTCGACGGAATGCACATCCGATTGCTGCTCATGACTTTTTTCCTGCAATTTTTTCCGGATCTGGTGAAAAAAGGGCATGTTTACATTTTACAAACGCCTCTTTTCCGTGTTCGGAACAAAAAAGAAACCCGTTATTGCTATTCGGAAGAAGAACGTCAGAATGCGGTAAATGCGCTGGGGCCCAATCCCGAAATCACCCGATTCAAAGGTCTGGGGGAGATTTCTCCCGATGAATTCCGCCATTTTATCGGAAAAGACATTCGACTTGACCGCGTGACTCTTCGTAAGGAAGACGTGGTGAAAGAGTTGTTGGAATTCTACATGGGTAAGAACACCTCTGAACGGCAGATGTTCATCATAAACAATCTGGTCATTGACGAAGAAATTTAAACGATGAAAACAGCACTTTTCCCTGGAACTTTCGATCCGTTCACCCTTGGACATGCTTCCGTAGTTCACAGGGGTCTTGCACTTTTCGACCGCATTGTTATCGCCATCGGAATCAACGAAGCCAAACAAACCTATTTTTCGATGGAAGAGCGTCTCGAACAAGTTCAGGCCTGTTATGCCACTGAGCCCAGGGTCGAAGTCTGCACATACGGTGGAATGACAGTCGAGTGTGCTCGTGAGCACGATGCAGTTGCCATTCTACGCGGAGTCCGCTCCCTGACAGATTTTGAATATGAACGACTTCTATCCGATATAAATCTTAAAATTTCAGGAATTGATACCGTCTGTGTCTTTACTGAACCCGAGTTGGCCAGCTTTCAATCGAATGTCGTGCGTGACCTGCTCAATCATCACCAGGACGTCCGGGCTTTTGTACCTGAAGCAATGGCCGGACTACTTAAAAAATGAACCTATGAAAAAAAACCTCTTTTGCCTCGCCGGCAGTCTGATGCTGGCCAATATCGCTATATCACAATTCCAAATGACCCCGGGCACCCAGAAAATGGGGCTGGCCATGTATGCCATTAAGAATCTGTACGTGGACAATGTGGATGAAAACATGCTTGTGGAAGAAGGTCTGCGAGCCATGGTCAAGAAGCTGGACCCGCATTCAGCCTATATGACGGCAGAAGAAATGAAGGAAATGAACGAGCCTCTTCAAGGCGGCTTCGATGGCATCGGGATTTCATTCAATATGATGAATGATACCTTATTCATTATTGAAGTCATTTCAGGAGGTCCATCTGAAAAAGTAGGTTTATTGCCGGGCGACCGTATCCTGTTTGTGGATAAGGAATCCATTGCCGGAGTAAAAATAGCCAACAGAGAAGTCATGAAACGCCTGAAGGGGCCAAAAGGCACATTAGTGACCGTAACTGTCAAAAGACGCAACATGCCTGAACTGATGGATTTCAAGATTGTACGTGATAAAATTCCAATTTATAGCCTTGATGCTTCCTTCATGGTGGACAAGAAAACCGGTTACATCCGGCTGAACCGTTTTGGGGCCACTACGGCAGATGAATTCAGAAAGGCCTTTGACGACTTGAAAAATCAAGGCATGACCCAATTGATTCTTGACCTCGAATCGAACGGAGGCGGATATATGAACGCCGCCATAGAGTTAGCCGACGAATTCCTACCGAACAACAAATGTATTGTTTACACGGAAGGCCTGCACAGTCCTCGTCAGGACAACGAAGCTACCGCCAAAGGATGTTTTGAGGATGGAAAACTGATCATTATGATCGATGAATACTCTGCTTCTGCCAGTGAAATCCTTGCAGGTGCCATCCAGGATTGGGACCGCGGTGTGGTTGTCGGCCGTCGGAGTTTTGGAAAAGGTTTGGTTCAACGGCCCATTCCACTTCCAGATGGTTCGATACTGAAACTGACCATTGCCCGTTATTTTACACCCAGCGGCCGCTTCATCCAGAAACCTTATGAAAATGCGGAGAATTACAGTCGTGACCTCATCGATCGTTACAATCGCGGAGAATGGGCAAGTGCCGACAGTATTCATTTTCCGGACTCCTTGCGTACCTATACATTGGAAAACCACCGTACCATTTATGGTGGTGGAGGCATAATGCCTGACCAATTTATTCCTCTTGATACTGCAAAATATACGTCCTTACATCGCCTCATTTCAAACTCAGGTATCATGAACCGTTTCAACATGAAATACGTGGATGACCACCGCGCTGAACTGAATTCAAAATACCCCAACATCGATGCTTTTGTAGAAAATTTCCAACCGGATCAGGCATTGACGGAGGAACTCCTACATTTTGCCCTGAGTGAAAAATTGAAACTGACCGCACAAGATTCTGCTTCTGACAAAACCTTGATGATGAAACAGTTCAAAGCCTTCATGGCTAGAGATTTGGGTAAAAGTGCCGATTACTTCAAAGTGATGTGGAAAGACAACGAAACCCTTTTGAAAGCCATCGAAATCATCAACGATAAAAAGGCTTACAACGATCTTCTAAAACGTAAATGAGTACATTATGAGCATTGCTGAAAAAATACTTCAACGCAAAACCACCGCCTTTTCATTTGAGCTGCTGCCTCCACTGAAAGGCAACACCATCGACACGGTATACAAGACCATTGATGCCTTATTGGAATTCGATCCTCAATACATCAACATCACCACGCATCGGAGTGAAATGGTTTATCACGAACTTCCGAACGGCTTATTCGAACGGGTTGCCGAACGGCACCGTCCAGGTACGGTCGCCATTGCAGGTGCCATCCGAAACAAGTATCAGATCCCTGTCATTCCGCACGTCCTGTGCAGTGGCTTTACTGAAAGTGAAACGGAATATGTACTCATCGACCTGCAGTTTCTAGGCATCACTGACCTGCTGCTTTTACGGGGTGACAAGGCAAAGCACGAAAAATCTTTTATTCCGACGGGGCACGCTCATGCAACGGATCTTCAGAAACAAGTGAATGCTTTCAATGATGGCCTTTTCATCGATGGTTCCAGGATGAAAAAGCTGGGTGTACCTTTCTCTTATGGTATGGCCTGTTACCCCGAAAAACACGAAGAAGCGCCCAATTTGGCTACGGACATCCAATACGCCAAAGAAAAAGTGGATGCAGGCGCTTCGTATTTGGTGACTCAAATGTTTTTCAACAACCAGAAATATTTTGATTTTGTGGATGCCTGCCGCATGGAAGGGATCACCGTCCCTATCATTCCTGGTCTGAAACCCATCAACATGGTCAGCCAGTTGAATGCCCTACCCAAGATTTTTCACGTAGACCTGCCAGAGGCATTTGCCGAAGAACTAGCCAAATGCACGACAGACGCTGAAGTCACGGAAGTGGGTGTGGAATGGTGTACGATGCAGGCAAAGGAATTGAAAGCCAAAGGCGTACCCAGCATTCATTTCTATTCCATGATGGCTACCCAAAGCGTGAAGCGGGTTGCCAGCAAGGTCTATTAAAGCTTAGTCTTATAGATTGACAGCGTTTTCTTTCACTGAATCAATGATTTGGAAGAGTTCGATTACTGTTTCAGCGCGTAACATGGCAATCCGTGTTTCTCTGAAATTGGGGATGCCCTTGAATATGGGTGTGGCTGCCAAGTGCCTTCGAATATGTATGATTCCTCTTCTTTCGTCCAATTTTCGTACACTGTCTTCTACTTGCTGTTTGATGATTTCCAGCTTCCATCTGAATGAATGCGGAACGAGGATATTCAAGGAATCCAGGTGTGAATATGCCTCTTCCACCGAATTCCCATGCAGCAGATACTGCTTGACTTCCTCGAAAATCCAAGGTCTGCCAATGCTGGCACGGCCTATCATCACTGCATCCACTCCGGTCTCGTCAAAACGACGACGGGCAATCTCTGGCGAAGTCACATCACCATTGCCTATGATAGGAATATGCATTCGCTGATTATTCTTTACGGCAGCAATCAACGACCAATCTGCTTCTCCGGTATACATTTGCGCCCGTGTTCGACCATGAATGGCTAATGCCGCTATTCCGCAATCCTGAAGCGACTCTGCCAAATCAACAATGATTTTGGAGGAGTCATCCCAACCCAGCCG
>Ga0209125_1001756_pt1 | contig 18858 bp, 18 predicted proteins | sample BarGraIncub1131A_FD_184503 | JGI IMG/M metagenome (GOLD analysis project Ga0209125, IMG submission 184503) | Arctic peat soil microbial communities from Barrow, Alaska - Barrow Graham LP Incubations 11-31A (SPAdes) (version 2) | ecosystem: Environmental > Terrestrial > Soil > Wetlands > Peat...
ACAGACACTTCGAACAGTAATCAAAGAAGTTGCCCCGGACGCCACAGAAAAAATAAGTTATCAGATGCCGACATTCGATTTGTATGGAAATTTGGTTCACTTCGCTGCCTTTAAGAACCACATCGGATTCTATCCGGCACCCAGCGGAATCGAAAAGTTCAAAAATGAATTAGGTATGTATAAAAACGCAAAGGGTTCAGTCCAATTCCCAATCAATGAACCGTTGCCGTATGAATTGATCCGTAAGATCGTCAAGTTCAGAGTGATCGAGAACACTGAACTGCATCAATCAAAAAAGAAGAAGAAATAACTAAAGAAAGCAGGAATTCGAATGGAAAATAACATCAAGATCGGTAAATACAGACATTTCAAAGGCAATGAATACAGAGTTCTCTATTTGGCGAAACATTCCGAGACACTTGAAGAGATCGTGGTGTATCAAGCACTATATGGTGATAAAGGCATCTGGGTTCGCCCGGCTTCGATGTGGAATGAAACTATTATGCATAACGGAGAGTCCCACAAAAGATTTGAATATATCGACGAATAAAAATATTTTACGCAATGAACAATTGAAGATGATATCCTGATAGCGACAGTTTTACCTTATTTCAGAGCGTATTTCTGACACTTCCGGGCTGCTTGTGATAGTATCCATGTAAAAAGATGTTGACTGAACAGTCGATACGCAAAGGCGGACAAGTTATATGAAATTCAATTTTATCGAAGGGATCATGTTGATACTGATTGCACTGCTGATCGGAATGATCGTATTTATCCTTATTGAGAAGAACACAAAAAAGAGGGCACTTCGTGAATTCGCATCAACACTTGAAGAAGGTGGACGTACTATTTATGTCGACGGGATTCGATTGTTTATACGTGAAGCCGGCGAAGGATCGGTTCCGTTGTTGATGATCCATGGATTTCTCGAATCTTCCGATAATTTTCAACTGAATATCAACGAATTGAGTAAGGAACGAAAAGTGATCGCTGTCGATCTACCGGGATTTGCGAATTCGGATAAAGATATTAAGATCGATTATTCGCGCGAACATTTGGCTTTACTGTTAAATCGCATGATGAACCAATTGGGATATGATCACTATGATCTGTTAGGCCATAGTCTCGGTGGGGAGATCGCTCTTCATATCGCAATTGAACATCCAAGCAATATCGATTCACTGATCCTTGTGGATGCAGCCGGCTACCAAAGTAACCAACATAAAAGTCTTCCTCCGTGGTTAGTCGAAAATATCTTTTTATCGTATCCGATGCAGAAATATCTGGTGCAACTAAGTCTCTATAATAAGGAAATTTGGAATAAGGATATCTTCATGAAAGCGTACGCTTACAATGCAAAGATACCCGGCTCATCGTTCATGAAATTCAGTCGTGATAACCGAAATACTGACTTGAGCGAACCTGTCAAAAACATCAAGATGCCGGTACTTATTTTGTGGGGAGCAGAAGATCGATTGATCCCTGTATCCAACGCCGAACGGTTTCACCAAGAAATTTCAACCAGTGAAATGGAGATTTTTGCGCATTGCGGACATCTGCCGTTTGTCGAATATCCGGATCGATTCAACAAGTCAGTCGCTGAATTTCTGCGCAAAAAAACACGTTGAAATATAGCTACTGCAGGCGCTTAATTTACTCCTGATTTAACTCGTATTCAGCGTAAAATATTGCTATACTGAGTGAGAAGAAGAACACTGAAAGAGTGCTCTTAAGGAAAATATAACAGGGAAATAACGATGAAATTCAGAAAAAACACAAAAAATAATGAGATGCTTTCTATCCTGGGTTTCGGATGCATGCGTCTTCCGAAAAAAGGGAACAGCATCGACGAAGAAGAATCAGAAAAAATGATCGTTTCGGCGATCGATCGAGGTGTCAATTATTTTGATACGGCTTATTTATATTCAAACGGGAAAAGTGAGATCGTTCTCGGAAAGATATTAGCCAAGGGTTATCGTGATAAAGTGAAGATCGCAACGAAGATGCCACCTTTTTTAGCCAAGAAGACTTCTGATTTCGATAAGATATTCAGTACTCAGTTAGAGCGTTTGCAGACCGATCACATCGACTATTATCTGATCCATATGTTGATGGATATCGATACCTGGAACCGTCTGAAATCGATCGGTATCCTCGAATGGATCGCTGAGAAAAAGAAATCCGGCAAGATCATCAATTTGGGATTCTCTTTTCACGGAACCAAAAATGAATTCATTCAATTGATCGATGCCTACGATTGGGATTTTACACAGATCCAATATAACTTTATTGATGAAAACAATCAGGCCGGCAAGAGCGGATTACAGTATGCGGCTGCCAAAGGAATTCCGGTCATTGTCATGGAGCCGTTGCGCGGCGGAAAGATCGTTTTCGGTTTGCCGAAAGAGATCGACGAGCTATGGGAGAATTTGACTCCAAACAGAAACGTTGTTGATTGGGCACTGCGCTGGGTATGGAATCATCCGGAAGTAAACGTTGTTTTATCCGGTATGTCCACGCAAGAACAAGTGGATGATAATATTCGAATCGCTTCGGATGCCGAAGCCAATTCATTGTCGCCGACTGAATTAGCCGTGTTTGATAAAGCCAGAGAAATCATTCGCGAAAAAACGAAGGTCAATTGTACAGCCTGCGGGTATTGTATGCCATGTCCGCACGGTGTCGACATTCCGGCCTGTTTCGCTGCTTATAACGATAAATACCTGAATCATAAAGGTTTCATATCGAAGTTTTCGTATATTCAAAATACTGGGGCCATGACACGTCATCCCGCCTATGCCTCCATGTGCAAGAGTTGCAAACTTTGTGAAAGCCATTGCCCGCAAAGCATCAAAATCAGTGAACGTATGAAAGATGTGGCGGCTGATATGGAAGGTCCGTTGTTTAAACCGATGATCAGTGTTGCGAAAAAAGTTATGAAGATGAAATAACATCAGACCCGAACCGCTGAGATTGAATAATTGCCGTTTGATTTGAACGACGGAAAGGTTCATTATGGTAAGACCCTTTATTAAGGTTCCCGATAAGATTCCGTTCTTTTTGAGAATAGGATTATGGATCTCAAAACATGAAACAGGAAAAGAGTTGTTGCCCGGTAAATTATTGACGTGGGTACCGAAAGCAGCGTTGGGTGCCGGGATGATGGAAGCATTGACGGCGAAAGGCAAAGATGCCAAAGAAAAAAGATTACTGAACCTGATTCGACTTCAATCATCCTTGACGTGTTCGTGTGCTTTTTGTATCGATATGAATGCCGCCGGAATCAACGTCAACGGTATTTCGGATGAAGAGATAGCAGCCATGCAAGGAATGATCGAAAAAGAGACCGTAAAAACGTTTACACAACGAGAGATAGTGGCTCTTGAATATGCGATCCGCATGTCCAAAACACCATCCTTATTTCCCGAGTCATTCATCTCTCAATTAACATCAGTTTTCTCTGAAAAAGAAATCGTCTTACTGGCAAGCACGATTGCCAGTGTCAATTATTGGGCTAGGTTGAATCAAGCACTCGGAATACCGTCTGCCGGATTCAGTGAAGAATGTTATCTTAAACAAAGTTGAATTCGCAGATAATTCAAAAGGAGAACGCATGAAAAATATATCCACATTTTCGATCGTCGCACGTGATCCGCTTACCGGTGAGTTAGGAATTGCCGTACAATCAAAATTTCTGGCTGTCGGATCTTGTGTCCCTTGGGCAAAAGCCAGTGTCGGAGCCATTGCCACGCAAGCCATGGCAAATCTGGATTTCGGGAAATTCGGACTGGAAATGCTTGAAAAAGGATCTTCGGCGCAAGAAACGTTAGAGTATTTAAAAAGTACCGATCCTGACATCGAACAACGTCAGTTCGGCATCGTGGATGCCAACGGCGGATCGGCAACCTTCACCGGCAACAAATGTTTTGATTATGCCGGCGGCATAAGTGAAGAAAACTTAGCATGTCAGGGAAATATTCTGGTCGGTGAAGAGACGGTAAGAGCATTGGCTTCAACATTTAAAAATTCAAAGGGTACTTTAGCGAGAAGATTGGTTCTTGCGCTGGATGCAGCTCAAAATGCCGGCGGCGATCGGCGCGGCCGACAATCGGCTTCCTTGTTAGTGGTTAAGAAAAACGGTAGTTACGGCGGTTATAATGACCGATACATCGATCTCAGAGTTGATGATGATCCTGAGCCTATCAAGAAATTGTCTGATCTGCTTGATCTCTACGAGATGTATTTCAACAAGACAAAAGAAGAAGACAAACTTATCTTAGACAGTAAGTTGATTGAAACGATGCAAAACGCATTGATTCAATTGGGTTATTATCAAGGACCGATCACCGGGATCTATGATGATCCAACATTGAGTGCTTATTTAGCTTTCTGCGGTTGGGAAAACTTTGAGGAACGGATCAATGAAGGAAATATCGTTGATCGAAGCGTGATCAAGGCACTGATTGAGAAAGCTGCAAAATAGAAAGAATGATTAGTTTCTGACATAGAATGATGTTTGTTTTATATTCGATTTTCATGAATATTCAAACTAGGGGGAAACGCGTATGGAACAGAAACAATTAAAACCCGGGAAACTATTGGACGATCTCGGACGTTTGGTTGAAAGCGGTTATTCAACAAGTCCGGTCAAGATCTATGATCGCAATGAGATCAGAGCGAATATGTTCAGAATCAAAGAGTGGGATTATTATCTGATCCATAATGATTCTTACGCTGTCGCAATGACGATTGCGGATAATTCCTACATGGGGTTGATCAGTGTATCACTGATGAACTTCGTTACTAAAAAAGAAATAACGCGCAGTCCGATGATCATGTTTCCGTTGGGGAAAATGTATCTTCCATCTTCATCAAAAAAGACAGATGTGCAATTTGAGGATGATAAAACCCATATCGCATTCCGTCATGAAGGAAATGTCCGAAAATTGACCGTTGAAATCGATCAGTTCGATATCAGTCATCCGGTATCGATGGAATTCGAACTGAGTGAAGAACCGCGCGACAGCATGGTCATTGCGACTCCTTTCAAATTTTGGAAACGAGCTTTCTACTATAATCAAAAAATCATCGGTATGCGTGCCAGCGGTTTCGTTAAATTCAATGATGAAACGATCGTTTTCGCTCCGGAAAATTCCTATGGCTTACTGGATTGGGGCAGAGGGGTTTGGACTTACAACAACACCTGGTTTTGGAGTGCAGGGATGGGTCAGATCGATGGTCATACTTTCGGGTTTAACCTCGGGTATGGCTTCGGTAAAAACAAAAATGCGACAGAAAACATGCTTTTCTATGACGGAATCGCTCATAAATTGGACCAAGTAACGTTTGCGCCTGGCGGGATGATCGACAAGAAACCTGATTTTATGGGACCATGGTCGTTTACATCGTCTGACGGTCGTTTCGAAGCTATATTTACACCTATTTTAGATCGTAAAGCACTGACGACATTAGGCATCATTCAGAGTGATCAACATCAAGTATTCGGTACTTTCGATGGGAAAGCAATTTTAGATGACGGTCAAGTCATCGTATTGGAACATTTTCTCGGATTTGCGGAAAAAGTACGTAATAAGTGGTAAACAAAGGATAAACAGTGGATTGAAATCAATTTATAAGTGAGGGTTTCGATTCACCCACCGAGTGATGATGAAATAAGGTTTCACTCTGAAAATGTAAAGGTTGATATAAATCAAGTCAGGGGTTACAATTAGTGAGGTATCAGACTATCATAACAACATAAAAATAGGAGGTGACGGTAAATGGACGGGGATCCGGCAGATAGAAACTTAGGCGATTTTAGTTTCGTAATTTTTAACAATCAAATGTCGGGGAGAAGTCTATTTGCTTCTGTTTTAACTCTCCCCGCCTAAACGGAAGGGGGAGGACTATGCAGAACTCCAATAACTTTTTTTTCAGCAAGATTTTAAATAACAATATTCACAATATCAATGATTCAGTCATCGGAAAATTGAATGACCTGATTCTTGATTTTAGTTCAAGCAAACCAATCGTCAAAGCTATTGAAGTTAAAAATGGCCGGCGATTATTTTATGTTTCTTCCGATTCGATGGAAGTACTGAAAGATGAAAAAGATAAGTATTTCGTTCGATTGAACGCCAACAGTATCATCGTTATGCCGACTCCCGAAAGCGAGATTTTTCTTGCGCGTGAGTTCTTAGATAAACAGATCATTGATATCAACGGAAAAAAAGTTGAGCGCGTCAATGATGTGCGAGTCGGACAAATCGAGGGTATCTGGAGTATTTTGGCGGTCGATATCGGATTACGCGGTCTATTCAGAAGATTGGGTGTCGAATATCTGGTCATCAAGGTATCAACACTGCTAAAGAAAGAGTTCCGTAATCGCTTGGTCATTTGGGATGATGTTCAGCCTCTATCCAATGGAATTCAGAATCTTCAGCTTGCGACATCCATGAATAAGATCCGTACACTGCATGCGGCGGATATTGCCGATATCATGGAAGATCTGGATAAACAAAGTCAAATCAATTTATTTCAAAGTTTGGATGATGATACGGCTGCCGAAGTATTGGAAGAAGTGGATACCGATGTGCAAGTCAGTTTGATTGAAACATTACCGGATGAAAAAGCATCCGATCTGTTGGAAATCATGCCGTCCGATGAAGCTGCTGATATTTTGGAAGAGATCGAAGATGCTCGTGCCGAGAAATTATTGATCCAAATGGAAGCATACAATCAAAGTGAGATCCGTGAATTGATGGAATATGACGAGAAAACCGTCGGCAGTTTGATGATGAAAGAGTTCATCTCTTTTAATCCCGAAAATACAGTCGGAGACGCACTGTTGTTTCTTAAAGAAAACAAACCCGAAGAAGATATCGCCCATTATCTGTACTTGACTAACGAAAAGAAAGATTTGGTGGGTGTTGTAACGTTATTGGATATCGTCGAAGCTGATTTTTCAACACAATTAGGTACTCTTGCGGCTTCGAATCTGGTCAGTCTTCGCGATGAAGACAAGATCGAAAGAGCGATGGAATTGATGCAGAAATATAATCTGATGGCATTACCGGTCATTGATGAAAACGATGAACTGGTCGGAACGACTTCCTTGAGTGACCTGATCCATGAGTATATTCGCTTGAGGAGAGTCAGTACATGAAAGAGAAATTCAACAATCGTATACGAAAAATATTTTTTATCATGACGATCATCGGACCGGGATTGATCACGGTCAATGCCGGCAATGATGCCGGCGGGATTGCGACATATGCTTCGGTCGGAGCTTCCTATGGCTATAAGATGTTGTGGGGATTACTGTTGATCACGTTCAGTCTGGCGGTCGTACAAGAAATGAATGCTCGTATGGCTGTCGTCACCGGTAAGGGACTTTCCGATCTGATCCGCGAAAAATTCGGTGTCAAATGGACCTTGTTTGCGATGATTGTATTGTTTATCGCTAACTTCGGTGTCGTACTCGGTGATTTTGCCGGCGTTGCGGCGAGTATGGAACTCTTCGGCGTATCCAAATACATCTCAGTGCCGATCGTTGCGTTGATCATCTGGCTATTGGTCACCAAAGGCAGTTACGGCAAAGTTGAAAAAGTGTTCCTCTTATTTACGTTTGTTTTCTTCGGCTACATCATTTCCGCTTTCATGGTCAAACCGGATTGGGGAAATGTGTTTCAAAGCATGGTGACACCGACGTTGACGATGGAAACCGGATTCCTGCTGACCTTCATCGGAATGATTGGGACTACGATCACACCCTATATGCAGTTTTATCTGCAATCTGCAATCGTTGATAAAAAATTGAGTATCAAAGATTATAAATATGAAAAAATGGATGTCTACATCGGTGCTTTTTGGGGTGACGCAGTGTCATTCTTCATCATTGTTTGTACAGCAGCCACACTATACAAAGCAGGTATCGCGGTTACCAGTGCCCAATCGGCAGCGCTTGCGCTGAAACCATTGGCCGGTGATTACGCTTTTATTCTGTTTGGGGCAGGCTTGTTCGGAGCCTCCGTTTTGGCAGCTGCCATTATTCCGCTGTCGACCTCATATGCGATCTGTGAAGCATTCGGTTGGGAGAGCGGTGTTGATTGTACATATCAGGAAGCACCGGCCTTCTTCACCATCTATTCAACCATCATCCTGGTCAGCAGTCTGTTGATTCTGCTGCCCGGCTTATCTTTGATCGGTATCATCATCGTAACGCAGCAGATTGCCGGATTTCTGTCTCCGTTCATCTTGATCTTTATGACGATACTTGTGAACGACAAGAAGATCATGGGAAAATACGTCAATACACGCACGCAAAATATTGTTTCGATTTCAACGGTTGTCTTTATCGGTTCATTGTCGATGATCTTGTTTGTCTCACAGTTCATTTGATCGATCACTCAGAATATAAAGTAAAAGCGGCCGAACAACGGCCGCTTTTGTATAGGAGTTAGATCTATCTTTTATCGATCGGTGAATAATTCACCGGTTCACCAAGTGTCACATAAGCAGGACGCATGATCTTTTCATCGAGGATCTGTTCAAGTCGGTGGGCACACCAACCGGCCATCCGGGATGCTGCAAAGATCGGTGTATACAACTCTTGCGGGATTCCCAACATTTCGAAAACAAAACCGGAATACAGATCAACGTTGGCGGCAATCGCATTATTGCTACCGAGACGTTCATTCAACATTTTTCCCGCGATTCTTTCGATATCGGAAATCAGTTGGAAATTTCGTTTCAGGCCTTTAAGAATAGCCAGTTCTTCTGCTTTTTTCTTCAACACAATGGCTCTGGGATCCGATAATGTATAGACCGCATGGCCCATTCCGTAAATCAAACCTTTCTTGTCAAAGGCTTTTTTCTCCAGAATCAATGTAAGATAGTTTTTAAGTTCGGATTCGTCTGACCAATCATGAATGTGGGATTTGATGTCTTCGATCATCGCAGCGACCATCAAATTGGCACCGCCGTGTTTAGGACCTTTTAACGAACCGATCGCAGTCGAGATCGCCGAATAGGTATCTGTACCGGTCGAAGAGACCACATGGGTTGCGAAAGCTGAGTTGTTACCGCCGCCGTGTTCCGCATGGATGACCATCAACAGATCCAAAATATCAACTTCTTCTTCGGTATAAACAGAATCGCTTCTGATCATATGCAGAATATTTTCAGCCGTACCTGCACCCGATTTCGGTGTATGCAGGATCAAACTCTGATTATCGAAATAGTGGCGTTTGGCCTGATAAGCATAGGCAGTGATCAGCGGGATCTTGGCAATGAGATTGATCGACTGCGAAAGAACGTTGCGGATCGATGTATCTTCAGGATTTTCGTCATACGAATAAAGAGTTAACACAGTCCGTTGCAACTTGTTCATGATATTGGTGCTGGGAATCTTCAGAATGACATCTTCTTTATACGAGATCGGCAGATCCCGGCAAGATTCAAGCAGATCGATAAAACTATGTAATTCGGAAGCAGTCGGAAGTATTCCGAAAAGAAGCAGATAAACGACTTCCTCGAATCCGCGGCGACCTTCTCGTTGAAATCCATCAACGATATCGGTCATATTGACACCGCGATAAAAAAGACTTCCTTCAGTGGGTGTCTTGACGCCGTTGATCATCTCATAACCGATAACCGAAGCGACCCGTGTGATTCCGACCAATACACCGGTTCCGTTCGCATTTCGAAGACCTCTTTTAACATTGTACAGATCATAGAGGGTCGGATCGATATAACTGTTTTGTTGGACAATATCGGCAAGAACATTCAATTGTTCGTCGAGAATCGTCATGTTATTTTTGTTGATAGTACTCATCCTCGTAACTCCCTGATGGTCGCAACCATTTTTTGTGTAAATTCGGTTGTGGAAACAGTTCCGCCCAGATCCCGTGTCACGGACAACGGATCGCTGAGCACTTGATCGACTGCGGTTCGCACTAAGTTGCAAGCTTCAGTCTCACCCAAATATTCCAGCATCATGGCACCGCTTAAAATCAAAGCAGTCGGATTTGCCCAGTTTTTACCGGCAATATCGGGTGCAGAACCATGAGCAGCTTCAAACATCGCCATGGAAGTACCGATGTTGGCGCTCGGAACAAGTCCGAGTCCGCCGATCAATCCGGCACACAGATCGGAAAGGATATCACCGTAGAGATTCTCAGTGAGAATGACCTGATATTTCGACGGATCCATGACCAGTTGCATGCACATGTTATCGACCAAGACCTCTTCAAGTATGAGTTCCGGATAGTTTTTGGCTACATCACGGGCTACCTCTAAAAACAAGCCGTCGGTGAATTTCATGATATTTGCTTTTGTGACGACGGTCACTTTTGTTTTAGCGGTCTTGCGTGCGTAATCAAAGGCCGCAACTGCGATCCGCGTCGATTTGGAACGAGTGATCACTTTGATGCTATGGGCTTCATCGGGACTGATCATCTCTTCAAGACCGGCGTAGAGATCTTCGGTATTCTCACGAAAAATCACCAGATCGACATGATCGAATCGTGATTTGACGGTTCCCAGATTTTTGACCGGTCGAACATTCGCAAAAAGATCATAGGTTTTGCGCAAATGAACATTCAGACTTCTGAATCCCTTACCGATGGGAGTCGTTATCGGGCCTTTCAGCACGATTTTATTTTTCTCTATACTCTCGAACACACTTGGGGGAATCAACGCACCAGTCGCCTGATAAACGGCTTCACCGGCCGATTGAATATCCCAATGGATTGCAACCCCGGTTGCATCGATGACTTTCATGGTCGCAGCGGCAACTTCAGGTCCGATGCCGTCGCCGGGTATTAATGTGACGGTATACATGGTGTTACCTCCAAAGGATTGTTTTTCGAATAATTCAAATAGCCGCCACCCAAGATCACATCCCGTTCACGGCCGGAAGCCGTGAATAATACGGTGTACGTTTTGTTTTTTGTTTTATTAACAACAGTGATATCTTGTTGTGCTTTCATAGCATCAAGCAAACCGTCAAATACTAATACATCATCCGTATCGATCAAATCATAATCTTTCGGATCACTGAATACCAACGGAAGAATACCCGCATTGATCAGATTGGAACGATGGATGCGTGCGAAACTCTTGGCAATCACAGCTCGTACCCCTAAATACAAGGGAACCAACGCTGCGTGTTCGCGACTTGAACCTTGACCGTAATTTTCTCCGCCGATTACAAATCCGCCTTGATTCGCTTCGGCTTTCGCCTTGAACGTATTACTCAATGTTCCGAAACAGAAAGTAGAAAGATAAGGAATATTGGATCTGAACGGTAAAAGTTTGGCATTGGACGGAACGATATCATCAGTCGTGACATTATCGCCGGTCTTCAACAAGACGCTCTTCTCAATCTTATCGGCGATCGGCGCACCGATCGGGAAAGGTTTGATATTGGGACCCATTACGACCTGAGTGCTCATGGCTGAGGGTGTCGGAAAGATAAAATAAGTATCAACGCGTCCGTAACTTTCCGGTTCGCTGAAATTCAATTCGATGGTTAACTCGGTCGGATCACTCAGATAACCCGCGACAGCCGATGCGGCTGCTGTTTCCGGACTTACCAGATAAACCTGCGCATCCATCGTTCCGGAGCGGCCTTTGAAGTTACGATTGAACGAACGAAGTGAAACGGCACCTGATTTAGGTGCTTGTCCCATTCCGATGCACGGACCGCAGGCAGACTCGAGAATTCGAGCACCGGCTTTGATCATATCGGCAAGCGCTCCGTTTTCCGCCAACAGACGAAGAACGTTACTTGAACCCGGTGATATGACCAGACTTACATCCGGATGAACTTGATTGTTTTTTAAGATGGCAGCGACTTTCATCATGTCGGAATACGAAGAATTGGTACAGCTTCCGATCGCCACCTGATCGACTTTGACTTTCGTTGCCGATGCGATATCGATCACATTATCCGGCATGTGCGGAAGTGCGGTGAGCGGCGTCAACATATTCAGATCGATTTCCAATACAGCATCGTACTCGGCGTCTATATCCGGTTGCATCGGATGATAGTTGTCAGCCCGTCCTTGCCGATTTAGATATTCATACGTACGTTCGTCACTCGGAAAAATCGAGGTCGTCGCACCGAGTTCGGCTCCCATATTACAGATCGTAGCGCGATCCGTAACACTCAGATGTTCGATCCCGTCACCGGAATATTCCATCACGTAACCGACTCCGCCTTTGACGCTGAGATGTTGTAACACTTTAAGAATGATATCTTTACCGTTAACGAACGGTTTTAGGTCACCATGCAAAATAACGTTGTATACCTTCGGTACGCTCATATAGTAATAACCCTTGGCCATCCCGACTGCAACATCCAATCCGCCGGCTCCGATCGCGAGACTTCCGAGACCGCCGCAGGTAGGTGTATGGCTGTCGGAACCGATCATGATTGCTCCCGGTTTGGCAAACCGTTCTAAATGGACTTGATGGCAAATACCACCGCCCGGTTTCGAGAAGATGATCCCGTATTTCTGGGCAATGGTTTTGATGAACTCATGATCATCCGCATTTTCAAATCCCGCCTGCAGCATATTGTGGTCGATGTAGGCGACAGACAGATCAGTCTTGATCCGATCCACGTTCATGGCTTCCAATTGCAGATAAACCATTGTTCCCGTTGAATCTTGAGTCAAAGTCTGATTGACTCTGACAGCGATTTCGTTGCCTTGTCTCAGTTCGCCTTCAAGTAGATTATTCGCAAGTATTTTATAGGTTAACGATTTTCCCATGGTTTCTCCTTCAAGTTGTTCGGATAGAATCATACATTCTAACTTGTAGTCTATCATACACTTTTATTCGCTCGATTTCAAAGGTAAACGGAAGTAATCCGACACAGAACATAACTTATAAGCTCGAAGTCGAAGTTCTGCGGCGTTTTTCGTTATTATTTCCGATTCTAATTCGCAAAGTCACTGAATTTTTCAAGAAAACGGAAATTTCATGAAAAATGGTGAAATCGGCCATTGATTCAGTGATTTTTGAATGTATACTGAATTTATAACAAAGCAATGGTTGCGACCAACGAAACAGAGGTAAAAAAATGAGACTCAGTGATACGATTCCACCTGAATTCGAAGCAGTGAAAGACAATGATGAAGCGATCCTTTGGACCGGCCAACCGGCTCTGATCCCATACCTGACCCGCGGTATTCCATTTTTGATCTTCGGTCTGTTTTGGGGATTTTTTGATTTATTCTTCATCATGAATATGGTTAAATTCGGAGGCGGAATGGGCTTATTTCTGATTCCGTTCTTCGCTCTGCACCTGTTTCCGTTCTACGGAAGTATTCTGAATATCGTCCGTTTGGCATTGGTCCATCGCAATACACGCTATGCGGTCACCAATAAGCGTTTGATGCTGCGTAGCGGAATTTGGGGCATCGATTTCAAATCACTTGATTACGATCGTATCTCAAACCTGGAAGTCAATGTCAACCCTTTGGAAAAACTGTTCAATGTAGGTTCGATCCGTGCATATACGGGAGAAACCGTTGTATCTCGCAATTCTTCTCGTTCGGTCTTTAACGAATTCGTCTCGATCGCTGATCCTTATGAGGTTTTCAAACAGATCAAACAAGTTTCCGTTGACATCAAGACCGATTGGAACTATCCGAATAAACTGCGTCCCGAAGAAAACCCGGGCTATTCAACAAAATACACACCGAAAGAATAAGAATAACAATGTAGTTGATAACAGAGGAGATGAGTGCCATGAATTTCGAGTCGGTCAGTGAAAAAATAAAACAATTGGTTGCGGCTGTCTTGATCGCTGTTCCTCTTCTGTTCGTCCCTATGTCGGTATCTGATGATTTCTTTTATGCACCTAAAGCAAACGCACTGCTTGTGTTTGCTTTTCTTTATCTACTCTTATTGATTTTATCGTATAAACAAATCAAAAAACTGATTACGTTCGATAAAATCAACCTTTGGCTTGCGACCTATTTCATACTTTTGTTGATATCACTGTTTTTCGCACACGATATGAGCTTGGCGATTCAAGGTAAACCGTTTCGAAAAGAAGGTTTAATCACGCTGTGTGCTTACGGCCTGATGTTTCTGGCCGCTCGTTCCGTCGGTACTCTCAGTGATCGGATCGTGAAATTGGTGTTGGGCAGCGGTTTTCTGATCGCCTGTTACGGAATCATGCAGTTTTTCGGAATAGATCCGTTCTTACGAGATTCGATCCGTGAATCATGGACTGTCGTGTTTTCCACGATGGGTAATCCTAATTTTCTCGGTGCTTATCTGGTCTTGATCCTGCCGCTTTCCGTTCATGAGTATATAATCAATAAAAACAAATGGGCACTCATCGTTTATACAGCGGTCGTCGTTTGTTTATTGATGACCATGACGCGCGGAAGTTGGATCGGAGCCATCATATCGATGATCGTTTATTTTGGTTTCCTGTGGATCAATCGGACTCGCTATCACGATACATTTCGGCGATCGTTACTCATAGTGATCCAAGGTGCAATCATAATACTGGGATTCAATTTACTGACACAGGGAATACTTTCCGTTCGTTTTTCAACGATCGCAGACGATGCGTCCTTGTTGCTTAACGGCGGGATCGGTTCTGAAAAAGCCGGATCTGTCAGAGTGTTTATATGGAAACGAGTTCTTGAATTGATCCGCTTGCGACCTTGGTTCGGTTATGGGATCGAAAATCTGTATATCCCGTTCATGAATACCTACATAGTCGATATCATGGCGATGTTCAATAAGATCGTGATCATCGATAAAGCCCATAACGAGTATTTAAACATTGCTGTGTCAACCGGAATCCCTTCGCTGATCGCCTATCTCGTTTTCGTAAGTCTCAGTATTCGCAATGCATTACATAAATTAAAAGTTGACCCGATCCTTTTACCGATCACAGCATCTGCAGTCGGTTATCTGACGCAAGCATTCTTCAATATCAGTGTCGTTTCCGTCGCTTACATTTTCTGGATATTCCTTGGAATTCTGGCCGGTAATCAAATTCGCAAAGTGATATAAAAAAAACGAATTATTTTCCAACCAGCGATTTGCAGCCGATTGATCATCATGTATTCAGTACAAGCGAAATAGTTGCACTACATAAACGGATTAAAAGAAACAAATGAAACAGAAGCTTTCTTACTACAGCAATTATCCATAGAACGCATATTGAAAGAATCACGTTGCCTGTGTTAGGATAGAGACAAGATGTATTCAACGATGAATACGGGGGGAAATAATGTGCGCTTATCGATAAAACAACAGGTATTTTCTTGGAATGACAAGTTCAGTGTCAAAGATGAAAACGGAAACGATAAATACTATGTTGAGGGGGAATTTTTCTCTTGGGGCAAGAAACTTCACGTCTATGACCTCAACGGAAAAGAAGTGATCTTCATCCAACAGAAAGTATTCAGTTTCTTACCGCGTTTCTTTGTTTTTGTGGATGGAGAAGAGATCGCAGAGATCGTCAAAGAATTCACTTTCTTCAAACCTGTCTATTCGATTTCTGGATTGGATTGGACGATCGAAGGTGATTTTTGGTTGCATGATTACCAGATCATTAAAAGCGGTAACTGTGTTGTTTCGATACGAAAAGAATGGTTCACATGGGGTGACAGTTATGCGTTGGATATCGAAGATCCGAAAGATGAGATCCCGTCGCTTGCGGTTGTTCTCGCAATCGACTGTGTCATGGCAGCTGCCAATGCGAACGCCTCATCAGCCAGTCATACCGTTTGATCAATCAATATTATCAAGCAAAAGGATGTTTTCAATCTATGAATCATCCTTTTTTTACATTCCGTTGTGAACTTGGTAAAGTTGATTAATATGTTTGACCCGTATAGAATAAAAGTAGAATTGAAAGAAAAAAGGTAATATACAATGAACGCACAAGAATATATCGAATCTGTTTTGATTCAAACAGAAAACAGAAATAAGGGTGAAACTGAGTTTTTAGAGGCAGTAAAAGAAGTTTTGAACTCTTTGACTCCGGTCATGGTAAGATACCCTGAATTTATGGCTGCCGGGATCTTGGAAAGACTTACCGAACCGGATCGAACGATCTCATTTCGCGTACCTTGGGTCGACGATCAAGGAAAAGTACAAGTCAACCGTGGATTCCGTGTTCAATTCAATGCTGCAATTGGACCCTACAAAGGGGGACTCAGATTACATCCTTCCGTTAATCAAAGTATCGTTAAATTTTTGGGTTTCGAACAGATCCTTAAAAATTCATTGACCGGTCTTCCGATCGGCGGAGCCAAAGGCGGTTCTGATTTTGATCCCAAAGGTAAATCAGACAATGAAGTGATGCGGTTTTGCCAAGCATTTATGGCAGAACTGCAGAAATACATCGGAGCCGATCTGGATATACCGGCCGGTGACATCGGTGTGGGAGCCAGAGAGATCGGCTATTTATTCGGTTATTACAATAAAATCAAGAATGTTCGTGAACAAGGTGTACTGACCGGTAAAGGACTGACCTACGGCGGAAGTCTTGTTCGTACGCAGGCAACCGGTTATGGGTTGGTTTATTTTACGGATGAAATGTTGAAAGCGAAGAATATTCAATTAAAAGGTAAAACAGTTATTGTATCGGGATCGGGCAACGTCGCTATTTATGCGATGGAAAAAGCAGCCGAACTCGGTGCAAAAGTCATTGCCTGTTCAGATTCCAATGGCTACATTATCGATGAAAACGGAATCGATCTCAGCGTGGTGAAAGACCTCAAAGAAGTAAAACGAGCCAGGATCAGTGACTATGTGAAAGCAGTTCCGACGGCGACTTACACCGAAGGAACGTCGGGAATCTGGCGTATCAAATGTGATATCGCTCTTCCTTGCGCAACACAGGGAGAAATCGACGTTGAAGCAGCGAACGCTTTGATTCGAAACGGAGCCATTCTGGTGGCTGAGGGAGCGAATATGCCGTGTACACTGGCGGCTACTACGGTGCTTCTGAATAATCAGATCCTGTTTGGACCGGGTAAGGCTGCCAATGCGGGCGGTGTTGCCTGTTCAGCCATTGAGATGACACAAAATAGCATGCGTTATTCATGGACATTCGAAGAAGTCGACGCAAAACTCAAAGAAATCATGGTCAATATCTATAAAAATGCAAAGGATGCCGCACACGAATACGGCTATGAAGATAACTTAGTCGTCGGAGCGAATATCGCCGGTTTTATGAAAGTAGCGACTGCTATGTTGGCACACGGAATCGTATAAAAAAAGTCTTATAAAACGAGATTTTCGGTTCTACTTAGAGAATCTGACCTTATTATACAAATATTATTTAGAATAATAACAGCTTCCGCATAGAGGTGCACGCAAGAAGAATCTCTTACTAATCACAACCGAATTCAAAAAAAACAGCACCCATTTTGGTGCTGTTTTTAAAAGGTAAGTTAATTGTTATGGACTGCCTGATAATTCATATAACTGATACCTGCCGCTGCTCATTTTTAAATAAACGACTGTTGGAATAGAATTTATCTTTGGGTCTATCGTATATACAGGTTTGCTGGTTGGATTATCCCAAAAGAAGATTGAATATGTGGGCTTTCCCTCTCCGGTAAGTACTTTGGGCTGAGTTGCTGATTTGCGATAGGTTCTTGAATAACATTGAATTCTATTTGGCAACTGTAATGGGTCCCAAACTCCAAATGCAACACGGTTTCCAACAAATAAAGCCATAATAAGCAAGACAACTGAGGACAATAAAATGATGCTTTTCTTTCTGGTCATTTTTATGTTAATTTTCACGGTTGTTTCTCCTCTATAGTAATTTATGTTGCGTACTCTTTATATAAAGTATAGTGCATTTTTATCATTTTTGTTTTATTTATTGATAAATAATTTGTAAACATGCTTTTTATTTTACTTATCCTTGTGGAAATCAGCAACAGGAAATTCAAATTCTTATTGCCATCGTTAAAGATTTTTAGGTCTTATGCTTTATTCGGTGTTTTGAGTTCTTGGTACGTTAAGCCCGATTCTCTAAATAGAACCAGATTTCTCACTCTTTTATTCGATGGCAATCAGCTTAACACTTTCTACTCCGCGTGACTTCTCCAAGGTTTTCAGTATTTCGCCGATCGATACGATGATATCATTAATATCCAAGGTAATCGTGACACTGGCTTTGTGCGATATCGGCAGACTCTGCGTGATTGTCAGGATGTTTGCGTTGAATGACGATATCAGATTCAGCATTTGTGATAAGACCCCTTTGTCATGACTGAGGATCATAAAGAGTACCACTTTCTGGCCGGCAGCTTCTTGTGACGGCTCATAGATATAATCTTTATATTTATAATAAGTGCTGCGTGATATCCCGACGATCTTGACAGCTTCACTGACTTCTTTTACTTTGCCGCTTTCAAGAAGATTACGGGTTTCCACAACTTTTTCATAATAATCAGGCAGGATCTTCTTATCGATGATGAGATAGTTTTTCAGCATCGTCGCTCACTCTCCGGTTTCGAGTATCTGGGCACCTTCGCGATCGACATGAAGGGAACGCATCGTCCAATGATGGTTAAGCGTGCTTAGTTTTTCGTTCATGATCTCCATAAAATGCTCGTTCTCGATGATGCACATACAAGAAGGACCGGCACCGCTGATGAAGAAAGCAACACAGCCCGCTTCCATGCACATTTCTCTCAATTGATCATATTCATGGATCATTTTACCGCGATAGGGTTGGTGAAGTTTGTCGTGCATTGCGATGCTGATCAATTGCGTATCATTCAATTCAAGGGCTTTACACAAAACAGCTGTTCGACTCAGATTGTAGACTGCATCCGAAAACGAGATCGT
>Ga0209125_1001758_pt1 | contig 18844 bp, 17 predicted proteins | sample BarGraIncub1131A_FD_184503 | JGI IMG/M metagenome (GOLD analysis project Ga0209125, IMG submission 184503) | Arctic peat soil microbial communities from Barrow, Alaska - Barrow Graham LP Incubations 11-31A (SPAdes) (version 2) | ecosystem: Environmental > Terrestrial > Soil > Wetlands > Peat...
GGAATGAAGGTGAATCTGCTTGTCAACTATGGCTGGGAGTGGGATCTGGCCGGCCTTAAGAACGGTGGCCTGCGTTCAGATGAAGTTTCCCGTCTGGATTTGATTGTGCGCTGGGGAGGAGGCCGCCGATTGAGCGGTTTTCTTCCGGTGCAATCGGTTTACGCGGATTTCTACGTCAGGGATGAATATTGGCCGGATTTTGATCCGCAGCATTTTGAGGACGCCCTCGCTTGGTTTAAAACCCAGGACCAGACACTCGGCGGATAAGATCAGATGTAATCAACTCCTGCGATTTATGTTATCGGGCCGCTACAGCTAGGGGGCACCCACCGGCCCTAAACGCCTTGGAATTGCCACTGAAACACAGGCCCCCTGAGAAATGAGAAAAGGAGCGTGAAAATGCCAATCTTTGCGGACCAATCCACACTGCTAGGCCTCTGTGTAGCGCTTGGTATCGGACTTCTGATTGGTGCAGAGCGCGAACGCCGCAAAGATACAGCCCCAGCGAGCAGTACAGCTGGCATTCGTACTTTTGCTGTGGCATCTTTGCTTGGAGCGGTCAGTGTCATGCTGGGTGGTGGGCTGGTACTTGCGGTGACTGCGCTGACAGTCGGTGGAGGGGCATTCGTCGCGTACCAGCGAACATGCGACCAAAATCCTGGCATAACGACTGAGTTTGCACTGCTTTTGACGTGCTTGCTGGGTGGCTTTGCGATCCGCAATTCCGTCTTGGCCGCAGGTGTAGGGGCCGTACTGGCCCTGCTATTAGCAGAGCGCAATCGGATCCATCACTTTGTCAGCAGTATTCTCACAGAGCAAGAACTGAACGACCTAATTTTATTTTCTGCCATAGCGTTGGTCGTTTTGCCCCTGGCTCCAGACCATTTTATGGGACCATTCGATGCACTCAATCCCCGTGCGATTGCACGTTTGATAGTGTTGGTGATGGCGATCAGCGCCCTTGGCTATGTGGCCATGCGCGCCTTGGGACCGCGTTATGGTCTGCCACTGGCAGGATTTGCGTCAGGCTTTGTTTCAAGCACTGCCACCATTTATTCAATGGGGGAACGTGCTTCCCGACAGGAATCGATCATGAGCGGTGCGGTGGCCGGAGCGGTTCTCTCTTCGATTGCAACGATCATTCAAATGACAATCGTGGTTGGGATGGTACAAACCTCTTTATTAACTGCACTGATGCTGCCATTGATTTTTGGTGGGGTGGCAGCTGGCCTGTATGGACTGTTCTTTCTTATCAGGAGGGGGGCCGCCAGCCACGACAAAAAACCAGCCAAGGACGTAAGTCGAGCGTTTGACCTGAAAACGGCGGCTGTATTTTCTGCACTGATCAGTTTGGTGATGCTTGTGTCAGCAGGATTGAACGCGTGGTTGGGGGTACGGGGAATGTTACTGGGCGCCGCGATGACAGGCATGGTCGATGCGCATGCGACCGCCGCTTCGGCGGCATCGTTGATGGCCGCAAACAAGATTTCAATCGACCAGGCAGTGGGTCCGATTCTGGTGGGCCTGACCACGAACACCTTAATGAAAGCGGTTGTTGCATTCAAATCAGGAGGCGTCCGCTATGCAACGCGCATCGTACCGGGGCTCGCTTTAATGATAATTGCGGTCTGGCTGGGTGCCTGGCTTGCCTGAGTTGACGGTCAGATGGCCATTCAGCGTAAGCGGTCAATAAACCACGGACTATCCTGCTGATCGTCGGTGGTGAAAGATGTGTCCACATAGAACGAGGTGGACACCTATGACAGAGCAAATTACTGAATTGAAGCAGCGGTTGGTCATGAGCCGCAAGCAGGATGGGCGATGCTGCTACGATCCACAGGCCAAGCGCGAACTGATCGAGGCGTGTTTGCAACCGGGCGTTTCGGTAGCGAAACTGGCGCTGGCGCACGGCATCAACGCCAATCTCCTGCGCACCTGGGTGACCAAACATCAGCGTCAATTGTTGGCTGGTGACTCCCAACAACGATCAGGAGCTGCGCGATCACCGTTTATCCCGGTGGCTCCGGTCAGTGCCCATCGTTCGCCGCTCACGGTGCCGGAACTCGCGGCCCGGTTGCCCAACGGCGTTCGGCTTGAATGGTCGGACTTGCCAGCCGATCAACTGGCGCTTGTTCTTCGGCTACTTGCCATCCTGCCATGTTCCGACTCGATTCCCGGCTGAAGGTCTTCCTGCACCGTGAAGCGGTGGATGGCCGCAAGAGCATCAACGGACTCGCCCTTCTGGTTGAACAAGGGCTGGGCCTTGACCCGTTTGCGCCGGCCGCCTATGTGTTCAGCAACCGCCGGCGCGACCGGATCAAGATTTTGCTCTGGGAGCGCAATGGATTCTGGCTGCTCATCAAGCGGCTGGAGGCCGATCGCTTTAAATGGCCCAAGGAAGCCGACCTCCTTGAGCTGACTGTCGAGCAATTGCACTGGTTGCTCGATGGCATCAACCTGTCGGCCATGCAGCCGCACCCCACCCGAAATTATCTGCGGGTGGGGTGAACGATTTTTGGCCAGTTCAGTCCAATTGTCATATGCAGACCGTGACCCTGACCGCCAAGGAATTCAACGCGCTGATTGCCCAGCGCGAGGCGGCCGTCACCGAACGCGAAGCCCTGCGCGGCGAACTCAAAGTCGTCAAGGTCGAGCGTGATCTCCTGAAGGAGAAACTCAGGGCCTTCATGCGCAAACTCTTTGCCGCCAAGAGCGAGACGCGCGGCAATGGACAGGCAGACCTCTTCAACGAAGCGGAAGCGTTGGCTTCTGTCGATGGGCCGGTGACCGAGGAAGTCCCCGTCGACGCCGGCATCGAGGTTGCCGGGCATACCCGCCAGAAGCGGGGTCGCAAGCCCCTTGATCCGGCACTGCCCCGCGAGATCGTTCGTCATGAACTGCCGGCATCCGAACGGATTTGTTCCCATGACGGAAAGACGCTGGTGGAAATCGGCGTCGAAATCAGCGAACAACTGGACATCATTCCACAACAGGTTCGCGTCATTCAGCACCAGCGCGTCAAATACGCCTGTCCGTGCTGCGACCAGGGGATCAAGGTCACCCCGGCGCCAGCCCGGATCATTCCCAAGGGACTGCTGACCGAAGCTGCTTTGGCCTGGGTGGCCACTTCCAAATATCAGGATTCGCTGCCCCTTTACCGGCAAGCCGCATTGATTGGCCGTTTCGGCGGCGACCTCTCCCGCAATACGCTGGCCGGCAGCATGATCAGGGTCGGCGAAGCAGTGCAGCCGGTCATCAATTTGCTGCGCGATCACTTGCTCGATGCCGAACTGGTGTTCGGTGACGAGACGGTCATTCAGGTGCTCAAGGAATCCGGTCGGGCGGCGCAGAGCAAGAGTTATCTGTGGGCGCAGATGAACGGCAGCGGGCCGCCGGTGCGCTTGTTCGGCTATGCCCCAGGCCGTGGCGGAACCCACGCCGAGCAGCTTTATGCCGGAATCCGCGAAGGCGCGGTCTTGATGTCCGATGGCTACGAGGTCTACAACGGCATCGCGCGAACACATCGCCTGATTCACCTTGGGTGCTGGGCACATTATCTTGAGTGTGTTTTTATCTGGCGTGGCTGGCCCGCAACGCGGGCGCAGCGGCGAACTCGGGGCACCCGAGCGCGACATAAAGCGGCGCCGATCAGAGGGACTGCAAGAACGCGAGCAGATCGGGCGTCGGTTTCCACGGTTTGGCATGCGCGGACTCGAGTCCCGCATGTTTCCAGAAGGACTGCATCGCTTCGCGTTTCATCTTCAGGTTCGTCGTTATGTATCGGTCGGTCGTCGCAACGCTCGCGTGGCCGAGGTAGTCACGGATCACTGTTACGTCAGCACCCGACTGCAGCCGGGCGACGGCACAACTGTGTCGCATGACATGCGGCGTGATGCGTTTGCGTGCGAGCGGTGGGCGGTCCCGCGTGACGGCCGAAACATGCTTGTCCAGGATGTACGCGATGCCATCCCGAGTCAGCGGCTGGCCACGGCGGTTCAAGAAGACGTGCTGATGATCATCCGAATTGGCGATGCCCCGCAAGCGATGCAACGCATCGGCAGTCTCGCGCCACAAGGGCAGCAGGCGTTCCTTTTTACCTTTGCCGCGCAGACGCACCTGCCGTGACGGCGCCAACTGCAAGTCATCCCAACGAACGCCCGCCGCCTCGCTGACACGGGCGCCGCAGTTGTAAAGGAACAGCAGCAAGGTGTAGTCACGCCATCCGTCGGCGGTACGGCGATCGGGATTGGCAATGATCGCTCGCACGTCGTCGGCTTCGAGGTAGGTGGCGGGGCCCTGCCGCGTCCGCTTCGACGGAATGGAAAGCACCTGCATGTACTGCTGCGAGTGCGCCAGGTCGTTGCGCACGAGATGCTTGAAGAAGCTGCGGATGGCGGCGCGGCGGCAGTTGCGCGTAACGGCCGAGTTCGAGCGGGCGGCCTCGATGTGGTCGAGGAAGTCACTGATCGTCTCGGCCACAAGATCCTTCAGCTCGAGCGAAGCGACGTCGTGCCCCGAGCGTTGCGCAGCAAACTTGAGCAACAGCTTCAGGGAGTCCCGATAAGCGCGGACCGTGTGCAAGCTGGCGCCGCGCTGGCGAGGCAGATACTCGAGGAAGAACGATTCGACGAGCGCAAACAGGGCTCGCGGCGCGGCGGTGCTCATCGCGGCCGGCGTGCGTGTCGCAGATGCGCTTCGAAGCGGCTGCTGGCCAATTCCAGCAACTGGGGCGTTGCCTTGAGGTAAACCTCGGTACCGAGAAGGCTCTGATGGCCGAGGTAAGCCGACAACCAGGGCAGCTTGGCGTGAACATCGACACCGGCTACTGCCCAGGCCGTTAGTCGATGCACGGCGAAGGCGTGCCTCAACTCGTAGGGGCGCGCCCCGATCCGGCCGCTTGGCGGCTTCATCCCGAGTTGACGGAGCAGGTTCCGCAGGGCATCCGACGCCGACCGGATGGTGAGCGGCGAACCATCCCGGCGCAGGAAGAACGCTGCAGGATCGGGATCACGGCCTGCCCCGATGATCCGCTGGCGTTCCGCGACGTAGCGGCGTAGTTCGGCGACCAAGTCATCACGAATGGCAACGAGACGAGTTCGCCTCTTGCTGTTCCGGATCGTCAAGATGCCACGCTCGAGGTCGACATCGTCCCGGTGCAACCGTACCGCCTCGCCGAGCCGCATTCCGGTGCAGTACAGTACCAGCATCAAGGTTCGCAGCATGGCACTCCAGATGAAGCGCCCGTGATGGGCGGTGGCCGCCGCCAGCAACTGGCGCACTTCCTCGTGAGTGAAGATGTAAGGAAGAAAGACCGATTCCTTGACCGGCGCCAGCGCGTACTCTGGCACGTAGCCCGACGGATCGCGCCGCCGCCGGTACAGGCAGAGTTGGCGGATGACGCCAAATTCGTTGCCGACCGTGACGGCCTTGCGTTCCCCGATTCGCGCGCTCCAACGCGTGACAGCTTCGTCGAGGGCGATCTCGCCGTGCGCTCCACCGTGCTGGGCGACGAAACGAACGAAGCTGTTGAGGACAAACTCGGCGCGCCGGTAGCTCATTCCCATCGCACGCTTGAAGCGCAGGAAGTCCTGTGCATCGCTGGCCAGTTCGGCAGACGTCACGATCGTGCTCATGTCGGCACCGGCAGAGATATCTCGCGCAGCGACTCCGTGGCGATTCTCACATAGGCCGACACTGACTCCGGATCGCGATGTCCGAGCAGATCGGAAAGCACGCGGGGGCGGATCCCGGCGTCAATCTGGCGCGCGGCGTTCGAGTGGCGCAGCACATGGCTGCCGAGGTACCCTGCTTCGATCTTGGCCGCCTGGGCGTGCTTGATGACGATGTGGCGTACCGCGCCGGAGCTGGCGAACGGACCGAAGGGCAGCTTCATCTCCACAAACACATGCCGGGTCGGCGTGTGGGGCGGCCGCCCGTGCTGAAGGTAGCGTGCCAGCACCTTGGCCACGGCGGGTAACAGCGGCAACGTGAAGGAAACGCCGGTCTTGGGCCGCCTGACCTGGAGCGTCTCGGCGTGCCAGTCGATATCCTGAAGTTGCAACCCGATCACTTCGCTGGCACCGAAGCCATAGGTGCTCATCAGCAGCAGGAGTGCGTGGTCGCGCAGCCCCCGGGCGCCGGAGGTGTCCACCGCCCGCAGCAGGCGTTGAACATCCTCCCAAGGCAACGCGCGGCGCGGGCGTTCGTACTTGGGCTGGACCGGCGAGATCACGGACTCGGCCAGATCGACCGAAATGCGCCCAGTGGCTAGCAGGAAGCCGGCAAAGGAGCGAATGCAGCCCGCGATATCCGCCGTCGTCGATCGCGCATAGCGGTTCGAGCATTCGATCAGGAACTCGTCAATGTCGGGCAGCGTCATCGTTCGCCAGGTCTTGCCGTTCCGTGCGAGGTGTTGCAACACCTTGTCGACGTGCGCCAGCTTCTTGCGCACGGTCACCTCGGGGCTACCGCGATGCCGGGCGAGGTGATCGGCGTACGCCCGCAGCAGCTCGTCTGACGGCGGTTGGACGCGCTGCGCTGCGCGCCATGTCGGTGGGTTCAGCCCCATGACTTGGTATACGCGGCTCAAGGCGTGCAGGGCCGTACTCGCCCCGCTCAACCGGCCGGCATCGAGTTTCCGGCTGCCGGCATACCAGTCGATGAAGCAGCGAGCCCTCTCCCGCGTCAGTTCAGCCCGCTCGTCGAACTGGCGCTGCGCGCAGTAGCCACGAAACCTTCTGATCCACTGCAGGTACACGCCGGCGCTGCTGTCCTGCACACAGCGGTTGGCACGCCAGGCGCGGAGTATGTCTGCGATCGTCGGGACGCGAGTTTCTGGCAGGGGAGCGGCGGACTTAGGTTGCATGGTGAAGACCGAACAGGGGAGATCGCAGCGTAAAGGGCTGCGATGTCTTCGTCAGGCCCCATGTCGTGTTGGTTGCCGTCATGCCAGCGATCCGGCTGGCGCGATGATCCGAAGCCCAGGGGCGCCGGCAGCCGGTGCAAAAGTTGCGGTGACAATGACCGGCGGAGCCTGGGCAGGACATCATCCTGCACTGGATCGAGCCGAAGCGCTGAGCTGTTGGTGTAGGCCGTCACAGGTGCCGGCGGCGGCAAGCGTGATACGGCCGTGAGCGACACCTGCATCGCCCGAACGCGGCGACGCAGCCAACGTAGCGCGCTGGGCAAGGTCACCTCGAAGCCACGCAGGGCGTCGGCAGCAGCCTCCATGCTGCGGGCCTTCTTCGCTTCAACGGCAGCAACCTCTAGATCGGTCAGCAGGCCAGGAAATTTGGCCGCCAAAAAGTCCGGTAACAAGCTGAATGTTCGATGCCCCTCGGGGCAGTACCACCGCGCAATGCGTACCCCTTGCGGTGTTACGCGTGCATAACTGCCATGGCGCGCAAATGAACAGCCGCCGGATGGATGCAATGGGCACGCGGATAGACAGGCGTCGCGCCACTCATGGGCTGCGATGTATGCCTCGGGGCTCGACTGCGTCCGCAACGGTAACTGCAACGCCGACCTCCAACAGGCTGTTTGCCAAGGAAGTGTCGACCGGAATTATGCGGAGTTTGTTCGGCTGACCTCACGGCCAAGGGCAAACCCCCTGAGCACGAAACCCGCGTTGCGGGCCAGCCACGCCAGATAAAAACACACTCAAGATAATGTGCCTTATCTGGAGCTCCAGATAAGGCGCATACACGGCGTTATTTTGTCGAGGCTGAGGCCGTCTTGCCGAAAGCGGCTCGCCGTCCGGATCAGTTGGCGACGCAGTTTATTGCCGCGATTGCCCGGCTCTATGCCGTGGAGTCGAAGACCAAGGGCAAGGCAGTGGCCGAAAGGGCTCAATTACGCGAGGCATCGAGCCGCCCCATCCTGGCAGAAATTCAGCATCTGCTGGTGACGCACCAGCACAGCGTGACGCCGGGCAGTTTGTTGGGCAAAGCACTGCATTATCTGGAAGCGCAGTGGCCAAAGCTGATCCGGTATGTCGAGAACGGCGCCTGGCCCATTGACAACAACTTGTGCGAGAACGGGATCCGACCGTTTGTCGTGGGCCGGCGCAATTGGCTCTTCGCCGACACGGTGGCCGGTGCCAACGCCAGTGCAAACATTTATTCGCTGATCGAGACCTGCAAGGCCAATGGGCTAGATCCGTATCGGTATTTGGTCGCCTTGTTCAAAGCCTTGTCTTTGGCAAAAACGGCGGACGATTACGAACAACTCTTGCCTTGGCACCTGGCCTTGGTCGATTGAGCTTTACCTGAATCTGTCCCTCACACCCATTCGCCCGCTGATGGGATGACGCGGTTTATTGACCGCTTACCGTTATCTCCGAACAACCCGTTTGAGGCCATGATTACAAATCAATCACTTGGGTGGTGTTTCTTGAGAGCAACGCGACGAGCCAGCGGCAAGGAAACCCCCGGTCGAGCACAAGGAGGTCATCTTCCCGCAAGCAATTGAGGGCCTCGAACAGCATCTGCCGTTCGTTGGTCAACGGTTCGTGCAGGGCGAAGTCGAGGAACAATTCGATGCCCGGCAGGTAGAGGCCGAAGGCGACCCCTTCGACGATGGAGCGAACGCCTTTGTTCATCAGGGTCAGGCGCACCACGCTGCCGTCGCCGGCGATCACGCGCAGACCGCGCCAGCGAGGAAGGTTTAAATGCGTTTCAACGATCTCGATCAATTTCTGGTTGATGTCGGTGAAGGCCAACGCGCTGATTTTGAGACGCGCCTGGTAGAAGGTCTGGGCGCTCACCGCGCGCAGCGAATCGGCCCGATTCTTGATGTTGGCAAAGAACTGGTCCCTTTCGGACTGGCTTCAGTAAGTTGATGCCGACTCTTGTTCGGCTAGATCAACTAGATAATGACTACCAAGGTCTGCCTGTCACTACTCCAGGCGCTGTAAATCTCGCTTGTCAGTAGGGAATCATGATATGTCGCCAATCGTAGCTTCGCTCCCACTAGGCCTAACTGCCTGTGGCCAGAGCCACAAGGTTTGCCGGCTTGAAAAGCGCGGAGCGGGATGTCCCGTCCGCTGTCGTGGGTTTAGGTATGACCGACGATAGTCCAGGCGGATGATGCCCTGATGCTTTGGGCTGAGCCGCCAAGACTATCCCGACCATCTGTTATGCCAACGTTCGAATGGACTTTTCCCGATCCCATTGGCGCGTCTTTGCCGCCGCAATGAATGCCTCTTCATCGCTGGCATCCACGACACCCGCGTCTTGCCCAACATTCGCCATTTTCAAGAGCGCCCGGCCGCCGCTGTCGACGGCAATGGCCTTGAGATGGCCGAAAGCATTGCGCACAAAATCGATCGCGGCGCCTTCCATCGACAGTTCTTTGGCGCATTCGTCGGAGAGAATAACGGCGACTGCGTCAAAAAGTACAGAAGGAGTACCAGCCAGTTGTCCGTCAACTGCCAGTATCGATCCATCTTCAAGCTTCGCGCCGCCCACTTTGGGGGCGACAATCTTCACGGTGGCGCCCGCATCAGCAACGGCTTTTCTAATTTTCTGGATGACAGCGCCGTTTGAACCATCCGCGATCAGGATGCCAATCGCGCGCCCCATGAGCGTGTCTTTCATCTTGCCGATGATCTGCAAAGCGGGTGAAAGCGACAACTCCTGCACGGGCGCTGCGGCCGCTGGCGCATCGGGAATTTTTTCGAAGCCGAGACCGGTGGCAACCCGGCTGGCAAGGTCTGCTTCGATATGTTGCAGATGGCCGACCATCGCCTCGCGCACGTGCACATGTTCGACCTTGGAAAGCTCAAACACTAACGCCGAGGCGATGTGCGCCCGCTCATAGGTGGTTTGACTGCGATAGAACTGCCGAGCCTGGCTGTAGTGGTCGGCGAAACTATCGGCACGGACGCGGCCTTTTTCGCCAGTTTCGGTGACTGCAGCGCTACGAAAGCCCTTGGCCGACGTTTCACGTGGCGAGTTTTCAGACAAGGAGTTGGGCTCATACGCAACACGGCCGGACGGTTGGGCCATCTGCATGTGCCCATCGCGCTGATGATTAGAAAATGGACACTTGGGCGCGTTGACCGGAATCTGGTGAAAATTGTGCGAACCCAAGCGCGATAGCTGCGTGTCAAGATAGGAGAACAAACGGCCTTGCAACAGCGGATCATTCGAGAAATCGATGCCCGGAACGACGTGACTCGGGCAGAAAGCAACCTGTTCGGTTTCGGCGAAGAAATTGTTCGGCCAGCGATCGAGAACCATGCGTCCGATCACTTGCAAGGGCACCAGTTCTTCGGGAATCAGCTTGGTCGCGTCCAGATGATTGAACGGAAATCTGTCAGCTTCCGCTTGCGTGAAAAGCTGCACCGCGAATTCCCACTCGGGGAAATTTCCCGCAGCGATGGCCTCGAACATGTCGCGGCGGTGGAAGTCCTGATCAGCACCGGCAATCTTGACGGTCTCATCCCAAATCGTGGACTGCAGGCCGAGTTTGGGACGCCAGTGAAATTTGACGAAGGTTGATTCGCCCTCGTCGTTAATCAGCCGAAAACTGTGCACACCAAAGCCTTCGATCATCCGCAGCGAACGTGGCAATGTGCGATCGGACATGATCCACATGACCATATGCATCGATTCAGGCGTGAGCGAAATAAAATCCCAGAACGTGTCGTGCGCGGTCGCCGATTGGGGAAAGCCGCGGTCGGGTTCCATTTTTACGGCATGGATGAGGTCAGGGAATTTAATGGCATCCTGGATGAAGAAAACCGGGATGTTGTTGCCGACCAAATCCCAGTTGCCTTCCTTGGTATAGAACTTGACGGCAAACCCGCGAACGTCACGCGGCGTGTCGACCGAACCCGCACCGCCTGCGACGGTCGATATGCGAGTAAATACGGGTGTCTTCTCACCGATCTCGGTGAGTATCCTGGCCGTGGTGTATTGCTTCAACGAGACTGTCAGTTCGAAGTATCCATGCGCACCGGTCGCACGCGCATGTACGATACGCTCGGGAATACGCTCATGATCGAAATGGGTTATTTTTTCGCGAAGGAGGAAATCCTCCAGAAGCGTAGGACCGAGTGGATTGGCCCTGAGTGAGTTTTGATTGTCAGAAAGTGAGACGCCTTGGTTCGTGGTAAGCGGAGGGTGCTTTCCGCCGGCGACCTGGTGCAACTCACCGCCTGCACTCAGTCGTGAATCTGTCTTCGGGTCCGAGTTCTTTTCCTGTTTGTTTTTTTCAGAATTGCTCGTTGTTTTTTCTTTGCTCATGATTTATCTCCTTAGACGGTAACGTCAGCCTTCCTTGCCGTTCCCATCCCTTCCCAGTGCACGCTGGCCATCTTTTCGCTCATCTTGTGGTTCCTGTTCCGGCATAAGTTGAGGCTGGAACAGCGAAGATCTTTGCTGCGAAATCCCAGTTCACCAGATTCCAGAAAGTCTCGAGGTGTTTCGCGCGAGCGTTGCGATAATCGATGTAGTAGGCGTGCTCCCAGACATCGCAGGTCAGCAGCGGCTTGTCGGCATCGGTCAGCGGCGTTGCCGCATTGCTGGTGTTGACGATGTCCGCCGAGCCATCGGCTTTCTTGACCAACCAAGTCCAGCCGGAACCAAAATTGCCGACAGCAGATGACTGGAAGGCCTTCTTGAACTCGTCGAACGACGCCCATTTCTCGTTGATGGCATCAGCCACGGCACCGGCCGGTGTTCCGCCGCCATTGGGTGTGAGGCCATTCCAGTAGAAAGTGTGGTTCCACACTTGAGCGGCGTTGTTGAAAATGCCTGCGGAAGACTTCTTGACGATCTCCTCGAACGACGCGTTCTTGAACTCGCTGCCCTTGATCAGGTTGTTGAGGTTGGTGACATAAGTCTGGTGATGCTTGCTGTAGTGGTATTCCAGCGTCTCTTTGGATATATGCGGCGCCAGTGCGTCCATCGCATAAGGCAGCGGGGGTAGGGGATGTTCCATTCGATATTTCCTGTTTGCGGCTAATTCGAAGACTTGCAAGTGGATTCCCCTATGCAACGGAAATCCGAATTGGCGGGATGTACAGAACGGTGACACCACTTTTTTTCTGAGATTGGTTACGCGATAGCGTCACACCTGATTGGAAATTCTAGCCACTCAGGCCCAAGCCCATCTGTTCGGCAACGCACAAAACTTGACCATTTATCATGAAGTCTGTGCAGGTCCTTAGCGCACACCGACTCAACGCCGACGGACCCCCTGTCGGCCGGCATGTTTTTCAATAGCCGGATATTTACTCACTCCTTCACTGAAGCAATAGACGTTTCAATTCCTCGTTGACCACGGCCTAGCACTCAGAGGTGTCGGCTTCCAGGCCGGCGAGGTTGATGCCGAGAACATGTCCGACACAGTCGCTGATTTTTACTGCGAACATTCGGCATCGCTACTACGAAGGCAGTTGTAACTGCGCGGTACGGAGCGGCCTTGCGCATTCTTGGGTGTAACTCTCACACTGACTCTACCCGAAATGCATTGATTGGAACGACGTTCCCGAGGAAGCGGACCTCGCGCCGATATTCTGCGGAGACCATCTGCCACGCGGCGTCAAAGCGATCACTCTGAGCGAAGGCGCGAAAGCTGAGGATGGCTTGGCCGCCGTCGCTCCAGCGCTGTCCAGATCGCTTCATGCGCTGGGTCACGAGCGTCTTGCAGGTGGGCTCGACCACGCCGGAGCCAATTGGTAGGTCTTGGGCTCGCAGCCGTGCATAGTCCATGCGTGTGCGATTACGCCGGAAGTATCCCAGTTCCTGCTTGAGCGGGCCGCTACCTGGCTTGCGTTTGTGGTGATAGGCCAGGGAGCGGATCACCTTCTCGACGCCGTCGTCGACGTCCCGCAATACGTGTCGGTATTTGGCGAAGCTGGCGCGGGACTTGGCCGAAGCCTCGCCGTAGGCATGGTCGAAGGCGCGCAAAAAATTACCAGCATCACCGACTGGGCAGCGGTTCTGATTTTCAGCTTGGGACTCCCTTGCTATTTTTCAATTCTTTCAGCGGCTGATTCACTTTAGTTGGGCGTCTGATTTGAAGGGCTCGCCCTACGGAAATATAAGCTTGAACGGAATCATTGCATTGGTCTGTGTGATAACGAACCTACCGTTTGAATTGTTGCTCTGACAGGCAAAGCCAGTCGGGTGATGACCACGCTCGTAGGACTCGGTTTCTTAAGTATCAATAAACGAAGTCGCTATGTGCGCTACCGCCCAGATAATCAAAGAATGGAACGCCAAGATGTGTCATGCACATCTCTGAGAATACTTTCACCGTGGTTCGCAAACGACATTGAGGAAACTTTGCTTACTCTCTTCTCCCCATATCGTTTCCAGGGGTTCAAAGCTCATGAAAATCAGTGTGATCCCTACCGAATCCGCTCCTGCTAGCAACTGTCTACTTGTGACCTTGTGGCGCAATCACTGTCAGTCCTCTTGGCTGGCTGGGAGTTGGTCGAGCAGGTGTTTAATGGGTTGTCGAGCGAGTAGAGGTGCCCATGCTGTCCGCTAGACTCCAACTACCCGTTGAGATGCTGCTGCAACCTGACGAAATTACATGTGGCCCAACCTGCCTGCATGCCATCTATCGCTATTGGGGTCGAGACGAACCACTGCAAGATGTGATTGACCGCACCGGCAAGCTCGAACGCGGAGGCACTGTGGCAGTGTACCTCGCCTGTGATGCGCTACAGCAAGGTTTTCAGGCGACGATCTATACATTTAATCTGACGGTGTTCGACCCTTCCTGGTTCGGAGGCAAGGTGAATATTGGCGAACGTCTAATGCTTCAGCGCGCAGAAAAGATCCATGACCAACGCGTGCAGGAGGTCACTGCCAGCTATATTGAATTCTTGCGGCTCGGCGGACGCCTACGTCTGACGGATCTGTCACGCTACCTGCTACTCGGATTTCTGCGTCGTTTGCGGCCGATTATTACTGGACTCAGTTCGACCTACCTCTATCGCGCCACGCGTGAATACGGCCCGCACGACGAACCGGACGATATCCGCGGCACACCAGGAGGCCATTTCGTCGTCCTCGCCGGTTACGATCGGCCGGAGCGCACAGTGCTGATCGCGGACCCCTATGGGCCTAGACGCGATTATTGGCTTAGTATCGACCGCGCGGTTGGCGCGATCCTGTTGGGCATTGTCACGCATGATGCCAACCTTCTGGTCATTCAGCCTCAAAAAGGACAACACTCTTGAGCGTGTTAGTGGTTGTTGACAACCCTGAGGACTGGCCTTTGGCGATCCCCGAAGTGAGCGTCATTGCTGCGCGGCTCTACCTGACCGACCCAGCCTACGGTGGAGAACGTGCGTTACGGCTCTATAACTTGTGCAAGTCCTACCGCTATCAAAGCCTCGGCTACTATGTCTCGCTGCTGGCCGAGGCGAGAGGTCACAAGCCGTTACCACGCGTAAGCGCCATTGAAGACCTGCAATCCCAGAATCTGGTTCGGCTCATGACCTCAGGCCTCGACGAACTCATAGCGAAGTCCTTGATGCCGATCAAGTCGGAAGAGTTCACCCTCAGCATCTATTTTGGCCGCAATGTCGCGGCGCGTTACCATATACTCTGCCGGCATATTTTCGACTTATTCCAGGCGCCACTGCTGCGGTCACTGTTTGTTCGCAAGGACGGCGCTTGGCACGTGAGAAGCGTCAAGGCGATTGCTGCTGCTGACATCCCGCCCCATCACCATGACTTTGTTGTTGAGGCCGCGCGCAAGTATTTCGCCGGCCCCCTGCCGCGACCGCGGCATCGGCGCAATTCCCGCTTCGATCTGGCAATCCTGCACGATCCCGACAATAACAATCCAGCCTCCAACAAGAAAGCCATAATTAAGTTTGAAAAGGCTGCGCAATCACTGAACATCCGAACCGAAGTCATTGGCCGTTCGGATCTTGGGCGGCTGAGTCGTTTCGACGGTTTGTTCATTCGTGACAATACTTTCATCGAACACTACACCTATCGCTTTTCGCGACGTGCGGCGGCCCAGGGACTGATAGTAATTGATGATCCAGACTCGATCCTCCGCTGCAACAACAAGGTTTATCTTGCTGAGCTGCTGTCTCGGCACGGCATTCCAATCCCGAAGACGCTGATGGTGCATCGGGACAACGTGCAACAGATCATTCCGACACTCGGCTTGCCTTGTGTCCTCAAGCAACCCGATAGCTCCTGCTCGTTGGGGGTCAGCAAGGCAGAGTCGGCAGACGAGTTGGACGCACTGGTCATCGATCTGCTGGAGAAGTCGGATTTGGTTGTAGCCCAGGAGTACTTGCCGACGGAATTTGACTGGCGCGTGGGCATCCTTGATCGTCGTCCCTTGTTTGTCTGCAAGTACTTCATGGTTCCGGGCCACTGGCAGATTATCAAACGCGAATCCGAGCAGAACGATTATCAGGACGGCGTGGTCTTGGCTTTACCCCTCGAGGAGGTCCCTCCACAAGTTATCAGTATCGCGCTTAAGGCGGCCAACCTGATTGGCGATGGGTTCTACGGAGTAGATCTCAAACAGATGGGTAGCAGCTACTGCGTGATTGAGGTCAACGACAACCCCAATGTTGATGCAGGCAACGAGGATAGCGTGTTGAAGGACGCTCTTTATCTGGAAGTCATGAGTGTGTTCGCCCGCAGAATGGCTAAGCGTCGGGAGCCCTTGCCATGACCACACTTTCTGCTCCGTTAAGTGCGTTTGCAGGCTACGGAATCGAACTCGAATACATGATCGTGGATCGTAACAGCCTCTCGGTATTGCCGATTGCCGATGAGTTGTTGCGCAAGGCGGTCGGCAGCTACGTGAATAATGTGGAAACAGGGCGCTTTGGCTGGTCCAACGAGTTGGTGTTGCATGTCCTCGAGATCAAGAACCCGGTACCGGAAGCGCATGTGGGTGGGCTCGCGGCGGGCTTTCAAGCCGAAATCGAGCGCATCAACGGTATGCTTGCCGAGTTTGGAGCCCAACTCATGCCCGGCGCGATGCACCCGTGGATGAACCCGGCGACCGAAACTCGGCTGTGGCCGCACCAGAACGAAGAGCTTTATAGTACCTATGACCGAATTTTCGATTGCCATGCGCATGGCTGGGCCAACATCCAGAGCATGCACGTTAACCTGCCCTTCGCGAACGACGAGGAGTTTGCGCGCCTGCATGCCGCCGCGCGCTTGCTGCTACCGATATTGCCTGCGCTCGCGGCAAGTTCCCCAGTGGCGGACGGCCAAGCCTGCGGAATGCTTGATTTTCGCATGGAATGCTACCGCGTCCATCCGGCCCGCGTTCCTTCACTGATCGGCCAAGTCGTTCCCGACAATGCCAACAGTCGCGCCGAGTATGAAGCCTCGATACTGGCACCGATGTATCAGGAGATTAGTCGCTTTGATCCCAGGGGTATTTTGCGTCACGAATGGCTCAATGCCCGTGGCACCATCCCGCGTTTTGATCGCAACGCACTTGAAATTCGCGTCATTGACATGCAGGAATGTCCGCAGGCTGATCTGGCCATCGCTGCCCTAGCCAGTGCCGTTAGCCGGGCGCTTTATTTCGGTCGTTGGTCGACGCTCAAGGTGCAACAGAGTATTCACACCACCGCTCTCGAGAGAATCCTGCTTGCATGCAATCGTGATGCCGATCATGCCGTGATCGAGAATGCGGATTACCTAGCACTGCTGGGTTTTCCAGGAGATTGCTGCGAAGCGCATGAACTATGGAACCACCTTTATGCCGAATGCGCCGCTGACCCTTTATTGTCCGAGGCAAACCATATTCCTATCGATACCATTCTTAGCCGTGGCCCTCTCGCACGGCGAATCATGCGCGCACTTGGAGTGGGTTTCGACCGGCCACGCTTAAACACGGTTTATCGGGAGGTTTGTAACTGTTTAGCGGATGGGCGCCTGTTCATGGGCCCCGATACTTGAAAACCGCTAAAGAACGCTACGCGTTCTTAGTGACTTGTGAACATGGAGGGAACCGGATTCCGGCCCATTACCGCGATTGCTTCGCCGGGCAAAATGCGTTGCTGCAAAGTCACTGCGGTTACGATCCCGGCGCCCTGACTATGGCGCGGGGCATAGCACGGCAGCTCGGCTCGCCATTGATTTATTCGACCGTCAGCCGCTTGTTAGTGGACATCAACCGCTCACCCAGGAATCCTAGAGTGCACAGCGCGGTCATCCAGAGATTGCCCGTCAAGAGCCGGCACGAAATAATCGAACGGCATTACTTGCCGATTCGCGCCCGTGCTGAAGCCTTGATCGACCATGCAGTTGCGAAAGGAAAGTGCGTAATCCACATCTCCAGCCACAGCTTTACACCCGTGCTTGACGGTATCGTTCGACAGGCTGACATTGGGCTACTCTACGACCCGGCACGTATCGGCGAGGTTACCTTGTGCTCTGAGTGGCAAGCCTGCTTGAAAAATAATGAGCCTAGTCTGCGGGTGCGCCGCAACTACCCCTATTCTGGCAAGTCCGACGGGTTCACCGCATTCCTACGCCGTCGCTTTCCGGCCATTGAATACATTGGCATCGAACTTGAAGTCAATCAAGGCATCATTCAAGAGGGGGGGCGGCCATGGCGGCAACGGCGTACCCTCGTGATTAAGAGTCTAGCCCAGGCGATCTGCCAGTGGCGTAACAACTAACTTTCCTTTGTTCCCTCTGTCGAGCTTGAACCCACACGGAAGTGGGCTCCGCTATTGCTTAGAAAGGCGTTAACCGAAGTGATTTTGTATAAAAAAAAATGAAGTAAAAGTGCGAACAAATTGACGGTGTGTCGAGAATTATGAATCGCACCTTATAAAAACAATTACTTACACAATTTGCGAAGTAATTATACGAAATTGTTGATGTGACTCTTCTTGCGCTCCGTCGGACTCGAAATGAAGGCAATCGGATGAGCTCGCAGGCGCCAAACATGCCGGTAAAATTCCGTGACACCGAGCAAGTAGATGCTATCGTTGGTTGCACAGCTGACGTTGAAACCGCCAACCATTGAGTCGAGCAACCCCTGTCAATGGCCGCTTCCGAGCGGCAAACGCGGTGACCCGGCCAGTCTGGAGAAGAAAACTCAGAGGCTCGTCTTGGCCGACTTGAGCCTGCCAAGATTATCCCCGTAAGCTGACACTGGCAAGATCGGCTCGATGCCTCCGACAATTACCGACGCTGAGTATCCAAACCGATCTTGCACTGAGGATGAGGGGAGGGTATCCAGCACGCCCTCACTGGTAGCCAACACCCATTACGTAGTTGCGCAGTAAAGCCTCTTCATGGTTGCCGGCCGCCAACAGTGCTCTGAGCCCGTCGCGCGCGTTAAGCACGCCCAATGGCTTGCGGTTGGCGTCAACGACAAGCACATGGAGGAAACCCCGGTTGTGCATGGTCGCCAAGACCGTGGACAAGGAGTCGGCAGGCGCGCAGACAGTAAACTCGCGCATCATCACCTCACCTGCATGAGTGGTGAACACATCGGCCTGGGCAAACCCGAGTTGCCTGACCAAGATGGTCTCCGTGATGATACCCACCACCGAGCCGGATACGTCGCACACCACGACCAGACCGATTTGAGAGTCTGATAGCAGCGTCGCCACCTCAGCCAACAAGATATCGGTACCGACCATCAAAAGCCGCGAGCGGGTCACGGCCTCGATGCTACTGATCAGCGCGGGAACCACGGCACGTGCCTCGGTAGTTGCGGCGAGCGGGATCTCCGTGCCGGTGGTGTCGGGGGCATCGGTACTCATCGCCGCAATGCCTGTTCAAGCTGTGCCTTGTTCATTGACGACCGTCCCTTCAACCCACGTTGACGGGCCTCATTGCGCAATTGCAGTAGTGTGCGCCCGCCGCTG
>Ga0209125_1001759_pt1 | contig 18821 bp, 19 predicted proteins | sample BarGraIncub1131A_FD_184503 | JGI IMG/M metagenome (GOLD analysis project Ga0209125, IMG submission 184503) | Arctic peat soil microbial communities from Barrow, Alaska - Barrow Graham LP Incubations 11-31A (SPAdes) (version 2) | ecosystem: Environmental > Terrestrial > Soil > Wetlands > Peat...
ACATTGATGACGCAAAGCCCTGAAGGAGTCTAGGGAGACCCGAGTAGATAAGATGTAGACAACTCGACTTCGCAGAATCCTTGTTTTAAGCTATTATATACTGGACTTTTAGCTCTTTTTGGGCTAAAGTGTAATTAACAATTTAATCCGGATAAAACCGGGTGCCTAAACTCGCAAATTCTTTTGTGGGCATGGCGCAAAAACTCGTTGAAAATACTGAACCTCACGTTCAGCAACTTTTCAACGAGTCATATCTGGAAACGGATATGAGACCGCAAGGTCTAGCTAGCGTGAGGTTTTGTGTTACACGCCGGCTAATTTATAGGTCGGTTTTTTATTTTTTAAATTTCTAATATGAATAAACTCCTAAAATTAAAATGGAAAAATGCTCAAATTTGGTTTTCTAATAATTTTAGGGGCACTCAATATTGTTCAAATTGCGGAACTAATCTGAAAAATGAGCCAATTGATGGTTTTGATGAATTAGACCATGGCGGCACAGGAAAGAGAAAATGGTGCCCAAAATGTAAGAAACCATTTTTTGTGTAATTTTTTCTTAATTATAATTTTTGCAATATAAATTATTGCTTGGAATTTGATTAAATTTGTATGTTAGACGATCCCAAAATTTCCGTTTTAATGCCCGCCTATAATGCTGAAAAATACATTGGCGAAGCAATAGAAAGTATTTTAAATCAAACTTTTAAGGATTTTGAGTTTATTATAATTGATGACTGTTCGACCGATAAGACCTGGGAGATTATTCAAGATTATGCGAAGAGTAACGATAGAATTAAGTCTTATCAAAACGAAGTTAATTTAAAATTGGCCTTAACTTTAAATAAAGGTATCGATTATTGTAATTCAAAATATATAGCACGGATGGACGCAGATGACTATAGTTATCCAGATAGACTAGGAAAACAATTTAATTTTATGGAAAATAACCCGGAAATAGGAGTTTCTGGAGGATCAATGAATGTTTGTGACCAATTTTTAAATGTAAAATCTTCTAGGGAGTATAACTTAACCGACCCCGAAATAAGAAAAAATATATTTAGATATAGTCCTTTTTCTCACCCGCTAGTTATTATTAGAAAAGAAGCTTTTGAAGAGTTGGGTAAGTATGATGCTAATTTTAATCCGGCCGAAGATTATGAGCTATGGTTTAGAATAGGAGAGTCCTACAAACTCGGTAATTTAAAGGATTGTTTGTTAAAATATCGCGTCGTTGAAAAATCAATGACCACCGGATCAACTAAAAGAATGGAGCTTAAAACTATAGGTATAAGGAATAAATATTCAAAAATATATAATATGTCATTTTTGGATAATTGTTATAATATTGCTCATTATTTATCCATTTATTTTATTCCACCTAAGTTTAAAATTTATTTATTTAATTTTTTAAGAAATACAAAATGAAAAATATAATAAAACAAGTCTCCACAAGTAACGATTTTGACTATGGTTACTATGGTAAACACGCATTTTTTCTTAAAAGATGGCTTTGGTGGAGTAGATTAAGATTAGTAAACAAAGTTTATTCAAGACATGAAACTGACATAAGCAAAAACAATTTATTGGATTTCGGTTGCGCGTTTGGCTTCTTTTCAGTATATTTATCAAAAAAATTTAAAAAAATATATTTAATAGAATTAAATGAAAAATTTTTGAATCAAGGCATAATGATTCATGAAAAATTTGGTAATAATAATTATTCAACTTTAGTAAATAGTGTAGAAAATCCTTCATATTTTGTTGATAAGATAAGTGATAAGATAAATTTATTTTTATTTTTTGATGTTCTAGAACATATTAAAAATTTAGAAAATTTTATTGAAAAATTAAAAAAAATTGCATCCAAAGATTCCTATTTATTAATATCACTACCGACAGAGAATATTTTTTATATGATTTTAACAAAGTTTGTAAAAGAAAAAGATCATTGTAATAGATATTTTGATGTAGAAAAAATATTGAAAAAAAATAATTACAAATTAATTGAAAAAAAATCTTTACTATTTTTATTTAATATTTATTTATATAAATTAAATTTTTAATAACTAATATGTTTAATGATAAAACAATTTTTATTACTGGCGGAACTGGTTCTTGGGGACATGAATTAGTTCAACAGATGTTAAAAAAATATAAACCGAAAGAAATACGTATTTATTCTCGTGGCGAACACAAACAAGTAGCTATGAAACAAGAATTTAATTTTAATCCTGTTTTAAAGTTTATCATTGGCGATGTTAGAGATAAAAATATTTTATCTATGGCTATGAAAGACGTTGATTATGTTTTTCATCTTGCCGCCTTAAAACACGTGCCAGTATGTGAAGAAAATTGTTGGGAAGCAGTTTTGACTAATTTATATGGTACGCAAAATGTTATTGAGTGTGCTATGAAAAATAATGTTAAGAAGGTTGTAGATATATCAACCGATAAAGCCGTTGATCCTTTTAATTTATATGGTGTAACTAAAGCCGCGGGAGAAAAATTAATTATAAATGCTAATCAAAATTATAATAGTAATACGAAATTTGTTTGTATTAGAGGGGGGAACGTTATGGGAACTAACGGTAGTGTATTACCTTTATTCAAAAAACAGATATTAGAAAATAATAAGATAACTATCACCGATCCAGATATGACTCGATATTTAATGAGTACCTCCGAGGCGATTGGTTTGGTGTTTGAGGCGGTAGAGAATTCTGAAGGCGGAGAAATATTTGTAATGCGAATGTCGGCCAGCAAGGTTTCTAATATGGCAGAAGTTATGATTGGTTTATTTGGAAACCCCTCTACCGAGAAGGTGATTATAGGAAGTAGGCCGGGCGAGAAAAAACATGAGGTTTTAGTTTCAAAAAATGAATCGCCACGAACAAAAATATTTAATGAAAAATATTATGTGATTTTACCGCAATATCCCTGTGTTGATTTAGAAAAAAAGTATGAATCTTTAGCTCCAATTGAATTTGAGGAGTTCAATTCTAATAATGCCGTTCAACTTACCGATGATAAATTTACTAGCATATTAAATAATGAAAATTGGCTATGGCAAAAATAAAAGTAGGAATTTTTGGGGCTAGCGGTTTTATCGGTAGCCACTTAATAGCCGGTTTAAAAAATAATAATAATTTTGATATTGTTGTTTTTGATGGGAATTTATTTAATGTGGATGATATTAAAACCTTCTTTGATAGTAACAAAGATATAAACCAACTGATTAATTTAGTTGGTGTTTTTTTTGGTGATTTTGAAAAATTATTTTCTGTTAATGTAAATACCTTATATAACTTATTGAGTATTGCCTCAGAATATAATATTAAAAAAGTGATTTATCTTTCCAGTGGGGCTGTCTATGGAGAACCTATTAATGAGAAATCAAAAGAGGATGACGAGCTTTTTCCTAACACCCTATATGGTTTATCAAAAATGTATGGTGAAGAATGTTTAAAATATTATTCTCGTTTATATAGTTTTGATTTCATTATATTAAGACTGCCTAATGTTTATGGAGAAAATAATAATAAGGGAGTGATATATAATTTTTTAGATTCAATTAAGCGAGCAAATAAAATTATAATTCTGGGCGACGGAGAGCAGAAAAGGAATTTTTTGCATGTAAGTGATGCGACCAGGGCAATAATTTATTCAATAGATTTTAAAAAGGGTAATCAAACATTTAATATTGCTGATAATGAAGTTTTTAGTCTTAATGACCTTGCTCATATCATGAAAGAAAGTGGGCTTATATTTAAAATTGAATATAGACCAGCTGATGTCTCTAATTCGTTACAATTACTTTCTGAAAATATTTATAAGGCTGATAAACTATTAAATTGGAAACCTCTTATAACGCTTAGTGATGGAATTAAAAATATTATAAATCATAATTAAATCATACTTATGCTTAACTTTTTAATAAAAATTTTAGTTAATACCCCGCTATATCCTCACTGGCTGGAAAATCTTAAAGTGAAGTCGGCTAATGATCATGTGTTAAAAAATCTATCAGGAGATATTTTAGAGGTGGGAGCTGGGGATGGTTCAAAAAAAGAATTTTTATTAAAAAAACATAAAAAAATAATAAAATACATTGTGACTGATTATTCTAGTTGGGATAGCGAATTTGTAGCTATTGATAAAAAAATAAAAAGATTTGGCAGTATTGGAGAAGTTTTTTGGGGTTATAAAAAGAGGATTAACTTGGACTATGTTTGCAGTGCCACATCCTTACCTTTTAAAAATGAAAGTTTTGATTATCACCTAAGTTTCGAAGTTTTAGAACATATCGATGATCCTTATAAATATTTCAGTGAGGCGACAAGAGTCCTTAAGACAGGCGGTAGCATTATATTTTCTGTACCATTTCTGTTTCGCATGCACGGCGGGGAGCCATTGCATAAAATGGATTTTTGTCGTTATTGTAACGGTTTCTTTTATATGATTGCCGAAAAAAATAACTTAGAAGTTTCAGAAATATACAGTAACACCGGCTATGGCTCAGCAGTTTGTTCTATCACTAATTCGTGGGTAATCAGAAGAATAGTAGAGTCAAATTTGGTAATAAAAATTGTTTTTTTATTGTTTTCTCCGTTTATATTTTTATTATCCAACGTGATTGGATTTCTTATTGATATTTCGCCAGATAAGAGATTTTCCATCCATTTTCACGTAACCTTAATTAAAAAGTGAAATTAAAAAACTCTAAAAATTATGATTATTGTAGCCGGTCACGCAGGTATCATTAATGGAAAAATTCATGAAGTTCCCGTCAATACCATTATTGAAATTTTAAGAGACAAAAAAGAAGAATTTATTTTTATAAGACATTCAATGAATGGTGATTTTCAATCGGAAGCTTATTTTTATAAAGATGGCCAAGTGGTGTCAAGTAAAAAAATATTCGTTATATCAAGTATATCTACTTTAAGATATGCTACTGAAATTTTGTTTACATTCCTTTTGGTTTATTTTAAAAAGTATGATTCTAATTTATATTTTATAGGCGTCGACCCTCTAAATTCCTTGGTAGGGTGTTTTCTTAAAAAAACAAAAAAAGTAGAAAAAGCTATATTTTATACAGCTGATTTTTCACCGCAAAGATTTGCTAATAAATTTTTAAATTATTGTTATCATGCTATAGATAAATTTTGTGTAAAAAATTCTGACCAAGTTTGGAACGTATCTTCACGTATTTGCGAATTAAGAAAAAAAATGGGATTAGAGGATGAAAGGAATATTTTTTTGCCAAATATCCCATCAGATGAATATAAAAAATTCATTTCTAATAATAGAAACCGAGAAACATTGGTTACACTAGGAACGCTAAGTGATCAGATAGACTATATTGGCTTATTTGAAACAGTTGAACTTCTTAAGGATAAGTTCCCCTTGATACTATTAAAAGTTATAGGAGGAGGGCCTAAAGAGGCTGAATATAAAAATTATGTAAATAGCCATGGTCTTAAAAACTATGTAAAATTTTTTGGTCAGCTAGATCACAGTCAGGCCCTGGAAGAAATATCCACATCAGGAATAGGAGTCGCATTATATAACGGGAAATGGAGTTTTAATTATTATGGCGATAGCATGAAATGTAGAGAATATTTTTGTTTTGGTTTACCGGTTATAACTACCGATACTCATTCTACGGTTAGTGAAATTAAAGAGTATAGGGCGGGAGTTATTTGTTTACAAAATTCATTGGAATATTCCAAGGCCATAGAAGAAATTTTAATAAATTATGAATATTACACTAAAAATTCCTATTTTTTAGCGAAAAAATATAACAATATTCATAATAATATTTTATCCGCTTTATGTTTTTAAATATTAAGAAAAAAATATTTTTAAGTAAAAAATTAAAATTTTTTATTGCTTGCTTAATATTTTTAATTATTACGCTTCTCGCTTCTTATAAAACATTTCCTTCGTCCGGTATTATTACTTATGGAGATGGGTCGTATTTTCATAACGTGGTTTCTCAATGGAGAAATATTGCTACGACCTGGACGCCCAATTATCTCGGACAAAATCAATCGAGCAGCATTTGGAATTATCTGTCTAGATTTTTTATAATTTTTTTGTTAAAAATATTTTACTTACCTAACAATATTATCGCTTATTTAATATCGTTTGGATTATTTTTTTTAACAGCTATTGTTTATTATTTGATATTTTATAAAATATCAAAAAACTACTATTTTGGTATTTTGGCTGGTTTGTTTGTTGTTTTAAATAATCTTACGATTGAATATATCGCTTACGGTGGTGTTCTTTATTATTTTTTAGGTCTTATTTCTTTCGCGTTGCTGTTTGATTTATTATGGGAAATAAATATTAATAAAGGTAATTTTTCTCAAAAATCGATAATGTTAATTATTTTGTTTTCCTTGTTATCATTTCATCCTTTTTTCTTTGTTATATATTTAATAATTGTTTTTCTATTTTTTCTATTTTATATCTGGCGATATCATAAATTTAATGATATATGGAAATATTTTATAACCTTTCTAGGCATAGTAGTGGCAAGCGCCTATTGGGTATTGCCGTTTATTTATAATTTATTAAGCATACAACCGAGCAACGTATATGGAGCTTTAAATCTCAATAATGTTTTTTTGGGATTTTTAAAAACGGCTTCTTATATAAATACAATAAATTTTTTTCAATATTTTGGTTTTAGTCGTGACTTTCACCAAACCATCTTCCATTATATTTTTTATATCAGCATAGTTTTTTTATTAATATTATCTAGTTTATCAATTAAAACTAATAAAAATAAATATTTTTTATTATTTTTATTAGTTTTATATATACTTTTTTTTAATAGTGCGCTCGGCCCGGTTTCTAAAATATCCGGACCGGCCTGGACGTGGCTTTGGAATAATATTTCCTTTTTTTCTTTTTTTAGATCATTCTCTCGATTTTTAATAGTTATTATTCCGATATATTTATTATATTTTGCTGTTTATAATTTAGATTGGAGATATAAACATAAGAATCTTATTTATGTTATTTTTTGTGTATTTATTATAGGCCTCAATCTTAAAGTATTGACTGGTAATTTAAGCGGAAACATTTTAGCGACCAAGATCCCTAAAGAGTATGAAAAAGTTAATTATGATATCGCAGAAGATAAATCTGAAGATAATATAATTTCGCTACCCAACGTATCTTACGAAGCTTACGATTGGGGAATGAATGATGATACTAAACTTATTCAGCAAAATTATTTTTTAAAGGACTATTTATTTATTAAGCCTGTCATTTATGAAAGAGCGTCTTTGAATCTTAATTCCTGGAATCAGACATTTGCGAATGTTTTTTTACCTAATAATTTTAATAACCTATCCGCCAGTTTGGGAAATTTAAATATTGGATATATTTTAGTCCAAAAAGATTTAGTTAATATTTTCAATTTGAAAAATATTGAATATAAAGAGTATGAAGATTATTTTAACAATAATTCTAGCTATACTCTTATAGAGAATAACAATTACTTCGATTTATATAGGAATAATAAAAAAACTAAGGAAATTTTGATGGGGGAATCTTTATTTAAAAGAATTAATTCTACCGAGTATAAAGTTTATTTTAAAGGTCTCAATACTAAACAATTATTAACTTTTCTTCAAAATTATGATAGTCAATGGCACATATACATAGACAAGAATAGTATTAAATTTTTCGAAGGTGAAGAACTATCATACTTATATAAAAAACCTATTTTTGATAACACCCACCAACTAGTTAACGATTACGCAAACCAATGGACGATTGATCCCGAGTATATTAAGAAAAATTTTGATAAACCCTATTATAAAGAAAACACCGATGGCTCGATTGATATCGAATTAACTCTTTACTTCAAGCCCCAATCTTATTTTTATTTAGGTCTGATTATCTCCGGCACTGCTTTATTCGGCTGTTTGGGGTATTTGGGCTGGGATTTTGTGAAGAGGAGAAAGAGGAGACAAGAGATTAAATAGTATTTATGGATACGGAGGCCTTTTATAAGTTACTGAGAGTGAAATACCCAAGATGGGAGCTTGTTAAGGAAAAACTATAACTGACTATTAGGTTCAAGATGTCTTTGGAACGTTTCATGTGTATCTAATTCATGGGATAGTTTAAAATTCCCCCTGGTATCCCAATGAGGAGCATAATCTGGTTCATGATGTTTAACCCAAAATTCCGATGCCCTTTGATCGCCATTTTTAATTTTTCTAATAAAATTACTTTCGGCCATATCACTTACCAATGATATACCCATTCTTCTGGCATCTTTAAATTTTATCTTAAAACTCTTATCATCTTCAAACCATCTGTAAAGCGTGGATCGACTAATTCCTACTTTTTTACAAATATAAAACTCAATTGGCATCTCCTCAGCAAATTTTAGGATTTCTGCCTTTATATCTCCTTGTCTTTTGTTTATTGTCTCATCGTATTTGGTCATACTGACAATTTCAATCTAGCTTAACAGGTTTTTTGCCAGTTAATTTCGACCAACGATTTAAAATCACTTCAGTATACACGGGTGATTTTTCCATTAGAAAGCATCTTCGACCTATTTTAATTGACGCGACTAAAGTTGATCCGCTACCGCCAAATGGTTCAAGAACAAGCTGATCTCGTTTAGTGAGTACTTTAATATAGGGAATTAATATCTCCGTTGGTTTGGTACCGAAGATTATTGCTTGCCCAGACGATTTTTCATCCGCTGCTTTAAATTCGATAAAATCAGTCGGACAATATTTTTTGCCTTTTTCATACGATTCCCATTGCGGTTTTCCATTGATTGCAAAGAGCGCAGACTCATATTCATTCTCCAATAGTTCTTCTTCATTATCTTGATTTAGACTAGAAAATTCTTCGCTAGTTCCGACCATCGCAATATCATATTTGGAAAAGAACTTATATCTTGAAGCATAACCCTGATTGCGATTTGGTAGGTGCCAAATTAACATGTTTTTAACCTTCCAATGTTTTTCCATCTCGCCCCAAATAATTCTGGTATTTTTCCAGTTCTCGTAAACAATAATAGAAAAATTATCTGCTTGAATTTTAGCGATATTATCCATCCATAATTCCGTAAAGTTATCCGGTAATGATTCAGTCTCTAAATAACGGCGATTCTTTTTTGCCCCAAAGCCAGTAGTTGCTTCGCCGTGTTTAGTTTTGCCGTGAAGATAATCTAGAATATAAGGTGGGTCAGTCATAACCATATCAGCTTTTTGATCGCCCATCAGTTTTAATACATCAGTTTCAATAGTTGAATCTCCGCACATAACTCTTGAACCGTCTAATTCATATATATTGCCTTTTTGGACTTTTATTTCTTTAATATTTAATTTCTCCAATTCTTTTTGTAGATCAAACATTTCTTCTTCATCTTCTTCTTCAAAAATCTTATCTAAATCTTCAGAATTAAAACCGATATCAGTCAGAAACGATTCATCAAATTCGGCTAAAAGATTGAGATCAAATTCACCTTGATTTTTATTAAGCCTAAGATTTAGTTCTTTTTCCTTTTCTAAGTCAGGGATGTCTATATAGACAACTGGGACTTCTTTAAAACCCAATTCTTTAGACATCGCCCATCGGAAATGTCCGCCGATAATAGTATTGGGGCGTTCAGCTGTAGAGTTAACGATGAATGGGTCGACTAGCCCAAATCGTTTGATACTCTCTTTTAATTGTTCTTTTGCTTCTTTATTCCATTTACGTGGATTGTAGGGAGCCGGGTGTAAGTCGTTTATGGCGACATACTTAATGTTTAGATTTTGTTGTTCATTTTTCATATATTTATAATTAAATTAAGTTTTAATAATAAAAAAAGCACTCAAATGTGAAGAAAACACAAAATTAACCCCTATAAGTTCACCTACTGGTTAATTTTATATTTTCCCCCTATTCAAGTGCTCGGGAAGAAAGATATGTTTGTAAAAAAAGTACTTTTATTTAACTAATAATATCATAGCATATTCAGTATAAGTTTAAAGAAGAAGTGGTGGATAACTTAATTTCAATTGATTTATTGGCTAAAAAATAATAGTTTATACTGAATATATTTATAATTAGAAATAAGTTAATTAAAATCACTTTGCAATGTTTGTTTATAAAATAGTTTTTTGTTAAACTTAAGATGTTCTTTTATGTTTTTAAATATGCGGAAATTGGGTTGTCTATTTTATTATCCAAAGACAGTATTAACGTATTATCTTTAATAAATTTGTTTAATTTATGTAATATGGTTAAAAAAATAATAGCAATTATTAATGGGGTCGCTCATGTGGAAAAAGGTTTATTCCATTAATACTGTAGCTAGGATAATTTAAATAGAACAACACCGTCCGTATCGGGCGGCCGGGGGGTTCAATTCCCCCCTTCCACACAAATACTATGTATGAAAAAATAACAGAAGAATTATTATCTAAACTAACAGAAAACCATACTGACATTTCTTCTGTTAAAAAAGAAAATTGCACGGAATTATCTTTTTATCTTTTTAGAGAAACAGCTATTTTGGCAATTCTGACTTCTAGCATTTTAAAATCTGTTAATGAAAACGATAAAGCATTGCCACGCAATCAGGCTATTTGTGCCGGTCTTCTTGTGCGAATGACAAAGTTTATGGGTGCCGTTCTTTCCTTAATGATTGATAAAGTTAGAAATCATGGCGAAGTTATTATGGCGATAAATCGTTGTATCATTGAATCATCAATAAATTTGAAATTTTTTTGTGATAAGGCGAGCGAACAAGATTTTAATCTTTTTGTTAAATCTGGCTTAGGACCAGATAAAGAGCTATTTGATAATATACAAGAAAACATTTCTCAAAGAGGGCATGAATTACCAATTGAAACTAGAATGTTAAAATCAATAAATAACCTCTTCAAAATATCTGGCATAAATGACTTAAAGGAGTTAGACAGGATTCCAAGATGGAGAAGCTATAGGACAATATTAACAGAATTAAATTTAGAATCATCTTATGCAGCCTTGCAAAGAATACCATCTCACTTAGTACACGGCACATGGCCAGATTTAGCCATGCATCATCTAGAAGCAATAGGGGGTGGGTTTGAGCCAAATTTAGATTCTATTACGCCAGATTCTAGATTACTATGTCCTATTAATAATATAGTTCTTTTGTCCATTAAATCGTATATAGAAAAGTACTTTTCTGATGTTGACGGTATTACTCTTATTATTGATAAAGCTGATGATTTAATAATAAGAAACGATACCGTTGATCAATTTCACGAGAGCAGTCTTTTGGGACAATAATCTTTATAAAAAATGATATATATTTATTATTTCGTTAATTATTAGCTAAAATATATATAAAATGAGACACTCTTAAAACCCCTTTATAGTGTCCCATTTGTCCCATTCTCAAATCCTAGACCCCGACCCACTTACTTAAATTGGCCCCTGGCTAACCGTCCAAAAAAGCCTTATAATGTTGCTATATGGGGATATCTAACCCAGTTACACCGCGTACAAAATAAAATACCCATTTGGGTATTTTTATTTTGTACTTGAGATCAAAGGGATGAGAACAGGATTGAAGTGAGCTAGATATTTGCCAGCAGGCAAATATCGCAGCGAACGTCGCTCAGGTATCCTAGGGATACTTAGCGCAATCCCTGGACAACGAATGAGCGAGCGACGGCGAGCGACTGAGGCGGAAATCCCTGCTTGCCGGCAGACAGGTCTTCTTCTACACAGATTGTAAATAGCCCTAAAATAGGGGCTATTTTTGATAGGTAGTTTATCGCCTTGGAACGGCGTGTTATAATTAAAATATATGAAATACAATAAATTAGTTCGAGATAAAATTCCGGAATATATCCTTAGTAAGGGCGGGGTACCGGTTACTCATATTGCAACAGAGGAGGAATACTGGCAAAAATTAAAAGAGAAGTTATCGGAAGAAGTTGCAGAGTTTCAAAAGGATGAGAATGCGGAAGAGTATGCCGATATTCTTGAAGTACTAGAAGCGATATCCAATTATAAAAAATTTAATGATAGCGAAGTAAAAAAGATAAAAGATAACAAGGCTAAAGAAAAAGGAAAATTTAAAAATAAAATAATTCTTGATGAATCTTAGGTATTCAAAATTATATGGATAACAAAACTCAGACTATTAATACTTATAATAATAGTGCTCAATCGCTTGCAAAAAAGTTTGATAGTTTAGGAGCGCGTACAAACGATATTAAAGAAACTTTAGAATTAGTAAAAATAGTAACCCCCCATGTTTTAGAAATAGGTTGTGGCAACGGTCGTGATGCAGAAGAAATAGTTAAATTTACAGATAATTATCTTGGAATAGACATTTCGGAAAAACTGGTAGAACTATCTCGACAAAAAGTGTCAAAAGGAAGTTTTGAGGTCGCTGACATTGAAAATTATAAATTTCCAAAAGGATTAGATGTTATTTTCGCTTTTGCCTCATTAATTCACGTACCGAGAGAAAGTCTGCAAAAGATTTTAACCGATGCCTATCTTGCTTTGAATGATAATGGGGTTATGCGATTATCAATGAAATATTCTGATGATTATAGGGAAACTACTAAAGAGGATGAGTTTGGCATAAGAACATATTATTTATATTCTAAGAACGATATAGAAGACTTAGCTGTTGGCTTTATTGTTTTTAGAAACGAGTTAAACGATTTACGAGGACAAAAATGGTTGGAAATAATATTACAAAAGAAATCTTCTGGGTAATTTGCTTATTTTAAACTAATTTAGCGGGGGCAAAATTAAACATCGTTCCAAAAAGTCCCACCTTCTCCGCAAATTTAAAATAGCCCTAAACATGGGCTATTTTTTATAGAAATTTATCTCCTTGGAACGGTGTGATATAATAATTAGACTAATAAATAATAAAATTATTATGGAAAATCTAGCATTTAATAATATTATTACCCGACATAGTGTCCGTGATTTTACTGGCGAAGTAGTCAAAAAAGATGATCTAATATCATTGTTGAAAGCTGGCATGTCTGCGCCATCTTCAGTCAACCGTCAACCCTGGTCCTTTGTAGTCGTGGAAAAAAGGGAAACACTGGAAGCGCTGAGCGCAAAACTGCATTATGCTAAGATGTTGCCAAAAAGTGGCGCGGCGATTGTAGTTTGCGGCCTGCCCGATAAGTCAAAAATTATCAATTTGGCAGTTAAAGTGGTTTCCGGTATATCGCTCGGCGATTTTTGGATTACGGATTGCTCGGCGGCTTCAGAAAATATTTTGTTGGCCGCCCACGCCCTCGGTCTGGGCGCCGTTTGGACCGCAGTTTTCCCTAATGAGGAATCAATTGAAGCGGTAAGAAAGATTCTTAATATTCCCGATGACGTTATTCCGTTGAACGTTATTCCTATTGGTATTCCTGTCGACTCGAATATTCCGCCTATCGATAAATTCAAAGAAAAAAATATCCACTGGGAAAAATGGTAAGATTGTTGCTTCAATTAACGCATTGGAATATTAAGTATTTTACTCAGTACCATTCCAAGTGCGCCCCCACCCCTTCCGCGTACAAAATTTAGTATCAGTGTCAACCTACTTAACTGAGATAGTAGGGCGACCCTAGTACCTAAAACTGTAAACAAAATACACACGAATTATCGTGTGTTTTTGTTTTATCTAAATGTCGTCTACCCTCTTTATAAAGATAAAACATTTTGTTTAGTTAATTCCATTTTATAATAAATTAGAGCTTATAATAATTGGCTAATTTTTGTTATTTTTAGTAACTTATGGTATTCTCAACCTATAAAGAATAAAAATTATAAGCTATGAAAAATTTTAAAAGAATATGGTCGATAATCATAGTTGATTCTATCTACTGTTTATTAACATTCTTCTTTTCTTTTGTGGTCTATGAATATATCCATGATTTTGTAGTTGATTTTGAAAGATTTAAAATTATACATTCGATAACTAAAAATATTTACGACTTCTTGGGACTAATTGTTTGGGTCTTTTTTACGGTATTTATTATAAAATATAATAAAAAGTTTATAGTAAACAAAAAAATATTAAATTTTAAAATAATAGCGGTTCTAATATTCTTTATAGGTATTGGTTTTGTGTTTTCTTTTTTGACAAATCCAACTTTTAAAAATCTTTCAGTTACCGAAGAATTATCCGCTCGTTTTAAAGCGATTGATAAAAATTCAACAATCCAAAATCAGGATTACGGAATGTGGTGGGATAATAATGAAGGGTATAGTATTATAGCGTCAACTTCGGAATCTATTCTTGCGGCTAAGGATTTTAGTAGCCCGGGATTAGAGCCAAATATGATTCCGGATGGAATTTTTAAAAGGGAATTAGCTATAGTTAAAACAGTTTTTACGGATAGAGGTTTTATTTTAAATAAAAATAATTCTTCAACTAGTATGGACGATCAAAGACTTTTTGATTACGTCCAGGCTTACGAAAAAGATAATTATTTATGTACGGTGACTGTAAGTGCCGAAGCATCTTCTTATCCGGGGAGCGGAAAGAATGGAAAAGCTGAAGAGGGATATTTATTATCAGTGAGTTGTACCGACAGACTTGCTGAAGCTGAAGATCAGCAGATACCTTTTTTAGATGCCTTAAATTTTAAGAACAAAGAACAGGTTGCTCAACTCATAAATTCAGATGGAAATTTTTTTCATGTTGAAATACATGGACGTCGAGCTGGCTCAGCGGTAATCCTAAAGAAAGAAAATGGTAAATATAGAGTCCTGTTAATATCCCAAGAAGCTCCACGTTGCAGTCTAATAAATAAAGAAAAAATACCCTCATCAGTTTTGACTAGCATCGGTGGAGGAGACTGTTATTCTGATAACGGGACGTATGTTACGTTAACAGAGCAATTCACGTATTCTCTAAAAGACATCTCTGCTTCTGTTTCAAAAGAGCTAAAACCATTTGATTTTACTGCCATTGGATTAAAATCAACCAGTGAAGGCTGCGGAACTAAGCAGGCTGCGGGGTATTTTGATAAGTTGATTGCCAAATTTAACGGCACAACTAAAATTGTTTATAATTTTAAATATCAAGGCGATAGTCAAGATGATGGTATTTTTACGGTTACACTTTTACCAAACAGAGCTGGGTATACTTCCCTTGATCAGTTTAAGAAAGATTTTGATCAGTGTTTTGTTGCTGGCGATGCTTATCCGTTGTTACTTAATAATAATTGGCTGCTCTTTGTAAATTCTTGTGGCTCAGGAGTTGACGACGGTTCTGATCGTCCTCATGGCTGCGATGAAATTGAAAAAATTGTTGAGCCAAGTTTAAAGTTGAATTAAAAGAATTAGCTGAACGCGGATAAATACTCACGTCAAAAAATATTCGATCCTCCCAGCGTTCTGTAAACAGCTCTAATACTAGGGCTATTTTTTATAGGGAATTTATGGTTTTGAAACGATATGTTATAATAATAATGTTATTATGATGGTTTTGAACAATTTCGCTCGAAATGCGTAATATAAGGGCAGTCCAAGAAGAGGCCAGGTTCGACCTCTTATTATGTAAAAAATTTATAATCTTATGAAAAAATTTTTTGTTTCCTTTGGCTTTATTATTATTTTTGTGGCTAATATTTTTTATCAGCGTCTTAGCGGTGCAAATACTAATTTTGTGGCGTCAGATTTTTCGGCCATACCGCAAAATACTGATAAAAAACTGTCTAGTCCTATTGGAAAAACGATTACTTCTATTCTTCCGAGAACGATACCGCTTGTAAAAACTAATCAACCCGCTGTTACTCAAATAACCTCAAGTCCTACTCAAGCGTCAACTCCGGCTCCAACCCAGACCTCGGTTTCGACAGCATCTCAAGGCCAATATCGAGACGGTACATATACCGGAGCGGCGGCGGATGCCTCTTATGGAACCGTCCAAGTAGCGGCGGTTATTACTTCTGGAAAACTGGCTGATATTAATTTTTTGAGTTACCCGAACGATAGGCAGCATTCCGTGCAAGTCAGTTCCTATGCTCTGCCTATTTTGCGACAGGAAGCAATTGCCGTTCAAAGTGCCAAGATTGATACTGTCTCCGGCGCTTCTTATACAAGTGCGGCCTTTAAAGAATCTTTAGGCTCGGCCCTGAATCAAGCGTTATAAATATTATATGAGAGAAACCAGAATAATCATGGGGATGCCGGTGATCATTGAAGTAATTGACAGGAACGTAAATCATGAAATACTGGCTGAAGTATTTGCTTACTTTGTCTATGTTGATGAAAAATTTAGCATCTATAAAAGTACGAGCGAAATAAGCGCGATTAATCGCGGCGAAATTGAGGTTTTTGATTATAGCGAAGATATGAAGATGGTCTTTGCTCTCGCGGAAGAAACGAAGCAACTTACCCAAGGATATTTTGATATAAAAAGGGGTGATGGTCCCTATGACCCCTCAGGTCTAGTAAAAGGCTGGGCGATATTTAAGGCCGCGCAAATTCTTTGGGCGAAGGGAATGAATAATTTTTTTATCAATGTCGCTGGAGACATTCAAGTCTCGGGACTTAATGGCCAGGGAGAAAGCTGGAAAATTGGCATTCAAAATCCTTTTAACAAAAAACAAGAATTAATTAAAGTTTTATCTTTAGCCGAAGGAGGCGTTGCCACTTCGGGCACTTATGTGCGCGGTACTCACATCTATAATCCGACTAAAAACAAAAGCACCATGGCTGAAATAATAAGCCTGACCGTTATCGGTAAAGATGTTTATGAAGCCGATAGATTTGCGACCGCCGCCTTTGCGATGGGCCGAGCAGGAATTAATTTTATCGAAAATTTACCCGGTTTCGAAGGGTATCTGATCGACAAACTCGGTATCGCAACAATGACTAGCGGATTTACTAAATATATTAATTAAAAAATTATGTGGGATTTTATTGATAATTACCTAAACAAGATAACGATGTATCGCCTAGTGCTGTACACCCTTATTTTTTTGGTCATTGCGGCTATTCCGCTCAGCGCTTTTAATAAGTTGCCCTTTTCAACCACTGCTTTATTATATTCAGTAATTACCATTCTGATAGTTTCAGTTATCGCTAATAAAATTTTTTCCTGGGCCTATGACGCCCCAACTAACGTTGAATCGGTTTATATATCGGCGTTAATTCTGATTTTGATTGTTACTCCTAAAACAATTAATGATCCTTTATCCTATTTATCTTTTGTGGTCTTAGTGTCGGCCTTGGCGATGGCTTCAAAATATCTGATGGCGATTGGGAAAAAACATATTTTTAACCCCGTGGCTATCGCCGTTGTACTAAGCGCCCTGACGCTTAATCAGTCGGCGAGCTGGTGGGTTGGCAATCTGTATATGGCGCCCTTTGTGGCTTTAGTCGGTTTTTTGATAGTTAGAAAAATACGCCGCGCGGACTTAGTAATCAGTTTTCTGGCGAGCGTCTTGGTCGTCGTTGTGGTTTCCAACTTGATAACCGGCAGCACAATCTCACCTCTGGTCGATATATATCGAACTTTATTTCAATCACCCGTTTTGTTTTTAGCGGTGTTTATGTTAACCGAACCGCTGACCACGCCGCCGACCAGAACGATGCGGATAATCTATGGCGCGCTAGTCGGATTATTTTTTATTCCTTCGCTGCATATCGGATCCCTGTATTTTACGCCGGAGTTGGCCTTGGTGCTAGGAAATATTTTTGCCTACTTGGTTAGTCCGAAAGAAAAATTATTTTTAACGCTTAAAGAAAAAATAAAGATTGCAAGCGACATCAGTGAATTTAGTTTTATTCCGGATAGAAATTTTTCTTTTGTGCCCGGACAATATTTAGAATGGACCTTGAAACATCGCTCTCCCGATGATCGGGGTAATCGCCGATATTTTACGATATCTTCTTCGCCGACCGAGCAGACGCTAAAGCTAGGTGTAAAATTTTATCCGGAGCTTAGCAGTTTCAAAAATAAGTTATTTTTTTTAAAGCCCGGTGATTCAATTATCGCTTCGCAGTGCGCGGGAGAATTTATTCTGCCCGAGGATAAAGCTAAGAAGTTGGTTTTTATCGCCGGCGGTATTGGAATTACGCCGTTTCGGAGCATGATAAAATATTGTACTGATGTTAATGAAAAGCGGGATATTGTTTTATTGTATTCTAATAAGACCATCGCCGATATCGCTTATAAAGAAATTTTTGATGAAGCGGCGGCTAAAATCGGCGTTAAAACTATATATATGATTACTAATCAAACGGGAATTAGCCGGCCGGCAAATATGCGCGCTGGTTATATTAACGCCGATACAATTTTAAACGAGATTCCCGATTATCGAGAGAGAACGTTTTACATTTCCGGTCCGCGCGGGATGGTTGTTATGTTTAAGAAAACTTTGTCCGATTTAGGCATAGAGAGAGGAAAGATAAAAACCGATTTTTTCCCCGGCTTCGCTTAACAACGGAAACTGAAACTATTTTTGCTAGGGCGATATAATGTCTAGTTTTAAGGCCGTGTGCTATACTTAAACCATATGAAACTAAAGGACTTAAACATTTCCAATGATTTAAATATTAAACTTAAAGCCTCGGCGACTAAAAAAGAGGATATTAGGCGTAAATTAGTCGTGACCGCCACGGGACTTCGCCTGAAAGCTAAAAAACTAGCCAAAACAGCCAAGAAAAAAGAAAGTGTTCGAAGTAAATTGGCGGTCAGTGCCAAGAAAAAAGAGAGTGTCAGAAGCAACTTAGCTGTCATCGCTAAACAGTTGGCGGTAATCGCCAAGGAGAAAGAGAGTGTTCGAAGTAAATTGGCGGTCAGTGCCAAGAAA
>Ga0209125_1001761_pt1 | contig 18803 bp, 15 predicted proteins | sample BarGraIncub1131A_FD_184503 | JGI IMG/M metagenome (GOLD analysis project Ga0209125, IMG submission 184503) | Arctic peat soil microbial communities from Barrow, Alaska - Barrow Graham LP Incubations 11-31A (SPAdes) (version 2) | ecosystem: Environmental > Terrestrial > Soil > Wetlands > Peat...
AAGTAATTGTCAGTACGGCCAACAGTTCGAGTACGAACGTGGTTTATAATTCGGGCATCGTGCCGTCGCTGCCCTCAACTTCGCAAACCTCACCATTGCCGCTCTCATATGACACGCCGTATTATTGGTTTTTGAAATTGTGGGATTCCACCGGTTCATCTACGCCGTGGCGCCAATTCAATACGACCGGAACCAAAGATTGGATATCGGATAATTTCGCTCGTAATTCCGCCAAGAGCGCCAATCCGAATTTAACCTTTACAACTTATAAGCATGAATTTCCGCACCCATCGTTTACTTTTTCGCCGGCTGAAATTTCGGTGGCGACCACCTCAAATAGTTTTGTCAGCACTTCGAATTATTTTAACGATGCCGGCGAATATAAGGTCTGTCCAGTGGGGTCAGTTTGTACTTATAATTGGACGGTTAGCGATCCGGCGGCGACTGTTATCTCCAGCACATCAGCTTCAACCAGTATCATGTTTGAAAAAGTAACCAGTACAACTGTCACTTTGTGGTCGACCGATGACGCGATTTACACTTGTGCCTCTTCGACTGTGCTCGATATAAATTATGCCTTGCCATTATGGAAAGAAATTAAAGCGCCCTAAACTATGAAAAAATCCGGCTTTACGTTAATCGAACTTCTAGTCTCAGTCGGCATCATCGTGATGATGACGGGAATTTTTTTAGCCAATTATAGTACGGCCAACCGCCGCACCGATTTGACGATGACTGCGCAGAAAATGGTCAGCGATATCCGGATGGCGCAAAATTATTCTTTAGGTTTGGCGCGTTATGGCGCGAGCGGAACGTCTCATGTGCCGCCTGGCGGCTGGGGCATCCATTTTGATTTGGCGTTCAACAATCAGTACACGCTTTTCGCTGATGATGACGGCAACACCATTTTTAATAACGGCGAAGACGATTTGGGCAGCGGCGCGCAGACAACCGCTTTGCCGGCAAATGTAATTATTGATTCGATAAAAGGCCCCTTGGCGATGACGGCCATGGATGTGACCTATCTGCCGCCCGATCCGATTACGACGATTACCAATCGAACCAATATGGCGACCAGTTCGCAAGTCGATATCAGTTTGAAAGATTTAAAAAGTGGTACTTATAAAACAGTGCGGATAAATTATTTAGGGCTGGCTGAAGTAATTGATTAACATGAAAAATTTAGAAAAATTACAACCCGGATTTTCTTTGATTGAAATTTTAGCAGTCTTTTTTGTCGTCTCCATGGCGATGGTTGGCGTCGTGTCGCTTATCATTCAAAATATTCAAGCGCAGAGCATCAATAAGAATAATTTAATGGCCGCCAGCTTAGCCCAAGAGGGTATTGAATTAGTCAGGCAGACTCGGGATTCCAATTGGCGTGCCGGACGGGCCTATGATTCCGATTTAAGCGACGGCACTTATATGATTGATTACCGCCAAATCAAACCGCTGGCCGTAGATTCTTCCGGGGCCAAATTATATTTGCAAAACGGTTTTTATATTAATCAGACTGGAGCCGATGCCGTGGCGACGACCACGATTTTTTCGCGCCAGATAATTATTGAAAAACAAATCGCTAGCATCGGGCAGCCGCTTCAGATTAGATCAATCATTGCGTGGACCGACCGCCAAAGGCCTTACACTTATGAACTGCGCACCTTACTCTATAATTGGAAATAAAAAATATGGGAGAACTGAGAAATAAAAACGGCTTTACCTTGATTGAAATTTTGGTTTCGATGGCGCTTTTTATTATTATCATCACGGCGGCTTTAAATATTTTTAAATTGGTGATTGATAGTCAGCGAGGCGCGATTGCCACCCAGAACGTTGAGGAAAGTTTGAAATATTTTTTAGAAGTGACGGGGAAGGAAATTCGGATGGCCAAACGGAATGTCGATGGCGCATGCAACTTGCCGGTCACTGATATTTATAAAACCACAACCAGCGATGCCACTACCGACACTCTAACTTTTAAAAATTATCATGACCAATGCGTCACCTATACTTTAACGACTCAAACCGATGGCACCAAAAGATTTTCAATTAATCGCGCCGGCGTCCCTGGGTTTATCACGCCAGCGAAAATAAGTATTGATGAATTACATTTTATCGTGCGTCCCGAAGGCGGAGCGAATAATTCTCAGCCGACCGTGACGATGGAATTGCTGGCTCATGCCCCAGGCAAAGATAGTGCCAAATCAGAGATGCGTCTACAGACGACTTTAACTTCCAGATATTATTTAAAGAATTAATCGTATGAAACCTAAAAAAGGCAGCGCCTTACTTCTAACTTTATTCCTAGTTTCGAGCATCATGATCGTGGCCTTTTCTGGATCATATATTATTGTTTCCGGGCTGCGCTCTAGTGGTTTGCAATATGATTCGGCGCGCGCTTATTTTGTGGCCGAAAGCGGCGCGGAATATTCGCTTTGGCAAGTCAGGCAGAATAGTTTTGATTTAAAAGGAAATCTTTACGGCCATATTTTTAATGCCGTGTCGATGCCGGGCACTTATCCGGCGAAATTCACCGTTGATTATAAGACTTGGGCGCCAATCGTTTTAACTTCGGTCGGTTCATATGGAGTCACTCAACGAAGCGTTGAACTAAGTTTTTAGGCATCTATAATTTACTAATTACTCTCTTAATTCTGCCCACGCTGGGCAGTTTTATTTTATATTTGGATACGAATATTTTTTCTTCTAAACCGCCTAAAGCGTAAAATATTTCTTCTTGCCCCAAATCGCGGCAGATAATTAAGCCAATGGCATCTTGTTCGGAGGCGTACTGTCTGTTAGCGCGATAATAATTTAGATACTTATTCATCTTCTTGATGAGATGGAGGAATAGTTAAAAAGTTTAAGTTGTATTCTGGTTTAAATATGGTTTGGATATTAATTACAGATGGCAAGGTGTTTTTAAATATAATCTCTATTTCTTTGTTGTCAGTTTTTTGATAGAGTTGGCTGTTAATATTATTCCTTAATTCTCTTACAGACCAGGAGTTTATTATTGTTTTATTTTCATAAAATTTTCTTTCTTTTTCATTATTTATCTCAATTAGCTCGACATAATGGGACCAGCTCAATTGTGGTGACACTGTCACCACAATTGGATATATCTTATAAAATCTAATAATTCTGTGAAGTAATCTTTTTTCCACCCTTAAGTCAATTGTCAAATTATCAACCAAATATTTTCCATAATCAGCCCGCTCTTTATACTTAATTTCCTCTCTGACAACCCTCTCGCCTAGTTGCCAATAGGTTTGTACTTTGATATTATCAACCTTTTTGTAAGCTTGTTTTTGGCCGCTATCTATAATACTTTTTAGTTCTTCTAATAAATTTTTGTAATCTTTATCAATTTTAATTTTTTCCATAAATTTAAGACTTATTTAAATTAATTTAACATAATGTGGCCAGCTCAATTGTTGTGACACCGTCACAACTATTGGTGAACGGTCGCCCAGATGCGGAACTGGGTACCGCGAAGGGAGTTAACGCGGTAACCGACAGAAATAATGGCGTCGAGGTTGTAATACTTAGTTGAATATCTTTTTCCATCAGTGGCAGTTACCAAGGAATCCTTGATAACTGAATTTTCGCTAAGTTCAGCTTCTTTAAATATATTTTGCAAATGCAAACTTATATTAGCTACGCCACAATTGAACAATTCTGACATCTGACCCTGATTAAGCCAAAGCGTTTCATTCTCTAACTTAACCTCGATTTTAGTTTGCCCATCGGCTCCATTATAAATAATGATTTGGTTGTTTGTGTTTTCCATAAAATTTTTGATTAATTTTTACCCACTAATCATAGCAAAACCGCGTTCAAGGAACGCTTAAGAAACGATAAAGAAAAACTTAAAATAAATTTACAAAATCGCGAGAAATATCCGTCATTTTTGACAAATTGAATAATAATATTTTTCTGGGTTTGCCTACCTCTAAATAACCTTTTAAAATATGGCTAATAAATAATATTAAAACCTTTGCGCGACCGGTCAAAAGTTGGTATAATTTAATTAATTGTTAGAGGCAAATTTGAAAGGGCCTATGATTTATGAAAACAACAAAAAAAAATTAGTCCGGCGCCTGAGTGCGGTCTGGATTTTTGTTTTCCTATTTTCGGGGTCTTTTTTATTTGGGGGAACTTCTTCGGCGGCCATGACGGGCGACTATAATAAATCGGCCACGACCAATAATACCTTGTCGGCCTTTGAGTGGAATAATTTAGTCAATGATTTTCTGACTGCAAACGGCGGGCGAGTTGATGGACCGGTCGGAATTAATACCGCCACATCGTCTAGCTATGCTTTGGATGTAAATGGGTCTATTAGGTCAACGACCTTTATTGGATCATATACTGGCGTTTTAAATGCAGGAAATATTTCCGCGGGAGATTTTGGATCAAACACGGCTGGCGGAAATTTTAGTTTTGGAGTCGTGAAACCAGGAAATTTGGGGATTGGTATTGTTAATCCGGCAGCTAGATTTGCGGTGCAGGCAACCAGCACCAATGACATCATTAATCTTTTTGATAACACCGGAGCAGAGAAGATGACGGTTTTTAATTCGGGTAATGTGGGTATTGGCACTACCAACCCGGGAACATATAAATTAAATGTCGCCGGTACAGCTAAATTTACCGGATCAGTTGATACTGATGTCCAGTTCTTAGGTCAAGCGTCTGACACAGTTTCTGCTCCAAGTTTTGCTTGGACAGGAGACTTAACAACCGGTATGTGGCGACCGGCCGCTTCGACAATCGCTTGGTCGGCTGCGGGTAGTGAAAAGATGAGGCTTACTTCTACTGGTAATTTAGGGATTGGAACAACGGGGCCTTCCTACCCTTTAGTAGTCAATAAAATAGATGCAGGAGTAGGGAATAAAACTGTTGTTGCTGTATTTGGTCGGACTGGAGCTGCAATGACAGGTACACCAAGAGAAGTTATGATTTCGTTTACAGACTCCGCCAACCCCACGGCGATTGCAGGTATATCAGGAATTAGAAACGCATCAAATGCTGACTACAACGGGAGTCTTGGATTTTATGTAAATAATAGTGGTGGTGGTGTTAGTGATCCTGGGGGTATGACCAGAGCAATGACAATTCTTAATACCGGCAACGTTGGGATTGGGACGGCTAGTCCTCAATATAAACTCGATGTTAACGGTAATATCGGCACGAATTATAGTAGTTTAATATTAAATCCGAAGGGTGGAACAGTGGGTACGGATGGAACCTATGGTGTTTATTGGAATCAAAGCGCTGGTGTCCCAGATTCTAATTATGGAATTTATCGTACTCCTGGAGCGTGGACAGCTTCAACTTATCAGCAGTTAAAAATGAGTTTTACGACTGGAATTATTATTGATGGAGGTTCTGCATACACAAAAAGTGGAACTATTATACAACCAAACGGCGGCAACGTCGGTATTGGCACAACCACCCCCGCATACAAATTAGATGTGAATGGCGCTGGAAATTTTCATGGTAATGCAATCCATGGCGTTGGTACTCCACTTGCCGGTGATGATGCGACTACAAAAAGTTATGTTGACAGCATTGTCGCGCCTTCTTCTACTGTTCCCATTGGTACACAGTCCGGTTTTTGGACCGCGGGTGCGAGTAACAGTATTTACAATGCTAATTCTGGAAGTGTGGGAGTTGGAACAACTAATCCGGGGTATCAGTTAGAAGTCGCCGGTGCTTCGGCCGCAAGTTCTATCTATAATACTAATAGTGGTGTTAATGATGTGCCGTTATATTTTCGTTCCGCTTTTGCGGGGCTATTAAATACCAGTGATATTCTCGGTACAATTTTAGGTGCTCCAAATGATTCTTCTGGAGGCCGACTTGTATTTTCAACTGTGGCTGGTGCAAGTGGTGGGGGTACGGCAGGGACTTTGTATGAACGAATGCGTATAGATTCTGCCGGCAACGTCGGCATCGGCACAAACAATCCGCAGTATAAACTTGATGTTAACGGAATCGTTAACGCGACTTCTCTTTATGTTAACGGCTCACCATACATCGGCAGCCAATGGGTTACGAATGCTTCAAATATTTATTATAATTTGGGCAACGTCGGTATCGGTACCACAACTCCATCATTTAAACTTGATGTTCGTGGCGCAATAGCCAGTAATTTTGATCAGCCCGTCTTTGTCGGTACACCAACAGCCACCGGTCACGCCGCTACAAAGAGTTACGTTGACTCGGTCCTTGCTGGCGGCAGCGGCTCAACAGTCGGTTATTGGACGATGAGTGGTACTAATATTTCTAATTCCAATGGAGGTAATGTGGGTATCAACATAACAAACCCTCTTTCCCGTTTAGCTATAAAGGGAACTGGGAATACTAACACAACTTCAGCTCTTGATGTTCAAGGCAATGATGGTGGGTCTCATTTATTTGTTCGTGATGATGGCAACGTTGGAATTGGAACGACTAATCCGGCTGGAAAACTTTGGGTTCCAGATTTAGGCGATAATAATCAGATTCAATTAGGAACGCTAACATTAAATGGATCAGGGGTAAGCGGATACACTGGATCAATGTTATGGGCTAACTGGAATCCTAATACAGCAACAAAACAAGTCGGGGGATGGTCTTATGGTATTGATATGGGAAGAAATGGTGATTTCTTTTCTATAAATAATATACCAACTGGGTCAACTTCGGTTTCGTCATTAATGAGAATTTTAGGAAATGGCAACGTCGGTATCGGTACCACAATTCCATCATTTAAACTAGATGTTCGCGGTGCAATAGCCAGTAATTTTGATCAGCCCGTCTTTGTCGGCACTCCGACAGCCACTGGTCACGCCGCTACAAAAAATTATGTTGATTCAGCGTTGGCTGGCGGTTCTGGCTCAACGGTAGGTTATTGGACGATGAGTGGCACAAATATTTCTAATTCTAATGGAGGTAATGTTGGGATTGGAACGACGGCGCCGGGAAATAAATTGGATGTCGAGTATTCAAACAATAGCCCTTATAGCATTGGAGGAAATATCTCGGGAATTACGAGCGCGGGTTCGGCTTATTTTAGAAATTCGCAAGCAGACGCAGTTTTTTCTGCAATAAGCTTATCAACTCGAAACGCTGGTGCATCAGTTTGGTCTATGGCAAATGTTTGGCAAGATAATGCCAAGGGTGATTTAACTTTCGTTGCACGTGATGATTGGTCAACCTCAAGAGAAGTGTTGCGATTAAAGTCTGGCGGCAACGTTGGTATCGGTACCACTGATCCAGGAGCTTACAAATTATACGTTAACGGTGATACTAATATTAATGGCACTCTAACGGCTACCGGTTTAACGTCTACCGTTCAGGCGAGAAATGTCACTAATGGAGAATTTGGAGTTACCGGCGGGGGAGGTAACTTTATATTTGGAGCCACAGTTCCTGGCAACGTCGGGATTGGAACGACAGGGCCAGTCGCCAAACTTCACATTGCTGGTAGTGATGGGGCTTGGTCTTCTAGTTTCAAAGGTAACTTGAATGTCGCGGGTGCGGCGGATAATAGTTTAAGCATAGGTTCGTATTCCGCAAGTCCATTCGGTGTGTGGCTACAGGCTGGAGATAATCGCGTGGGGCAAACATCCTCGTATCCTTTGTTGTTACAGCCAATTGGTGGCAATGTCGGAATTGGGACGACGGGACCAGGGAAAACATTAACCGTAAATGGAGATATAGCTTTATATAACTCATCATGGGCAGATAAGTGGATATATGGTGGTCCAGATTATAGACCAATTTTCGGGAATTCTGGGCACCTTAAAACCATAGTGCGGGCTATTGATAACGATGTAGGTGATGGTGTTGATATACAAAATTATAGTGGCACCTCGTTAATTTATGCTAGAACAGACGGCAACGTTGGCATCGGCTCAACCAACCCAACCGAAGCAAAATTAGTCATTAATGCAGGTACGGGCAATATGGCACTAAAAGCCATTGGCAACGGTATTTTCACCGGCACACTTCAAACTCAAACTGGATCGGACTTTGCCGAAGAATTTGCCACGACTCAAGACTTAGAACCAGGCACCGTTGTGGTCATGGATAACGCTGGTTATAAATCAGTTCGCCCATGTACCAAGAGTTACGACAAAACAGTTGTCGGTATCGTCTCCAATAATCCATCAATCATCGCCGGTCGAATAACTAGTGAGCATAAAGCAATCATCGCGATGATGGGGGTCGTTAAAGTCAAGGCCAGTGATATAAATGGCGGCGTGGCTAAAGGTGACTTGCTTACAACTTCTGGTATAAAGGGGTATGCTATGAAAGCAGTTGATTCAAAACCAGGCACCGTAATTGGCAAAGCCCTGGAAGATTTAAGCGGACCAACTGGCGAGATAAATGTTCTAGTTAACTTACAATAAATTTAAATATACTTTTGAAAAAATTAATTTAAAAAAAATTATGGACAATCAAACAACAAAGAGGCCGACGATTGATTCACGCACCAAAATAATTGTGGCTGTGCTGGCCGTGGTTATTTTAGTGTTCGTGATTTTTTTGCTTCTGCCTAAAAACAATGGCGTTAAAACTCCGATTGCTAACAATAATCAGACCGGAGGACAGACTGCCGTCGATAATGGCACCTCAACAGTACCAACTGACACTGGCAAAACAACTGTCGTCAAAGATCAGTTCCGGGCGGATGTGCCGGCTAATACCGTTGTCCCTGATAAGAACACAGTTTTAACTGATGCTCAGAAAAAAGAAATCGCGATTCCAACCGTGGTGACTCCAGCCGCTCCGGGAGTTGAATCACAATTTAGAAGCTTTGATATCAAGGCTGAGGGCGGAGTTTTTACACCAAGTAAAATTATCGCCAATGTTGGTGATACAATCCACGTAAATTTCACGGCGGTTGATAAGGATTACGATATCGTTTTCCCAAGTTATAACATGAAGCAAACAGCCAAAAAAGGGCAGACTAAAATTTTAGAATTCCAAGCGGTCACTGATGGTTCTTTCACTTATTATTGTGAGATTTGTGGCGGTCCGGCTAGCACCGCTAAAGGTAATATTATTATTGTGAAATAATCTTGACGCCAAAATTTAGCATGCTATAATTATATCGTGCTTGTGGGGCGTCAGCCCTGTTCGGCTTATAAGCTTAGAGCAGGCATAACATAAAAGACTTCAGAAATGAAGCCTTTTTTGTTGATATTTATTAATCTTCTTCGGGGTTTCCGCTCATTGTTGTAAAAAATTTAATATCTCGGTATTTATTGGTTCTCCAGCCAGGTATAACACTCCAAAAATGTAGTGCGCCATTATCGCCTATTTTTCTTATGATAACTTTAATTTTTTGATTATCAATAATAGCGATAATACCCCAATATTTTACCTGCTTGTTTTCTTTGACTTTCTTTTTATGTTTTTTAACAGTAAGCTCTTTGATGTTTTCCTCAAACTCTTGATAGGTGGTAGATAAGCCGATTAATATTTTAGCTCGATTAATTAGTTTAAAACGTAACATTTGCGAAGATTCTTCTCTAATGAAATGATCATTTTTAAATAGTATATGGCCAAAACCTTCAGCTGAAAAATTTATTTTTTCTTTAAGGGCGGGGGAAAATATGGAGTGAATGTTGCTATATTCTTTTTGAGCAGATTCTTTTGAATCTTGATAGTTAACTTGGTTATTCATAATATTTTTATTAGTCTTTTAATTTTATCTTCACTCGGCAACTTAATCATTCGTGTTTTGATAGAGATTATTTTTAATTTGTCGCTCTAATTCACGATATGACCAAGAATTTGCAATCGTTTTGCTTTCGTAGAACACTCTTTCATTCCTAAAGGTTAAAGGAGTTAAGGCAGAATAATGTTTCCAGCCCAATTGTCCCCGCAGTGCGGCGACAATTGGGTAGACACGATAAAATCTAACAATTTTATACATTAATTTTTTTTCCACCTCTAAATCAATCGCCAAATTATCAATCAAATATTTTCCGTAATCAGCCCTTTCCTGATTATTCATTTCCTCTCTCACAATTCGTTCGCCCAACTGCCAATACGTTTGCACTTTGATATTATCAACTTTTTTGTAGGCCTGGTATTTGCCCTTATCAATAATACTTTTCAATTCTCCAAGTAAATTTTTGTAACCCTTATCAATTTTAATTTTTTCCATAAATTTACGACTTATTTAAATTAATTTAACGTAATGTGACCAGCTTAATTGTCGCGACAGTGTCACGACAATTGGAGCTAGCGGAAATTAAAGCGGTGTAATGCTTCCAGTTCAATTGTCCGCTCAATGAGCGGACGATTGGATAAACTTTCTCAGTCTCATTGTCGCATCAGTGATGCGACAATTGAGCAGTATTTAAGATTGATCCACACTACCATCAATAAACTTCATATTATATTTTGCCAACTCACGTCTAACTCGTTCCTCCATATCCTCATGGGACACACCTCCGGCACCACGCAAAATCTCTTTATCATTCAAAATTAAAAAGCCATCCAATTTTTTAGCCCAATCTCTCATATACATCACCACTTTCTCGACACTTTTGAGTTCCGCTAAAGACAGGAACTGCTCAACTAAAAGATTTAACCTTCTAAGTTCTAGCTCCTCTAAATAATTTTTAGCCACTTCCGCTTGATCTCTGGTTACTATCTCGCCCTTAAAATTTGTTAAACCAAGATTGTTTTTATTGCTGTCGATCCGACTGCTTACAATTTCAGCGGCCGTGAGGCCTGTAATCGCGAAATGAAATTTATTTTGGACGACCGCGAAAAACTTTTGGGCATAATCTGTTTTCGAATCATAATCCGCACTGGTCGCAAACACATCTTTAACTTTTTGATAAAAATTAGCTTCGGAAACTCTAATATGTCTAATTCTAATTTCTAATTCTTCGAAATATGTTTTAGCAGTTCGACCGTCAGATAATCTCTCATCGTCCAAGACAAAACCTTTGATAATATATTCTTTTAATTTCTGTGTGGACCAAATGCGAAACTGAGTACCGTGAATAGAACTAACTCGATAGCCCACCGAAATAATGGCGTCTAAATTGTAATGCTTAACAACATAATCCTTTTTATCACCAGCAGTTATGAAGTAATCCTTCATAACTGAATTTTCACTAAGTTCAGCTGTATTAAAGATATTTTGTAAGTGGATACTTATATTTCTAATACTACATCCAAACAGATCTGCCATCTGTTTTTGGCTAAGCCAAAGCGTTTCATCCTCCAACTTAACCTCAATTTTAGTTTGACCATCGGCGCCATTGTAAATAATGATTTGGTTATTTTTGTTTTCCATAATTTTTATGATTAATTTTTACCCTTTAATCATAACAAAACCGTGTTCAAGAAACGCTTAAGATTTGGTCAAGAAACGCCTAAGATAAATCAAGAGAATCACCAGAAATTTAAAGCACTTTTGACAAAACAAAAAAATCAGGACTGGATGACCTGATTTATAAATAATCAAAGGAATATCTTTTTAGGCAATAAGGTTCAAAAATAGATGTGGTTATCGAAACGGGAACTCAGCTTGCTGGAGTAGTATTTTTCCACCGAAAACCCCTTATATATTTTTTAAAAGTTTGCTATAATTTATTCATACAAATTAGTTTAGCTAAATGCTTGTGGCGAAACCATTAAACAAAATATTTTATTTGACCGCTTTGTGTTTATTAGCGGTTTTTTTCGTATCCGCAAAGGCTGATGCGGTTGGCGTTGAGGTCGGTAATGGGACTTGGACATTGAGCGCCGGCCAGAACGTATATTATGGTGTTACTTCAGCCTCTAACGCCAATGGAAACTTTTTATTACTTGAAAAGGGGGCAGGCGCCCCAGTGTTTAAAATTGATAAAGATGGAAACCTGACAACATCGGGAAGCATAACAACGACTGGAACAATTACCAGCAGTCAGACTTTGCAAAGTATGATTAATGCGACCAATGTTTCGGCTGGTGAATTTGGAGTTACTGGTGGTGGTGGTAACTTTACATTTGGAGCCACAGTTCCGGGGAATGTGGGCATCGGGATTACCAACCCATTATATAAATTAGATGTAGGAGGAAATGCTCATTTTACAGGTACTGTTACCCTCGATTCTTCTGCACCACTTTCATTTGTCGCTGGAAGTAATACCGGCACATATAATCAAACAATGTTATATGCCAATCAAAATAATACCTCTGGCAATCAATATAATGGCTTGATGATTGAAAGAGGAAGATTGACTGATAATAGTTCTGCAGAAATCAGATATTTTTCAATTGGTGGTAGGGGCGGACAGATACAATGGAGTGTTGATGGTGCGGGGAATGTTGTTCAAACAGGAAATCTAATAGTTCAGGGTGTTGGGAATAGTTCGGTGGCCGGCAACGTCGGTATTGGAACGACGGCGCCATTTTCTAAGTTGGCGAATACATCTTCAAATATTTCCGATGATTATAGTGGTGTTAGTGCTGGCGGAATAACCTGGTATACAAGTCAATCTGATACTTATGCTATGGTCATTCAAAATGACCATATTTATGGCGGTGGTTTGTTAATTAAAGCCGGAAATGATAAGAATGCAACACGACGTTTATTAAATGTTACGAATGGTGATAATACATCAAGACTTTTTGTTAGAGGAGATGGCAACGTCGGGATTGGGACGACTGGGCCTGATTCTAAACTTGCAGTAGAAGGTGGTGCAGTTAGAATAGGTCAAACATCTAATGTTACTGGTAATAAGTTTGGTGGTCTATGGATGGATGTTTCAGGAGGTTATTTTGCCATTGATGGAAATCAATACGGACAGTTATATCTTCCGGTTGTCTTAAATCCAGTCGCCGGCAACGTCGGGATAGGCACCACTGGTCCGGCATATAAACTTGATGTTTCTGGCGCTGGAAATTTTAATAGTAATCAGATACATGGAGTGGGCGCTCCAACCGCTGGTCCAGACGCTGCAAATAAAAGTTATGTCGATTCTGTTATCGGTGGCGGTTCTGGCTCAACTGTTGGATATTGGGCCATGAGTGGTACTAATATTTCTAATTCTAATGGAGGCAGCGTCGGGATTGGAACGACGAATCCTATTAGGAAATTAACAGTACAAGGACCTGATGATGGGAATGTACAACTTCGTTTACAGGGAACTGGTGATCCCGCGTCTTATTGGGAATTAGGGAGAGAATCTGCTTCAACTGGCGATTTTAGACTTATAAGTAACAGAACGGGTGTTGGTGTCATTACGGCTTTAACTATCAAAGATACAAACGGCAACGTCGGTATCGGCACCACCGATCCAGGCGCATACAAACTCTATGTCAATGGAAACACAAATATTAATGGCACTCTAACGGCTACCGGTTTAACGTCTACTGTTCAGGCGAGAAATGTATCAAATGGCGAATTCGGAGTTACCGGAGGTGGTGGAAATTTCTCTTTCGGTGCCACCGTTCCGGGCAATGTAGGAATTGGGACGACGGATCCGACAGCCAGTTTGCATGTTGTAAAAACATCTAGCAATTATTCAACTCCAGCCGTTCGTATTACCGGTAAGTCTTTAGCTAATACCGGTGACGATGTTAATGGATTTGGTCTTTACCTTTCTTATAATATGTCTGGAAATAGACAGTTTGTTTTTGCTGATACGGAATCAGGAGCTGGTGCTAGATTCGCCGCTGGAGGTATAGATGGTTTTAATGTTTTTTCTCAGTCAAGACAAGATTTATCAATTGGTACTGAGACGAATGGAGCACATATTGCGAGTGCTATTAATAATACACAATTTTCTGTAAATAATGTTAGCGGTACAGCTTCGAAAATCGTGACAGAACTTAAAGGAGCCGTTTCCCAATCTGGAAATTATTTAAACATTTCTAGTTCGTCTGGAACCGGTGATATTTTATCAATTTTGTCTTCCGGCAACGTCGGAATTGGCACAACCAACCCAACAGCCACTCTTCAAGTAAACGGTGGAATGAAAATTACCAGTGGCGATTTGGTTATCACCAATTCTCCAATCAGCACCCTAACAGTTGACAAAATTAAAGTTAATACAATCGATCCTTTATATAGTATTTACGGCACCAATTATGCTTCATTTGCCGCTTCAATTGTTGGCGGAGTTAAAGAAGAAGTCACCGGCAAAGTTAATATTAATAATAAAGTTGGCACTGAATACGAATATACCATTGATTTTAACACTCAGACCAAAGGAACCGATCTTTGGGTTTGGCGTCAAGTGATTGATTTCAGTAAAGAAAACGTCGAGGCGCAGATAACTCCATATGGTAGCTTCGCTAATACTTATTATTATATTTCTGATAATAAATTGGTTCTTCGAGCTGACCGTCCGGTTGAAGTTTCATATCGTTTGATAGCCAAAAGATTTGATTGGCAAAAATGGCCGACGCTTCCGGTTGACCAAACAGAGAAAGCGGGCTTAATCATAAAATAAAAATAAAATAAGGCGGTCCCACTTTAATTCACTTTAATAATTTAATTAAAGTCTCCCGCCATCATAAAAAATATGGATAATTCTATCAAACAAAAACCCAACCTGAAAATGATTGGTATTATAATTGCCATCGTCATTCTCGCTTTGATTGTCGTTTTGATGATTGATTTTAAGAAACCAAAAACGGCAGTGACGAACACTCCGGCCGCTAACACGGACGTAACAAATCCAACGGCCGGGAACACGGAGACTGCTAGCTCAGATCCAGTGGTGAATACTGTTCTGCCTAAAGATACCAAAATTGAAGTCGTCGGGGCTAATCCGGTGACTAAAGAGGGTATTGTCGTAACTCCAACTGGTGGAGTCGTGAAAAATGATGTTATTCCATCAACTCCACAAGCGCCTCAACAAACCGCTCCAATTACTAAGGCGCAACTACCGGCGTCAGCTTTAAAATTAGATGTTTCCTCGGCCGGTTATTCGCCAAAGGAAATTACCGCCAAGGCCGGTGCCGCCATCACTCTTTCCGTGACCTCAGTTGATCAGTTTACCCACGTCTTTATGTTTGATGATGCCTCACTCTCGGCTGTCGCTATTGGTGTCGGTCCTGGCGAAACTCGCGCTATTACTTTTAATGCGCCAGCTAAAGCGGGTAACTACACTTTCCGCTGCGACGTTCCCGGCCATGCTTCAAGAGGCGAAGTTGGCACTCTAATTGTTAAATAATCTGGATTTAAAAAGGGGTGCGGGACTGAAAAAACCGCGCCCCATTTTTTTTGTAAATTTTTTAAGTAAATGCCAATTCGAAGGTTAAAATTCAAATCGCGGGACATCAAGATGGATCGTTATATGATTTTCTTGTTTTTCGTTTTGGTTTTGATATCCTTATTTTCGGCGGCCAATTTAATCACGGTTATCGAACTGCGAAAACAGATTAATCTGACTTTGGCGGACATTAATAATGCCGCCACCATCAGCCATCCGTCGACCGTCGAAGCGATAGTGCCGACGGAAACTATTTCAGCGCCGCCGACGACTGTCCATCAGGTTTATTCTAACGTGGCCTCCGAGCCCTTTTTCAGCTCATATTATATTGATAGTTCAGTCACCGATTTACGTTTGGATGAAAAAGTTACCTCCTTATCATTTTATCCAATCTATGATTTAATTTTGAACAAAGAATGTTCCGATCCGCTTTGCGGACTGCGGGACAAAGGCGATCCATCCTGTATGCCTCATGGCTGTCTGACCGAATCTGACGGACAGATTTATTATAATTCACAGAAGATTGATTTGCCAGGCGAATTGCAAAATAAAAAAATTGTAAATATTACTTTTAGTCCGCTGGACACCAAGTGGGTTGTTGGCATCGTCGTGAGCTTAAACGGTGAAGAGGAGGGTTTTGCCTATCTATTTGACGGCACTAAATTAACCCTGCTAATTAATGAAGGCACCCAGCCTAAAATAATTACCAAATTAGGTTATAGCGGCGGCCAAATTACGGCCGGCGGCGGGGACAATCAATTTATCGTTTTGTATTCCGGCTATCAAGGCATCGGCTATTTATATAACAACGGTTCTTGGCAAGACCTGCAAACCTACTTTGGTTTGAGGGTGCAAAATGGCGGTTTTAAAGCCAAAATAATTCGCGGTGGTGCAGGTAAACTGGCCAATTGGTATGTTTGCAGTGAGGATTTAGCCAAACCAAAATTAATAAAACTTTGGCAGAACGGCACTGATAATATTCAAGGAGCGATTGATTTGTCTTCGGTTGTTGAGGGTGGTCCGGCAATTTGTACACCAAAAAGCGACAGGGAAATCAACATCGCCCGCAACTTATCGGGCACTGACAGTTTGGATACTTTTAAAGACAGGGGCTTTGATAACAGCAAGACCTATCATTATCAGAGCAACAATCTCTATAACTATCAAAATAAGAAAATTTTAAGCGTGAATATTGATACCTATTCGTTAAACGCTTCGCCGGACTCTTATTCTTTAATGATTTCGGAAGGCAAACTCGATTGGCAAAAGTTTAACGGTCAGGATGTGTATTTAAAAGACGCCGGCCTTGATACTTTTTATGTTAAGGCGGATTTTAAACCAGGCAATGTGGAATATTCGCCGTGGTTCGGGGGGATGGACAGTATTTCGTACCGCGCTGAGGACCGGTAAATTGATAAAAAATTTTACTCATATTTAAGATTATTACTCTGTTCACGCCAGTTAAAAGATGCTAAAATATTAATATATAAATATCTTCAATATTATATCAAAACGCTATGCGCAAAACGCTGCTTTTTTTAAGTAAACCAGTAAAGTATTATCCTTATGGATTTTTATTTCTGCTGGTTTTTGTTTTTGGCTTAATAGCGATGTCAAATGTTGACGCCAAATCTATTCTCTTCAGTGTTGATGCAAACGGGAATAATGACACTAATAGTAACGTGGGTATTGGCACTTCAAATCCTGGCGCCTATAAATTATTTGTTAATGGTAATTTAAATGTGGCTGGTTCAATCACTAGTAATCAAAGTTTACAAAGCACAATTAATGCGGCCAATGTTTCGGCGGGCGCTTTTGCGGCTAATACAGGTTTAGGAAATTTTAGTTTTCCGGGCAACGTCATTGTTAATAATGGCATTCAAGGTAATGTCTATGAGAGATTAGGCGCAAACTATACGAGAATCGTAAATCCTGTCGGTGGTTCATATTTTACTGGTTCTAGTTCGGTTACTGGAGCTATAGCAATTTCCCTCCCAACGAAAGTATCCGACACAATGATAAGTTTTTGGGTTGATATCTATGATTATGCTGATAACACAACTTTTTCGGTGTTTGTTTCTGGATATCCATATTCCTCGGCTGGTGTCTGGAGTAACACCAGTGCTTTAGTTCTTGGCTCAAACGGAAATCGGAATTTTAACGTTAGATTTGGCGGTTCAGATGATAATACTCATTCAATTGTTTATATTGGCGAAGCCAACTCAACCTGGAGCTATCCGCAAATTACAGTCAGGGATGTCACCGGTGGATATAGTACCGAGGTCTCAGAAATGGACAATCTACCATGGAGTGTTTATTTCGAGACATCGCCGAAAAACGTTCATGTGACGAGGAGCGCCAATTTTCCCTATGCTGATTGGAATCGGATGATTAATATGCCAACTGGAACCTTTATAACATCTAACAACATCGGTTCTCAAGCCGTGGCTTCGGCCGGTATTTTGACTGGTAGTGCTCACACAAATGGCAGTGATGGCTGGTTTAGATCGAATAATAATGCTGGCTGGTACAGTGAAACTTATGGCGTTGGTGTATATGCCACGCAAGCCGGCAGGGTTGATCTTTACAATGGTGCAAGTCTTTATGTTCCTGGTACCGTTACTGCCGGAGGTTTTTCTGGTCCTTTGTCGGGTACCTTAAGCGCAGCCAACGTTTCTTCTGGCACCTTTGGGGCAAATACCGGTAACGGTGATTTTCATTTTCCCGGGAATATAACTTTGCCGGGCGATATGAGCTCTGGTAATATTTATGTTGCCAATGTAAATACTAGTGGCCGAGGAGCAACGAATTCGTATAATATAAATACTGGAAGCATTGGTGCCTGGGGTTCAATTTATAGCTATGGTCCGATTTGTACTGGAAATAATTCTGGCGGTTGCGATTCAGCTAACGGTACAGTTTTAGGTCTTAATAATACAGCGGCGGCCAATAACATTCCGAATTCAGGATCAGTCTTTTTTAATAGCGGTAACGTCGGGATTGGGACGACGGGACCAGGCGTTCCACTATCTGTTCATAGAGCATCAGATGGAATCGGTTTGGCAGTTTGGGAAAATTCAGAATCAAATGATGCTATTCAGTTTCTAAATGCGTCAACAGTTTCTACAATAAATGCTATTAATGAAACTTTTAATCTTTCGAATGGTGGAACTCCGATTATTAGTATGCTTAGTGGCGGCAACGTCGGGATTGGAACGACGGCGCCCAGCACAAGACTAGATACTAAAGGTGCGAATCTGGGATCAAATATAGCTGGTTCTGTTATCCGCGCAACCGTTACAGATGGTGCTGGTTCTAGTAGTTTTGGATACGGATTTTACATTGATAATAGTGCTTATGATTTAGCACAAATATTAGCATCTTATGATACTTCAGCCGGTGGTGGAACTGGTCACTTAACTTTTAATACTAGAAGTAGCGGTGTTTTATCAGGAAGGATGACTATTGATAGCGCTAATGTTACTCAAACAGGAAACCTTATAGTTCAAGGAACTGGAAATAGCTCAATCGCTGGTAATCTAAACGTTGCTGGTACCGTTACGGCTGGGGGGTTTT